>Ga0214162_1000080_pt1 | contig 20837 bp, 19 predicted proteins | sample LakMenepilimnion_3_FD_153000 | JGI IMG/M metagenome (GOLD analysis project Ga0214162, IMG submission 153000) | Freshwater microbial communities from Lake Mendota, WI - Practice 20APR2010 epilimnion v5 | ecosystem: Environmental > Aquatic > Freshwater > Lake > Epilimnion/Euphotic zone | place...
GGATTAGTTACACCAGATTCTGGTGACTTTCATTTGAATGGCAAGAAGAGTGATTTTCCAAAGCCACATGAACTTGTTGATTTAGGAATTGCCCGCACCTTGCAAGGTGTGGGCTTGTTTGGTGATTTAACAGTTTTAGAAAATGTAATGGTTGGCGCACAACATTTGTCCCAAACAGGTTTGATATCTGCAGCCTTTGGAAGAAATAGAAAAGATGAAAATCAGATCCGAGACAAGGCACGTGTTGCTTTAGAACGTGTATATGCAGGTGGAATCGCTCATCGTCGTGCGGATACCTTGTCATACCCGGATACAAAACGTGTTTCGATTGCGCGCGCACTTGTAAGTGAGCCAACAATTTTAATGCTTGATGAACCTGCAGGCGGCTTGGGTCAACAAGACATCGAGTGGATGAACGCACTTATTAGGAATTTGAGTGTTGATATGTCGGTGTTGCTTGTAGAACACCACATGGATGTTGTTATGTCGGTGTGTAGCAAGCTCTACGTTCTTAACTTTGGTGAAGTAATCGCAAGCGGTGACGCCGAAACTGTCCGCCGTGATCCAGCGGTAATGGCGGCGTATTTAGGTACAGGTAGCAACCATGTCGCTTAATGTCTCAAATTTAACTGTGCACCACGGTGCTATCTGTGCCGTCAATCAAGTTTCATTGGCTGTTCCAACCGGAAAGTTAGCAGCGATTATTGGCTCAAATGGTGCGGGAAAAACCACTTTGCTACGCGCCTTATCTGGTCTTAACAAACCAACTAGCGGTGTTGTTAATTGGATGGGTGAAACAATTACTGCAGCAAAACCTGAAAAGTTAGTCCGTATGGGAATCTCTCATGTCTCAGAAGGTAAGTCGGTAATACCTGAATTAACTGTTAAAGAAAATCTAGAACTGGGTGCTATCTGGCGCAAAGATGGCAAGGAGATGAAAGAGTCACTGAATCAAGTAGTTGATATCTTTCCTCGTTTAGGTGAGCGCATTACTCAACGAGCTGACACTTTGTCAGGTGGAGAACGTCAGATGCTGGCAATTGGCCGAGCAATCATGTCAAAACCGCAGTTACTACTTTTAGATGAACCATCTTTAGGCTTAGCCCCATTAGTTGTTGAGCAGATCTTTCAAACAATTAGAGATTTAACTACCCAAATGAGATTGACTGTTTTACTTGTCGAACAAAATGCAATGGGTGCATTAAAGATTGCAGACCTTGGAATTGTGTTGAATTTAGGAAAAGTTGTTGCCGTAGATCACGCACAAGCGTTGATCGAAGACCCTGCAGTGCGCGCTGCATATTTGGGGTACTAACAATGCAACTACTAAATACTCTTTTAATTGGCATAACTGCCGGATCAATCTATGCATTAATGGCTATTGCATTTGTCTTGGTATGGCGTAGTACTCGAGTCGTTAACTTTGCCCAAGCAGGAATGGCGCTTCTATCAACATACTTTGGCTACGAAGCCGTTTCGAGGCTTGGTTCATTTTGGGTTGCTCTGCCTGTTGCCATGATTGGTGGCGCACTTTTTGCGGCACTGGTCGAACTGATTTTGATGCGGTTATTGGTCAAGCACGCATCTACTGGTCCAATCGCCGGCGTTGCTCCAATTATTGCAACACTTGGATTACTTGGTGTTATCCGATCAGTTATTAGCATGATTTGGGGCGGACAGGATCTACGTATCGTTGCCCCAATTTCTAATAATGGATTCACTATCAATGGCTCAACTTTAGTTTTTTCACCATTAAAACTTTTGATCCTTGTAGTAGTCGTAATTTTGCTCATTCTTCTTTCAATCCTTTTCCAAAAAACTAACCTTGGCCTCGCACTCCGTGCATCCGCACACGCTCCAGAAATTGCACGACTTTCCGGAGTCAGAGTCGATGCGGTTCGCACTCTTGGCTGGGCGTTAGCAGGAGCAGCAGGTGCGGTAGCAGGACTGTTCCAAACAGTTAATGGAAATGGAAACTTCTCACCAGATTCAATTGAGTTCTCATTGCTACTTGTTTCAGGTTTTATTGCAGCAGTTATTGGTGGATTAGATAGCTTGCTCGGTGCTGTACTGGGTGGCCTATTCCTTGGAATCGCGATCTCATTTGTCTTAATGTATATAAGCAGTGGACTCTTCTTTATTGCACCCTTTGTTATTTTGCTACTTGTTTTATTTATACGCCCTCAAGGAATTATCGGAGTAAAGGCGGGTCGTCGTGCATAAGAGTAAAAAAGAGAGCACACATCTTCCGCTATTTATTCTTGGTGGAGTTGTTCTGTACTTTCTTAGCGGATTTGTGGATGAACTTCGGGTTTATCAAGGTGCATCAATTGCAGTGTATGTAATCGCAATCTCTTCCGTCATTTTGCTAACTGGATATTCTGGCCAGGTTTCATTGGGACATGGTGCACTTATGGCGGTCGGCGCTTATGCAGCGGCTGTTCTTCGAATTGAATTTAATGTTCCGATTGTTTTGTGTTTTGTTGCCGCTGTTTTGGCCGCTGCAATAGGCGGTGCGCTGTTAGGTGCAGCAGCAGCGCGTTTATCCGGTCCATATTTAGCGGGCACAACTTTGGCTCTTGCAGTTGGACTTCCTTCACTAGCAAATCAATTTACAGTTTTGGGCGGAGAACAAGGTTTACTTTTTGATGTTGGATTTCCTCCGCTTGCTTTAGGTGAAGATTTCACTCAGTACAAATGGTTCTTCTGGATTGCAGCCCTGGCCGCGCTAATTTGCATGTGGAGCGTTAGAAACATTTTGAACTCTGCCTACGGTCGTTCCTGGAGAGCGGGCCGGGGTAATGAGGTGGCTGCTCAATTGGCAGGTATCAACACAGCCCGTTCTAAAGTCCTTGCCTTCACAATCAGCGCTGGCATCGCTGGCCTGGCCGGAGCGCTGCTTGCCATGACCATAGGCACCGTTTCCCCAAGCGCATTCCCGCTTGCCCTCTCATTTTCCCTGCTTACAGGCGCGGTTCTGGCTGGCATAACTACCCTCGGAGGCGTCATTATTGGGGCAGTGGTTTTGGTAGCCATCCCAGAAATCGCCGATGTGGTCGCACACCGCCTCGGCAGCTCTGAGAGTGTCACTACTAATCTGCCAGGTTTGATTGTCAGCGGCTTGTTGATTCTGACAGTTCTGTTTGTTCCAAACGGTCCTGTTGAACAACATCGCGCTCGCAAAGCAAAGCACGAAGCACGGCACACAAGTTCTAAAAAGCAGGAAAGCTCAAAGAAGTAAATGCAGTCCAAGCAGTATCACTAGTAATAAAACCCTCGATGGAAGGAAAAACATGAAAGCACTAAAAAGCCGTACGTTGCTCACAGCAACAGCGGTACTTGCCGTAGTTGGCTTAGCTGCAACAGCTATACCTGCTCAGGCGGCTGAAGTTGGTGTGAGCGCCACCCAAATTAAACTGGGTATGACGCTACCAAAGACAGGCACCGCAGCACTTGGATACAACAAGATTCCAGGTGCAGCTAGGGCGTACTTCGATTACCTCAATGCAAATGGTGGAATTTATGGTCGCAAGGTAATTCTTGTTGATAAGGATGACCGATATGTTCCAACTGAAGCGGTTTCCAAGACCAATGAACTTATCCTGAAGGACAAAGTCATGGCTCTTCTTGCACCCCTTGGAACAGCCAATGTGAAGGCGGTTGCATCTGTAGTTAACCCTGCCCGTCGTGGAATTCCAGTGCTCTTTGTTAACACAGGATTTAGTGGATTTGCAGACACAAAGAAGTACCCAACTACTTACACTGTTTTGCCTTCATATGTAATGGAAGCAAAAATCATGGGCGAATACATCAAGGAAAATTTTGCTGGTAAGAAGATTGGTCTTCTATACCAGGATGATGACTTCGGAACAGATGCACTTGCAGGATTTAAAGCTGCAGGTACAAACTTTGCCGTTAAAGTTGCGTATGCATCAGGTTCACAAAACGCAGCAGCTGCTGCAGGCTGGATTACAAAGTTCAAGGCTGCTGAAGCCGATGTTGTAATTCTCTTTGGTGTTTCTAGTGCAACATCTGCAATGCTTGGCGTTGCAGCACAATTGAGCTACAAGCCACAGTGGATGCTTGGTTCAGTTGGTGGAGATGCCACAACGATCAAGCTAACTGGAGTCCCAGCAGGCGTTCTATACAACGCAATTGGATTCTCACCAGTTCCGGCGACTACTGACATGACTGATGAGTACGTCAAGTTCTTCTCAGACATCTACGCAAAGGCAGTACCTGGATCAGCATTTGATCTAAACGTGTTGCTTGGAATGAACACAGCATTTATGACAGCACAGGCCCTTAAGGCTGCAGGTGCAAATCCAACACGTAAGTCATTGATGGCAGCGATTGATAGCAAGGGTGCAACATTTGCAAGCTCTGCATTAGTTCCAGCTGGATACTCAAAGACAAGCCACGTTGGCCTAACCGGCTATTGGGTTGGAAAGTACTCACCAACTGGTGATCTTGCTCCAATCGGCGGTAAATATGTCACATACACAACTGATTCAGGATCTGGTGCAGTTGTTAAGTCAACGTACAAGCGTCCTGCAATGCCACCGAAGGGATTACCTAACTAATGAAAAAAGTAAGATTACTTTCACTTCTTTCAGTAACAGCACTTGTAACAACAGTTCTAGTCACAGCACCAACAGTTGCTAATGCAGCACCTGCGTGTGATGGCAAGAGCCCAATTCAGTCATGCGTTGGTGTTACATCAGATGGCGCACCATATGCAATGCAGGTTCCTGCAAACTTCAACGGAACTGTTGCTTTGTACTCACACGGATATCGCTACAACGTAGATATTCCAGCAGGAATTCCTCTAATTGGTGGATACAAGATCACCAATACTCCAGAGCCAGTTCCTGGTGGAAACGCTGCAGTGGCTCAGTACTTCTTTAGCCAAGGTATTGCAATCGTTGGTTCAGGTTTTGCTCGTCAAGGGTGGAATCCAGATTCAGCGATCAAGACAAACGTTGAGCTAATTGACACATTCAAGAAGCAGTTCCCAAAGACAACCAAGGTTGTTGCATGGGGATCATCACTTGGTGGAGTAATTACTCAAGGTCTTGCTGAAAAGCATCCTGAACTCGTTTCAGCTGTTGCACCAATGTGCATGGCTGACAACATCACACCTCAGTTAACAATGGCTGGAGACTTCCTATGGGGAGTAAAGGTTCTCTTTGATCCAACGATCAAGGGTGGAAACTACTCAGCTGGTGCTGCAGGTGTAGCCGAGTCATACGGTGACTTAGTTAAGGTATTTACAGTTATGGGCAAGTTGCAAGCAGCGCTAGCAACTGGTGCATGGCCAGATACTTCATCTGCAACTGGTAAGGCTTTAGCTACAGCTGGAGTTCCATCACGAAGTGCTTTGTTGCTACTTGGTTTGATGGCAGGACTTCCAACACAGTCAGCACACTTTGATTCAATCTCAGGTCCTGAGGGCGCATTGAAGTTGACCTTCCCATTGGCACTTAGCCCAGCACTTGCAATCCTTGAAAATGGAACAAATGCTGCAGCACTTGCTGTTCTAGCAACACAAGATGTTGAGAATCAAGTAGGAGGCGCAATCTTTGATAATACAAAGACTGATTACGCAGCCCGCGTTGATGGAGAGCGCGTTATTTTTAACGCCGCACTTTCTGGAAATACAGTGATTGACGCTCTCTTGGGCGCTCTATCAGCTGCAAACCCAGGTGCACCTCGTGCTAAAGCAGATCCAGCAGCAGTTGCAAAGATGAATGCTCTTCACACCAACACAGGAAAGATCAATGTTCCAACAGTGTTAATGGTGGGAATGGCAGATCCAATCACTCCTGCAGGTGCTTCACAGCGTCTAGTTGATCTCTATGCAGATCAGTATGCAGCTGAAAAAGCGGCAGCTATCAAGGCAGCCCAGAAGTCACGTGCGTACAAGACACCTTCAAACAATCTTTTGATGCTCTGGAACGTAACTCCAGCAGGCTATACAAAGTTCAATGAAGCAGGATCACCGATTACATCAACACCTGCAGCACAGGGAACAAACCACTGTAACTTCACATCAGCACAATTAGTGTTGGTAGCAAAGTCATTGGTTCAAGCCTCTAGCACTGGAAAACTTCCATCAGGCGGAGCGTTGTATACAGCTGTACGTAAAGCTGGCAGCCTCTCAATTGATAAGGGAATCCGTGCTCCATGGTTAAAGTCATACGGCGATAACTAATACATCGCTCTCAATAAATCGAGGGTAAAAAAGCGGGGCCAGGTTAACCTGGCCCCGCTTTTACTTTATCCTTACGTAATGATCTCAGTTGATTCTGCTGCGCACATGCATCAATTGGGAGTAAAGCTTTCTGGCCACTTGCGTGCAGGTGATTTGGTGCTTGTAAATGGGCCATTAGGAGCTGGCAAAACAGTTTTGGCACAAGGCATAGGCGCGGGCCTTGGAATAACTGGAATTACCTCACCAACATTTGTTATTTCCCGAGTTCATAAAGCTGCAGTGCCATTCATTCATGTGGATGCCTATCGCTTAGTTGATTCTGACAATCCAAACCTTTACCTAGATGATTTAGATCTAGATATTGCCGGATCAATCACTGTGATCGAATGGGGCGGAGCCGAATCCGCCCGACTGAGTGAAGATCGACTAGAGATTACAATTGATCGAAGCGATGAGGTTAGAAAAGTTGAGATCACGCCAGTTGGATCACGTTGGGCTGGGTTTTCCTTATGAGTAAAGTTTTGGCGATTGATACCTCTACCTCACGCACATCTGTTGCAATCATCGATGGTGACACCGTTGTTTTTACTGGTTTTCGAGATGGGGCTACCGCACATGGTCCTTCGTTACCTGCGTTAGTCCAAGAAGCGTTAGCAGTAAGTGAAGTAGATGAAGTTGTAGTTGGTATGGGGCCAGGTCCTTTCACTGGACTTCGAGTCGGAATTGCATTTGCGCAAAGTTTTGCCTTAGCTCGAGAAATACCGGTACGCGGTGTTTGTTCGCTAGATGCTATCGCTGCACAAATCACTGAAAAAGATTTCATCATTACCGTTGATGCGCGGCGCAAGGAAGTTTATTGGGCTAGATACACAGATGGTGTGCGAGTAGGCGAGCCAGCGGTTAATTTCCCAGCAGATGTGACAGGTGCTCCAATACATGCAGATCTCTTTCCTGACATGCAAGCACTTGTTAAGTTGCCCGGAAACATCACTGAGCCAATTTATTTGCGCAGACCTGACGCAGTTGCAACGGCGGATCGGCCATGATTACTTATCGCGAGGCCAACGCCTTTGATCTTCCTGTTTTTGTTTCACTGGATAAGGATTTATTTCCGTATTCACCATGGTCTGCATCGCAGTACAAAGAAGAGTTTTCTAGTCCAACCCGCCACTTTGTTGTAGCCCTTGATGAACGACAAAGCATCATTGGTTACGCAGGGGTTTTTGCACCAGGGGCAGCCGAAGCAGATATTTTGACTGTGGGGGTTGTGCCCGAATTTCGCGGACAAGGCATAGCTAAAGCGCTTATGGCTTTTCTTACCGATTGGGCTAATACACAAGGTTCAACGGCCATGATGCTTGAAGTAAAGACAGATAATCATGAAGCGATAGGACTTTATGAATCATTGGGATATTTAAAACTAAATGTCCGTAAAGACTATTTTGGTGCTGGCCTTAATGCCCAAGTCATGCGATTGGAGCTCTCATGAGCGAACCAATAGTTTTAGGTATCGAAACATCCTGTGATGAGACCGCCGTCGGTATTGTTCGTGGCCGCACATTGCTTGCAAATGTGATTGCATCTAGCGTAGAAGAACATGCACGTTTTGGGGGAGTCGTACCTGAAATTGCTAGCCGTGCACACCTAGAAGCAATGATCCCAACATTGCACCAAGCACTTAAAGATTCAAAACTATCTCTAAAGGATATTGACGCGGTTGCTGTAACAGGTGGGCCAGGATTAGTCGGCGCACTTTTAGTTGGTGTTGGTTCTGCAGCAGGCCTTGCACTTGGATTAAACAAACCAATTTATGCAGTTAATCATTTAGCTGCTCACGTGAGTGTTGATTCTTTAACACATAGCAATCCTTTAGATCCAACAATCGCTTTGCTAGTTAGTGGTGGACACTCATCACTGTTGCAGGTGGATGACATCACTGGTTCCATTACAAAACTTGGCGAAACTATGGATGATGCAGCAGGTGAAGCGTTCGACAAAATCGCACGTGTAATGAAATTAGGATTTCCGGGCGGCCCTGCAATTGATAAGTTGGCACACGATGGCAGTGCGACCGCAATTGATTTTCCACGTGGCTTAACAACATCTAATGATTGGCAGACCAGGCCGTTTGACTTTTCTTTCTCAGGTCTTAAGACCGCTGTTGCGCGATATCTAGAAGCAACACCTGACTATAAAAAAGGCGATGTCGCTGCTTCCTTCCAAGAAGCGATCGTTGATGTGCTGCTGTTAAAAGCAGTGGCTGCCTGTAAACAATCAGGGATTAATTCACTTGTGATCGCCGGCGGAGTAGCGGCTAATTCCAGACTTCGAGCAGTTGCCCAAGAACGGTGCGATAAGGCGGGGATCGCGTTGAGGGTTCCAAGCCCTGGCCTGTGCACAGATAATGGGGCGATGGTTGCCGCTCTCGGCTCGCTAATGGTTTCAGCTGGCCGCAGCCCCAGCCCAGTGGCTTTTGACGCTGATTCCAGCCTGCCTGTAACCACCGTTTCGCTCTAAATCCTCAATTTGCCGTGTGCCGTGGCCACGCCTAGAGTTTGCGTTAGCACTCACGACCCGAGTCTGCTAACTCGGGCCGCACGAGGACAACAACCAAAAAGCAAGAACATAGAAGGAGTCAACCCAATGGCAATTAAGCCACTAGAAGATCGCATCGTTATCAAGACTAATGAGGCTGAAACAACAACAGCATCAGGTCTTGTAATTCCAGATACAGCAAAAGAGAAGCCACAGGAAGGCACTGTTATTGCAGTAGGCCCAGGTCGCTTTGATGATGGAGTACGCGTTCCAATGGATGTCAAAGTTGGCGATGTAGTTCTTTACAGCAAGTACGGCGGAACTGAAATCAAGCATGGTGGAGAAGATCTACTTGTGCTTTCAGCTCGCGACATTCTCGCTGTAATCGAGAAGTAAATGGGAAAGAGTCTTCAATTTGATGAGCAAGCACGCCGTGCCATGGAGCGCGGTGTCAACATTCTTGCTGACACAGTAAAGGTAACTCTTGGACCTAAGGGTCGCAATGTTGTTATCGGTAAATCTTTTGGTGCACCAATCATTACTAATGATGGTGTGACAATTGCAAAGGAAATTGAACTATCAGATCCTGCTGAAAACATGGGTGCTCAGTTAGTTAAAGAAGTTGCGACAAAGACAAATGATGTCGCAGGTGACGGAACTACAACAGCAACTGTTTTGGCACAAGCAATGGTTAAAGAAGGACTTCGTAACCTTGCAGCTGGCGCGCAGCCAATGGATATTAAGCAAGGCATCGAAGCAGCCGTAGCAGCGGTTTCCGAAAAATTGCGCTCGCAGGCAACTCCAGTTAATGGAAAGCCACAGATTGCAGATGTAGCAACTATTTCTGCACAGGATCGCGCAATTGGCGAACTTATTGCCGAAGCTATGGATCGTGTTGGCAAAGATGGAGTTATTACAGTTGAGGAAGCATCAACAACTGGGCTTGATCTTGAATTCACTGAAGGAATGCAGTTCGACAAGGGCTACATTTCTCCGTACTTCGTAACAAATCAAGATCGCATGGAAGCAATCCTTGAAGATGCTTACATTTTGATTTCAGGTAACAAAGTTTCAGCGCTGTCAGATCTTCTGCCATTGCTTGAAAAGGTTGCCCAGGCTTCAAAGCCACTATTGATCATCGCTGAAGACATCGAAGGTGAAGCGCTTTCAACGCTAGTTGTTAACCGCATGCGTGGAGTCTTTGCATCAGCTGCTGTAAAGGCACCTGGATTTGGAGATCGCCGTAAGGCAACTCTGCAGGACATCGCAGTGCTGACTGGCGGACAGGTAATTTCTTCAGAGCTCGGAATGAAACTTGAAAGCGTAACTCTTGAAGATCTAGGTAAGGCTCGTCGCATCGTTGTTACAAAGGATGCAACAACCATCGTTGATGGAGCAGGCGATAAGGCTGCTGTTGCTGCACGTGTTTCTGAACTTCGCAAGGAGATCGAAAACAGTGACTCATCTTGGGACAAGGAAAAGCTACAAGAGCGTCTTGCCAAGCTTGCCGGCGGGGTATGCGTAATCAAAGTTGGTGCACACACCGAAGTCGAATTAAATGAAAAAAAGCACCGTCTTGAAGATGCAATCTCTGCAACTCGCGCTGCTGTTGAAGAAGGAATCGTTGTTGGCGGAGGCGCAGCACTTGTGCATGCAGCCGATGTTCTAGAAGGCGATCTTGGATTCACTGGCGATAAGGCTGTCGGTGTTCGTTTAGTTCGCAAGGCATGTGATGAACCACTTCGTTGGATCGCAGAAAATGCAGGACTTGAAGGCTACGTAGTAGTTGCAAAGGTTCGCGCAATGAAGCACAACGAAGGTTTCAACGCTGCAACAGATGTGTATGGTGATTTAGCTGCTGATGGTGTTATCGATCCAGTCAAGGTAACTCGTTCTGCACTAGCAAACGCTGCATCAATTGCTGCAATGTTTATTACAACTGAAGCAGTTGTATACGACAAGCCAGCTGAACAAGCTGCAGCGGATGCTGCAGGTGGACACGGACATTCACATGGTCCAGGTGGGCACTCTCACTAAGTAAAAAATTACAAGAAAAAAGCCCCGCAGATAATTCTGCGGGGCTTTTTCTTATCCTCGATGAGAAGGAAGCTTATGAAGCGTGTGAAATATCTGGTGTGATCTCTTTGCCAAGAATTGCGAGGCGGTCATCTTCAGACATGCCTCCCCAAATTCCATACGGCTCTTGTACAGCTAGGGCATGCGCGCGGCATGCTGCAATTACCGGGCAGGATGCGCAGACAGCTTTGGCGGTGTTTTCACGATTGCGCCGACGTGGACCACGTTCTCCATCAGGATGGAAAAACATCTCTGAAGGCAGGTCACGACACACACCTTGGTACTGCCATTCCCATTCATCAGCAACGGGACGGGGTAAACGTGAAGTTTCAGCCATGGCCATACAGTACAACCGCGCCATAGGTTGTTCAAGCATTTCCGAGTCAAAAGTTGTTCAAAGGGCGTTTTCGGGTGGTGAGTTAGGCCACTTCACGCCACGATTACCCCATGGACGAGGAGCTTTTAACGGTAGCGGCCGTTGCCCGGCGCATAGGCGTGGCCCCTGCGACTCTTCGAACCTGGGACCGACGCTACGGCCTCGGGCCATCAGCCCACGAGGCGGGTGAGCATCGCCGTTACTGTCCAAATGATCTAGCCATTCTGACCGCCATGCGAAAGTTGATTACCGCCGGTGTTTCACCAGCTGACGCTGCGCAGCAAGCAAAAGATTTCAAAGGCAAGATTTCAGTAGAAGAAATTGTGGATAATTTTGAAGTACGTGAAGATCTAGTAGAAGCGCTGCACACCGCATCTAAATTGTTGGACAAAAGATTTATCGAAGACGCCGTCAGAAATGATATTGAAAAGCATGGAGTTATAGCCTCATGGTCTGAAGTTATTGTTCCGCTTTTGTTTTTAATCGGTGATGAGTGGGAGAAAACTCAGACGGGTATTGAAGTGGAGCATTTGCTGACAGAGATTTTGAAATCTGTTTTGCGCGAGAAATCCTCGATCGTTTCTGAACCTTGTAATCCTCGCCCTGTATTGCTGGCATCTGTTGGTGAAGAAATGCACTCATTAGCGTTGCACGCATTGGCATCAGCATTGGCAGAGAAAAATATTTCAACATATTTTCTTGGCGCACGAACTCCGTTGGAAGCTCTCAATGGCGTAATAACACGTTCTGCGCCGCCGGCTATCTTCCTGTGGGCTCAGCTAACCCATAATGGAGACTCACGCTTCTACACAGACATCCCATCGATTCGACCTGCCCCTCGTGTCATTATCGGAGGACCAGGGTGGACTGTGAATTCTGATTGCCCAGTAGCCCATGTCAGTGATCTTTCCCAAGCCTGTGCTGAAATCGAGCGTGCAGTAGGCCTCTAAAGCCCCGATAGACTTTGGCCTTCGATAGAGACACGGGGGCGACATGAGCGATACAGATAAGGTCGCAATGCTTGGCCTGACCTACGACGATGTGCTTTTGCTCCCAGATGCATCCGATGTGGTGCCTTCTGAAGTGAGCACAGTTACTCAGTTAACTCGCAATATTTCAATCGCAGTTCCGCTTGTTTCTTCGGCCATGGATACTGTTACGGAATCTGAAATGGCTATTGCAATGGCAAAGGCCGGCGGAATCGGAATCATTCACCGTAATCTTCCAATTGAAGCCCAAGTAACTCACGTTAAATTAGTTAAGAATGTTGGTCTTGCCGGAGCTGCCGTAGGTGTTGGCGATGATGGTTTTGCCCGCGCACAAGCATTAATCGAAGCAGGAGTCGATGTAGTTGTTGTCGATACTGCACACGGTCACCACCGCGCTGTATTAGATGCAATCGCTCGAATTAAAAAGTTTTCACCAACAACTGAAATCATTGGTGGCAATGTTGCAACACGAGCAGGTGCGCAAGCGTTAATTAACGCAGGTGCAGATGCTGTAAAAGTTGGTGTCGGTCCAGGATCAATCTGTACAACACGCATTGTTGCCGGTGTCGGAGTTCCACAACTAACAGCAATTCTTGAAGCATCTAAAGCTTGTAACAAAGCTGGCATTCCATTAATCGCAGATGGCGGATTGCAGTACTCAGGTGACATTGTTAAAGCACTTGTAGCTGGCGCAAACTCTGTAATGCTTGGTTCTCTTCTTGCCGGTTGTGAAGAATCTCCTGGCGAATTAATTGAAATCAATGGAGTTAAATACAAGGCTTATCGCGGTATGGGTTCACTCGCTGCGATGCAATCACGTGGAGAACAAAAATCATATTCAAAGGATCGTTACATGCAGGACGATGTTTTATCTGAAGACAAACTTGTACCCGAAGGCATCGAAGGCAAAGTCGCATTTAGTGGCAAGGTCTCTGAAGTTGTTCATCAATTAGTTGGTGGACTTCGTTCAGGTATGGGATATGCAGGCGCACCAGATATCGAAACTTTGCGCCGTGAAGGTCGCTTAATTCAAATTACTGCAGCAGGGTTGCAGGAAAGCCACCCACATGATGTGGCACATGTTGCTGATGCTCCTAATTACCAGAAGAAGGGCCGCTAATGAATAACATCGAAATCGCACCTGGAAAGCGTGCCCGCACCGCGTACTCATTTGATGACATCGCGATTGTGCCTAGTCGCCGTACGCGTGATCCTGAAAATGTTTCTACAGCGTGGCAGATTGATGCCTACAAATTTGAATTACCGATGATGGCAGCGCCAATGGATTCAGTTGTTTCGCCTGAAACCGCAATAGCAATCGGAAAGCTTGGCGGACTTGGTGTTTTGAACCTTGAAGGATTGTGGACTCGATATGAAGATCCCCGTATTCCACTGGGTGAAATCGCATCAATGCCAGATAAGCATGCAACTAAGCGTATGCAAGAAATCTATAACGCTCCAATTCGTCCCGAGTTAATCAAAGAGCGCATTCAGCAAATTCGAGATGCTGGAGTAACTGTTGCTGCTTCATTGTCACCTGCTCGCACAGCAGAATTTCACAAGGCCGTTATTGCAGCAGGTGTAGACATATTTGTTATCCGCGGAACAACCGTTTCAGCAGAACATGTGGCCCCTGAAGGGGAAGCGCTCAACCTTAAGAAGTTTATTTATGAATTAGATGTACCCGTCATTGTTGGTGGGGTAGCAACATCAACGGCTGCGCTGCACTTAATGCGCGCAGGTGCTGCAGGAGTTTTAGTTGGTTTTGGTGGCGGCGCAACACATACAACACGCAAGGTATTGGGCGTAGAAGTACCAATGGCATCTGCAGTTGCTGAAGTTGCCTCTGCTCGTCGCGAATACCTAGATGAATCAGGTGGACGTTATGTTCATGTCATTGCTGACGGCGCAGTTGGACGTAGCGGCGACATTGCAAAAGCAATTGCATGTGGAGCAGATGCCGTCATGATGGGATCTCCGCTTGCAAAGGCGATCGAAGCACCTGGCCTTGGGTGGCACTGGGGATCAGAAGCGCATCACCCAGTTCTTCCACGCGGTGAACGTGTAAATGTCGGAACCGTAGGAACTTTGGAAGAAATTTTGCTGGGACCATCACACACATCAGATGGATCAATGAACTTGTTTGGTGCACTCCGGCGCGCAATGGCTACATGTGGTTATTCAGATGTAAAGGAATTCCAGCGCGTAGAGGTTCTTATTCATCGTGGCTGAAACGCGCGGAGTCCTAGTTGTTGATTTTGGTGCTCAATATGCGCAGTTGATCGCACGTCGAGTTCGTGAAGCACATGTTTTCTCCGAAATAGTTCCATCGTCAATAACAGCTGCCGAAGTAAAAGCAAAAAATCCCAGTGCAATAATTTTGTCTGGTGGACCTTCTAGTGTGTATGCAGAGAATGCACCCACAGTTGATGCGGCAATATTTTCATTGGGCATTCCGGTGTTTGGAATTTGCTACGGCTTTCAATCAATGGCAGCAGCTCTTGGAGGCGTTGTAAGCCGCACAGGAAAATCAGAATTCGGTCGCACGGAAACAACAGTTGAACCAACTTCCAAAATTTTTACAGGTTTGCCTGCACAGCAAAAAGTCTGGATGTCGCATGGGGACGCAGTGACGCAAGCACCAGCAGGATTTTCAGTATGCGCGGTGACAGAAGATACGCCGATAGCAGCTTTTGAAGATGCAACTGGAAAATTAGCTGGAGTTCAATTTCACCCAGAGGTTTTACATAGCGAATACGGCCAAGTGATATTGCGTAATTGGTTAGTCAATGTTGCCAAGTGCGATGCAACGTGGACAACTGCAAACATTGCAGAAACAGAAGTTGCAAAAGCGAAACAGATGATTGGTGACAAGCGGGTTATCTGTGGCCTTTCTGGCGGTGTCGATTCAGCTGTCGCTGCAGCGATAATCCAAAGAGCGGTCGGTAATCAGCTGACATGTGTCTTTGTTGATCATGGTTTATTGCGCAAGGGCGAGGCAGAACAAGTAGAACGTGACTTTGTTGCTTCTACAGGTGTCCAGTTAGTTGTAATTGATGCAAAGGCGCAGTTCCTTAACGCGCTGAAAGATGTTACAGACCCTGAAGAAAAACGAAAGATTATTGGTCGTGAATTCATTCGATCATTTGAATCAGCTGCGCGCGATATTGCAGCTGGGGGAGATGTTGAGTTCTTAGTGCAAGGAACTTTGTATCCAGATGTTGTTGAATCAGGTGGTGGTACAGGCACAGCCAACATTAAGTCCCATCACAATGTTGGCGGCCTGCCAGATGATTTGCAGTTCACCTTAATCGAACCACTGCGCACATTATTTAAAGATGAGGTTCGCCAGGTTGGTTTAGAACTTGGATTGCCTGAAGAAATAATCTGGCGTCAACCTTTTCCTGGCCCGGGCCTTGGCATTCGAATAATTGGTTCAGTGACACAAGAGCGGTTGGATCTACTGCGTGAAGCAGATGCAATTGCCCGAGCAGAATTAAAATTAGCTGGGCTTGACCGCGAAATCTGGCAGTGCCCAGTTGTATTGCTGGCTGATGTCCGAAGTGTTGGCGTTCAGGGTGACGGTCGTACCTATGGCCACCCAATAGTTCTGCGCCCAGTCTCATCCGAAGATGCCATGACCGCAGATTGGTCCCGCGTTCCCTATGAAGTTCTTGAGAAAATCTCTACCCGCATAACCAATGAGGTCCGCGAGGTCAATCGTGTGGTCTTAGATGTCACAAGTAAGCCACCTGCCACCATTGAATGGGAATAAATTAAGGGTTTTCACAGGTTTTCAATTTATGATCAGGACATGAAAAGAAATGGGAGACTCTCAGGGGTCGCACTCCTTTCACTTTCTCTTTTAGTTACAACAGTATTGGTTCAACCAGCTGCTGCCGATGATGCTCCAAAAACCTCCCTAGATTTTTGCAAAACTGCTAAGTCAGTTGTACATAATCCAATAAAAATTCCAGCGCAGAAAAATGCTCTAATTAAGTTGCCATCGACAATGACGATAGTGACGAATTGCGGAAATATCGAAATTGCACTTGCATCACAACTTGCCCCTGTAACAATTTCAAAGATTGCACACCTTGCCAAGAATAAGTTTTTCGATAATTCACTGTGTCATCGCCTAACAACGTCGGGAATATTTGTTGTCCAGTGTGGGGATCCATCAGGTGGAAAAGGATTGAGACCTGCTGGCTGGAAAGATTTTCAAGATGAGAATCTGCCTTCTGGGGGCGATTTTAATTACCCTGCCGGCACGGTTGCTATGGCAAATAGGGGACCAGGGACTAACACCACACAGTTTTTCCTTGTATACAAAGACAGCACTTTGCCACCCAACTACACGGTGTGGGGACAGATTAAATCTGGTTTAGATATTGTTGTTCAGATTGGAAATATCGGTGCGTACCAAGTAAACCGTAAAGACAAAAAGGCTTATTACGTTGGTGATGGAATTCCCATTCAACCGATAGAAATTAGAAGAGTTACAACCAATTAATTCGTAAACTAAAGTCAAACGTTTGAGATCCGTACCTCTACGATTTAGTAGAAGAAAGCTTAACCAATAGGCAAGTATCCAGCTGGGCATTTAGCGGGATTGCCGGAGATCCCCACAAACTTATTGCCTTTCTTGCAGACAATTGTTTTAAAACCTTTTATCTTTTGCAACTCTTGTTTTGTTTGACTCACCAAGGTATTCAAATCATCGATCGTTGATTTAAAGGTTATTAGACTGTTAGCTAATTCTTCATTTTTTGAACTTAGAACGCCAACTTGTGATTTATAACTTGCAATTTCCCCATAAAGATCATTCATCAAAGTTGTTGATTGATTACTAGTGCTAATTGATTCGAGGTAATAGTCCTGTAATTGCTTGAGTGAGAGTGCTGCAAATTGGTCAATAACCACATCTCGAATTTCAAGTTTGAAAGCTAGTGGGCCATCCGCTCTCCCACCCGATACACCTTTTGATGCAATGTAATTTACTATTTCCATTCCTTGAATAACTTTGCCCCAAATTGAATAATTCGGAGACAGAGTTGTTGGTTTGTAAGTGATGAAAAATTGACTGCCATTTGTATTTGGACCTGAATTGGCCATTGCTACATATCCATTTAAATAGTTATCTACAGTTGCCTTTGGTAAATTTTCATCAACATAAGCAAATCCAGGGGAACCGGAACCAGTCTCAGTAGGGTCCCCACACTGAATAACATATAAACCCGAAGTGGTCATTCTGTGGCAATTTGTGTTGTCGTAGAAATTCCCCTTCGCGAGTGCGCTTAGAGCGGACAAGGTAACCGGAACTGCATTCTCCAAAGTGCGAATAGTAATATTGCCACAATTTGTGATAAGCGTGATTGTTCTTGGAAGTGGATTAGCAATCGAAGTTGGAGCTGCAACCACTGGCGGATTATGTCCAGTGGAGACAGAATTCTGACACGTGATTACAGTTGCATTTGAAGGATTGTCAGCCGCAGATGCCCCAATTGAGCCAACTGCGAAAAGAAGTGTTACCGATACAAATATTGCTCCAGATTTCTTAAAATTCAAATTCGCTCACTCCTTATTAATTAGTATTTACAATCTTAAAAGCTTCAGCAATACGTCCTTCGGGCAATCCGCCAATTCCAGCGTTACGTTGACCCCACTCGCGAACCATGTTTTCTAATTCCTTATTGTGAGCAGTTTGTGATGCATGTGCATGCAGAGCAGCCATCTTTAAATCAAAGGTGTCGGTGATGTCAACCCAGTGATCAGGTTGGGCAAATCCAGATACCCAAATTTCCTTAACGCGCCAGGGTTGTAGACCTTCCTTTTCAAGTAAATCAGTAAAGGCAAAAGGGTTACGAGAATCAGGATAAACAGCCTGAATAGTTGCTTCACCCGCAGCTAAGTGATCTGGGTGGCTTGCACCAATGCGCTCCCAATTACGTTCTGGGCTTTGGCACACAATGCGATCTGGCTTAGAAATTCGAATTTGTCGGACAATATCTTTACGTAACTCGATAGTTGCAACTAAGTGGCCATCAACATAATTCAAGAAAGTTATATCGGTGACACCAATTGCCGCACCGGCTGCACGTTGTTCACGTTGACGAATTGCAGGCATCTCTTCTTTTGTGAAGCCAGACTCTTCGCCACCTTGATCGCCATTGGTACAAAACACATAGGCAACTTCAATTCCCTTTTTGACCCATTGGGCGATAGTTCCGGATGCCCCAAAATCTGAATCATCGGGGTGGGCGTTGACGACCAAGACGCGCTTGACCTCATTATCTGCAATCGGTTCCATACATGAAGCCTAATAGACTCACCCTCATGACTGAAATCGATCCATTGCTCGAGGGTTTAAACCCCCAGCAATCCGAAGCGGTCACACATGCAGGCGGCCCATTACTAGTTGTAGCTGGTGCCGGATCTGGAAAAACTCGAGTTTTAACTCGTCGTATCGCATATTTGATGTCTAGAAGAAATGTTGCTCCATATCAAATTTTGGCTATTACCTTTACAAACAAAGCAGCGGGCGAAATGAAGGAACGAGTTGCAGATCTGGTTGGACCTATTGCTAAATCCATGTGGGTTTCAACATTCCATTCTGCATGCGTTCGTATCTTGCGCCAAGAAGCAACCCGTCTTGGGTATAGCAACTCCTTCAGCATCTATGACTCGGCCGACTCACAACGGTTAATAACTATCGTTGCTAAAGAATTGAACTTAGATCCAAAGAGATATCCCGCACGCCAATTTCAATCCATGATTTCTAATGCTAAAAACGAATTGTTGGGACCTCAGGATTACTTGAATTCTGCAAGTAATCAGTTTGAACAGGTTGTAGCTGATGTATATGCGGTGTATCAACAGCGACTAATCCGCGCCAATGCTATGGATTTTGATGATTTAATTTTAAAGACAGTAGAAGTTCTGCAACGCTATCCTGAAGCAAAGGCTCGATTTAGGTCGCGCTTTCGTCATGTTTTGGTAGATGAGTATCAGGACACAAACCATGCGCAATACATACTGGTAAGAGAATTAGTCGGTACCGAGCTAGAAGGCCAGGCACCTGCAGAGCTATGCGTAGTAGGTGATGCTGATCAATCAATTTACGGCTTCCGAGGCGCAACTATTCGTAACATTTTGCAGTTCGAGTTGGACTACCCAAATGCCCGCACCGTTTTGCTTGAACAAAATTACCGCTCGACACAAAATATTCTAAACGCGGCCAATGCGGTCATCACAAAAAATGAAAGTCGCAAAGAGAAGAATCTATGGTCTGATGCCGGATCTGGTTCGCCGCTTACTGGCTATGTAGCCGAGAGCGAACATGACGAAGCTAGCTTTATTGCAGATGAAATTAGATCTCTTCAACGTGAAGGTGTTTCAACACCGGGAGACACCGCAATTTTCTATCGAACCAATGCGCAATCCCGTGTTTTTGAAGAAGTTTTCATGCGTAACGCCCTGCCTTACAAAGTCGTCGGTGGTTTGCGATTCTATGAACGCCGCGAAGTTAAAGATTTGTTGGCCTATTTGCGGGTTCTGGCCAATCTAGAAGATGAAGTATCGCTGCGAAGAATCATTAATGTACCTAAGCGAGGCATCGGTGACACATCTTTGGATTATGTCGATGAGTTTGCCCGAAACAATGACATTTCTTTTTGGCAAGGTTTGTTGCGGGTTAGCGAGAATGGATCTGTCCCATCGCGAGCCGCACAAGCAATCAATGAATTTACTTCGATGGTTAGTGCTTTAGCGGTCTTGGTGGAAGCAAAAACAAAGCCATCGGTAATTGTGGAAGCAGCCCTTGAACAATCAGGGTTACTAAAGGAGTTAGCAGATAGCACCGATCCTCAAGATGAGGTTCGAGTAGAAAACTTAAAGGAACTAGTAGCGGTTTCTATGGAGTACGAAGAACGCCCATTTGAAGAGCTAGGCGAAGATGAAGAGATTTCTCTTGCTGGATTTTTAGAAAAAGTTTCATTAGTTGCAGATGCAGATGAAATTCCAGAAGGTGAAGATCATGGGGGAGTTGTCACAATGATGACTCTTCACACCGCAAAAGGTCTTGAGTTCCCAACTGTTTTTCTTACAGGAATGGAAGATGGAATTTTTCCACATTCAAGAACTCTTGGTGAAAAAGATGAAATTGAGGAAGAACGCCGTCTTGCCTATGTTGGATTAACACGCGCCCGCCAGCGACTATATATATCGCGTGCGGAGTATCGCTCAACATGGGGTGCACCAAATTACAATCCACCATCACGTTTTCTTGATGAAATTCCAGAGGATGTAATTGAATGGCGTAATCAAGGGAAATCATCATCGCCTTCACTTGTTACACGCACTCGCACTGCCACAACGCCGCCACCAAGAGCCACCGGCAAAAAGAGTGTCGCAATGGAGTTAGCAGTTGGTGAGCGTGTGTCACATGACACATTCGGATTAGGCACTGTTGTGGCTGTTGCAGGGGCTGGTGACAAAGCCGAAGCGACAATTAACTTCGGCCAGTACGGCGAGAAGCGATTACTGCTGCGTTATGCACCGGTTGAGAAACTATAGGATTACCCCGTATATAGCCGGCCAATAGATTGTGAGCCCCAGTGGATCTCTTTGAATACCAAGCCCGAGATAT
>Ga0214162_1000081_pt1 | contig 20809 bp, 21 predicted proteins | sample LakMenepilimnion_3_FD_153000 | JGI IMG/M metagenome (GOLD analysis project Ga0214162, IMG submission 153000) | Freshwater microbial communities from Lake Mendota, WI - Practice 20APR2010 epilimnion v5 | ecosystem: Environmental > Aquatic > Freshwater > Lake > Epilimnion/Euphotic zone | place...
GCCGGCGCGAATGAGCCAATGAGAGCGAGTTATGGCAAATTAATGATGTGGTTTTTTATCCTGTCGGATGCCTTGACCTTCTCTGGATTTTTAGCCGCTTACGGCTTTTCTAGATTTAAATTTATTGAAACTTGGCCTTTGGCCGATGAGGTGTTCACCCACTTTCCATTTATGCATGGGGTTTCGGCACCAATGTATTATGTGGCATTTATGACTTTTATTTTGATTTTTTCTTCCGTGACAATGGTTCTTGCCGTTGATGCCGGACATCAACTGAAAAAAGACAAAGTTGTGGTTTATTTATTTTTAACCATCATTGGGGGACTTATTTTCGTAGGTTCACAAGCTTGGGAATGGAAAAATTTCATCAAAGGGGAATATGGTGCCATTGAAACAAAAGGAGGAAGTTTACTCCAGTTTGTCGACAAAGAGGGACACCGTGTGGCTTTGGCTGATTTTGCCGCTACTTTGCCCGAGGATAGAGAGCAATTGGAAAGAAATAAAGGAAAATGGTTTATGGAAGAAGCTACTTTGCCCACTTACTCCGTTGCAGAAGTTCAAGCAGGTTTCAAAGCACATCCGGATTTATTGATTAGGACCGAGACTATTTATGAAGATAGTCCAGCGAGTGAGAAGGATGTTAAAATCAATCACGAATTAACGAAACACAAACATAAAACTATTTTGACCAGACAAGAATCTGAATCAAGATTAAGTCAAGCATCATTGGTCGTTGAAGGGGCTAACTTGACTAGAAATGAATACGGTAGCAAGTTGTTTGCAGACTTCTTTTTCTTTATCACTGGTTTTCATGGTTTCCACGTATTCTCTGGAGTAGTAATCAATATCATCATATTTTTTAATGTCTTGCTGGGAACTTACGAGAAAAGAAAAAGCTATGAAATGGTCGAAAAAGTAGGGCTATATTGGCACTTTGTTGATTTAGTTTGGGTGTTTGTATTCACGGTTTTCTATCTAGTTTAATTTACAAAAAGCAATTATTATGTCACACGAACATGTATCTAATACAAAAAGAATCTGGACGGTTTTCGGTTATTTATCAGCAATAACAATCGTTGAGGTAATTTTCGGGATTTTAAAACCGGAATCTTTACACTTCACAAATTTCTTGGGCTTGAATTTGTTAAATTGGTTATTCATCATTTTGACAGGTGTAAAAGCATATTATATTGTATATGCCTTTATGCACATGGAAGGAGAAACTTCTTCTCTAAGGATTTCAGTAATTTTCCCGTTAATTTTTTTGGTAATTTATTTGCTTTTTATTCTACTGATAGAAGCAAATTACATTTTTGAGATTTTTAAGGATAGCACGATTAAGTGGAATTTTTAACAAAATATTAATTCGATTAAAAGGTGCGCTTCGCGTGCCTTTTTTTTATTTTTGCATATCCTATTTCGGTCCAACTATGAAAAAAAATATTGTCCTCTTCGTTCTTTTTGTTTTACCTATTGTTGCCTATCTTTTTTTTGCATCAGGAATAGACAGTTTTACTAAATTGCCCGTTATCACAAGCAAAGTTGCTGATTTCGGAAATTGGAAATCATTGGATAATCAAAAAATAAGCTTGAATGGTAAAATAACGATTCTTGGATTTTCAGGTTCCAATCTCTTGGAGAACAGAGGTAATTTTTTTAATCTGAACCAAAAAATCTACCAACGCTACCATACCTTCAAAGACTTGCAGTTTGTAGTCATTTGTCCCTTGGGCACCGAAGACGAAGCCAAGAGTCTTGTGGATGCTTTGTCAGCATTCACGGATGTTAGACAATGGCATTTTGTGTTCGCGTCAGCAGACGAAATCGCTGCTTACTACAATCAATTAGCACTTGTTGAAAAATTGGATGCCAATTTGGGTACACCAAACGTTTACATTATTGATAAAGAAAGAAACCTCAGAGGGAGAAAAGACAAGAAAGCATATAAAGAAGGCTACAATACTTTCCATCCCTCAGAATTGAGCAATGAAATGCTAGATGATTTTAAAGTTATTCTATATGAATATCGTGCAGCACTCAAAAAAAACAGAAATGCCTCAAAACAGCTTTAACCTTTAGAAACAATGATTAAAAACAAATCATATATCTGGATTTCTTTTATCATTCTAATTTTTGGAATCTTGGTTATCCCAGAAATAATGGATAGAATAGAAAACAACGAAATAGTTAAAGGAGATCGATTGGATAAGGTTTCTAATTCGCCTGTAGAGGATGGGAAATTGACTAAAATTGGTCCTGCACCAAAATTCGAATTGGTAAACCAAGACAATCTAAAGATTAGCAATGAAGATTACAAAGGTAAAGTATATGTTTTGGAATTCTTTTTTTCGACTTGTCCATCCATTTGTCCGAAAATGAATCAAAGTATGCTGCAAATTGAGAAAACGTTTTTTGGTAATCCTAATTTTGGAATCGTTTCCATTACGATTGATCCAGAACATGACACACCATCAGTTTTGAAAGCGCACCGTGAAATTTTGGGCGTAAAATCATCCAATTGGAATTTTTTGACGGGTGACAAAACTTATATTTTTGATTTATCCAATAAAGGATTCAATCTCTATGCGGGACAAAATAATAAAGCTCAAGGTGGTTTTGAACATTCCGGATTGTTTGCTTTGATTGACAAAAATGGCAATATTCGTTGTAGGAAAGATGAATTTGGAAACCCAATTTTGTATTATGACGGTCTAGAGAAAAAAGGAGTAAGAGACATTCAACAAGACATAGCAATTTTATTAAAAGAATAAAGATGGAAAATCATTCGTTAGAACAAAAATTCAGCAAGTTAATAATAATAGTATCAATATTAATTCCAGTCGTTGTGGCCATTCTTTTTAATGTAAAATTAAAAGATTTGGGTTACAATGTAGAACCACTTTCGTTTCTTCCGCCAATTTACGCAACCATAAATGGAATAACTGCCGTTGTTTTGGTCGCTGGTGTTTTGGCTATCAAAAACGGAAAAAGACAATTACACAAACAATTGATGACAACTGCAATTGCCCTTTCGGTTGCTTTTTTAGTGATGTACGTAGCATATCACATGACGACAGATTCGACAAAATTTGGTGGTGAAGGAATAATTAGACCCATTTATTTTTTCATTTTAATTTCTCATATTCTTTTATCTATTGCAGTTATTCCATTAGTTTTGATTACTTATGTTCGTGCTTTGGCCGAAAAATTTGACAAGCATAAAAAAATTGCCAAAATCACTTTCCCAATCTGGCTGTACGTTGCTGTTACAGGAGTTGTAGTTTATTTAATGATTTCGCCTTATTATGTTCAGTAAATTCAAAATTCAAAATTCAAAATTCAAAATTCAAAATTTATTTTTTCTACTTTGTTTTTTGTTTTTTCAAATTTCTTCTTACGCCCAATGCGCGATGTGTCGTGCCGCATTGACCAGCGAGGGAAATGCCGTGAAGGCACAAGCCGTTAATGACGGAATTGTTTACTTGATGGTAATTCCATACATACTTGTTGCCGGAATCGGGTATTATATTTATCGAATGCGGAAGAAGAAAGGCTAATTTTCCGCAATAAAGTAAGTTCTAGCGCTTATGAAATTGATTGCATTTTCGTATATGACGCTTGTTTATATTTTTTGAAAACCGACATTTTGCATTTACAAGAGGTCTTTACTAACAGTTTTGGGTCGGAAAGGTTGATTTATTTAAACTCCAAAACAATTGCCCCAATACTCAATCCCGCACCTGAACCCATCATCAAGATTTTCTTGTTACTGATTGTACTACCGCAATTCAAAAGTTTTTCAAGTCCTAAAGGGATTGAAGCTGAAATGCAATTGCCATAGAAGGGCAGTGTTTCTATAACTTTTTCTGAGTCTAATTTGTATTTAAGTTTTAAATAATTATTGCCAAATTTACTAGTCTGATGTGCAATAATATAATCAAAATCAGTAATTTTATATTGAATACTTTGTTCCAATTTAGTTATAAAGGAGTCCAAATGTTCTATGGTTAAGCGGATTAGTTTTTTGCCATCCATTCTAAAGTAATAGCCAAAATCTGTTGGCGAAATATTTACCCCTCTATTTATTGCACCGCCAATGGGTACGTGAGCAAACATAGCACCTGATGGGTAATTAGTGAAATTTGTATAGCTAGCTTGATAACCAAGCTTACTAGACGATTCAATAATAATAGCAACGGCAGCGTCACCAAACAAGCCAAAAACTTTTTCATCGTGCGGACTAAGTGCTTTTGACGCTACCTCAGAACAAACTATTGCAATTCGTTTGTAGCGGCCAGCTTGTAAATATAAGTGGGCAATATCTAATGCGTTTAAGAAGCTCAAACAAGTGGAATCAATATCGATACAGGGAAAATCAACCTTGTCATTTGTTATTTTAGATTTAATAATAATTGAATTATGTGGGATTGGATAATCAAATGATGCCCCTGAAAAAATCAGCATGTCAATATTTTCAGCTTTTAGATTAGATTTATCTAATGCTTTTTGTAAGGCAAAAGCACCCATTTCGCAAACGCTTTCTTGATTGGAAATATGATGTCGAAAGCGGACACCTGTATTTTTCTCTATCCTTCCAGTAATGCCACTTGTCAATTGATCTAAAGATGCCGACGAGACAACCTGTTCTGGAAGGTATTTTTCTATAGCGAGTATGTTTATTTTCATTTGTTAATTTTATAATGCTTTCAAAAACAGCTCTACAAGTAATTTGCTGTATTGTTTTTATCATTGTTTAGAATACTATTGTTGGTCATTAATCTTACTATTTTCCGAGTTTTTATGCCGTTGATCTCTTTTGGATTGTGTACAAATGCATATACTGTATCCTGTATTCCTAGGTCATTTAAATAACCAGCAACAACATTGTGGAAAATAGTTTTCATTTCACTCCATTTAGAATCAGGGCATACAATACTGATTTGCAATTGGTTTGTTCCATGTTGTGTAATCGTATATTTTTGAAAACTATCCGTGAACAAAGCAATTTTTCGAGCTAATAGGTCGGGATATACTTTGATGTTATTCAAAATAAGAACATCGTCGTCCCGCCCTATAATTTTTTCAATCGCTAAACGTTTTGATCCACAAGCACATTCCATTTGTTTTATCTGTAAAATGTCATCTAATTTGTATTTTATTACCGGCTGGCAGTGACGAGAAAAATCAGTAATGATTGGGTAAAATTTATTCTCATCGATCCATTCCTTTTCAAAAAAAATAAAATCTTCATTTAGGTGCATTGTTCCATATTTACAGCTTGAACCCAAGAAACCTTCGGTACATTGATATACCTCAGTAATAGTAACTTTGAAGAGTGTACTAATTGTTATTTTATCATTTTCATGCAATACTTCGGCAAAAGAAATAATTTGAGTAGGACAGATGTTGATGTCATTATTAGCTTGTGCCAATGCAATGTCCATTAGAATTGATGGTTGTGAGGCAAGAATATTGGGTTGATAACTATTTAATTCAATTAGCAATTCAGACAAAGGTTTAAATATATCGAAGTATTTGAATTCAAAGAAGCTTGAAGAAATGGATGAATATAGATTGCTATTCGACCTAAGAAAAAATGCCACCTTTTGTTTTTTAAATAATTTAGGTTTAATAACTCGAGTCATAACCAAGGCTACCCAATGGGCTCTTTCATTTTCAGAGACTAAAAACAGTCCGCGTTTGCCGTTGGTTCCAGTTGATAATCCAACTGTCAGTCCATTGATTTCGCTTTTAAAGTTTCTGGTATGTTCTGCTCTTAAAGCCACCTCCAGTGCTTCCTCAAGTTTTATATTTTTAGTATTTACTTCATTAAAAGCGTCCATAAATTCTGTTTTAGTAATTTGTGGTACTGCTTTCCAATGGAATACTTTATTGGAGAAATAGGGGAGGTAAAATTTGGATTTAGATAGTGTTTTTTTAGCAAATTTGTTCATCTTTTTAGTCTGAAAAGCTGTAATTGCTCTATGAGAACGAAATTGTGGTACAAAAAGTAATTGCAACAAATAGTACACTATTTTTAATTTAAATTTCATTAGAAATGTAGGCTAAGGTTTTTTTGCAGTGAGTAAATAGAATTATATAATCCTTATTTTCATTTTCAAACATTTTAATTTTATGTTGTGTATTGATAAAATCATCCCAAGAATCGAAAAACAACTTTACAATTTTATGCGGTAAAATACCTTTTGAATAAGTATCATAATTCCACGAGGCGTCAGTTGCATAAAACAAAGACTCTGTTTTGTTTTTATAAATAAATCCTAACATTCCTTTTGCGTGACCCGGCAACAACACAAAAGTGCAATTACTATTGCCAAACAGTTTAAACTCCGTCATTCCAAACTTGTTTATGATTGTTGTATCAGCGAGTTCTTCAATAAATGACAAACGCAGTTTAAAATCCGGTGGTAGTAATGGATGTAAAATTCCTTTACTAACTGCCTTAATTCCTTGTAAATGAATTACTTCTTCATACGCACTTTTGCTACATATAAATTTTGAATATGGAAAATCATTTAAACCAGCAATATGGTCAGCATGGAAATGAGAGATTATTATATACTTAACATCTTCAACCTGAATTTGTTGTTGTTCTAGAATGGCTTTGGCACTCTGGTTGGGTTTTATATTTACTGGTGTAGCCCAACGGTAGAATCTTTCTGGAAAATGTTTTGTAGCAAGTTGAAAAGCCTCGCTATATCCTGTGTCAAATAGTACATAACCTATATTTGGAAAATGAATCAATGCCCAAACAGCATAAAATTTCGTTTTACTTGAAATTTTTGATTTATTAACGACATAATCATTAGCTTCACAATAACCAGAAGCAAATAGCTGAATTTTTAATTCTGAGTTAGCTTCCATTTTATATATTCATTTATTCCTTCATACGTTTTCATTACTGGACTGTAGTTCAAATTTTCCTTTGCTTTTGAAATGTCTAATGTCATGCTTTTCGCTAAAATTCCAACTCCATATTTTGTGAGAGAAGGCTCTTTATGGTTTAAAAAAAATTTCGAATTCATTTCTATAATACCTGCTGCACAAAGAGCTATTGAAAAGGGCACTTTTTTTGAGGGAGGTGTCAAATTGAGTGCTGTTAGTGCATAATTTAAAGTTTCCCAAAAGAGAACAGGATTTCCATCAGTGATATTGTAAGCTTGTCCGTAGGAACTTGGAGGCGCATCTATAGCACAAATAATTGCCTCTATAACATTTCGGACACAAGTAAAATCGCAGCTGTTTTTTCCGTTGCCAACAATTTTCAATTTGTTTTTCTTGTAAGCTTCAAGTATTCTAGGGAAGATAACTGTATCTTCTGCTCCAATAATGGCTCTTGGTCGCAAGGCAATGGTTTGAATTCCTTTGTCGTTGGCATTCAAAACGTAAGTCTCCGCCATTAATTTTGTAGCTGCGTAGTGATTGACTATGGTTGTTGGCAATAAGTCAGATTCCTTGATGTTAAATCTATCTTTAAAATTAAAATATACACTAGGAGTTGAAATAAATATAAATTTTTTCACACCATTTTTGATGCTTGTATCCAATAATGTTTTAGTGGCAAAATAATTAGATTGGTAAAATGAAGAATATTTCCCGAATGGAGCAGAAAGTGCTGCGCAATGCACAACTATGTCGGTGTTTTGGGTTAATTTTTCACAAAAATCAGGCATCAGTAAATCCCCAGCAATAAATTCACATTGGTATGCATCAAATTCTGAAGCCCGATGGTTTCTTCTTGAAGTTGCAATAATTTGATAATTACTGTAATGTTCAGCCAAAAACTTGACAGTCCGTCCACCCAGAAAGCCTGCTGCCCCAGTAACAACAATCCTATTTTTCATGTCTTAATTAATAATTAAAAATAACCGTTTGTTAGCGTAATTGCATTTACTAAATCGACAAACAAAAGAGCCCCACATTTTCACAATAAAGCAAATCAGTAATTTATTTGCAATGTATTTACTCTTCAAATATACGACCTTAAATAGGCAACTGAGATAGTTTTAGAAATTCTTTACTTGCAAACAGCCATTTAGCTATTTTATTAAAATCACATTCTATTTTTGAGATTTTAGGTATCATATTTGTCTTGAATAATTGTTTATTCAACCAAAGTACAATAGTTACAATTCGTATTTTTCCATTAAAGGCACACCAATTTTATTTGAAATAAATTGTAGTAAAATCATAGTAATTTTTCTTTTTGTACTCAAATGTTTCATATAAACTGCAGAGTATTCGATAGAAGGTTCACCGCCTCTCATACGTTTAAATTTAGGAGCTCCGGAACTTAAGTTTAATAATAAATTACTTCTGAATTTGTATAACAAGGCAAGTTGAGCAGCGTGAATATAAAGTCCGTCCTTTTGAGGTGCAGCAGTATCATAGCCAACCAAAGGGGAGGTGATAGTATTTTCGATAATAAATAAACCTGAAAAAGATTTAAGAATATTTTCGGAATTTTTATAGCCTTGAAAGTAAACAATGCCCTCGTTATAACAAGTTTTAAAATATTTCAAAGTAAATTGTGGGTTGTATTTAGAATATTTTTCCAAGTAAAGCATCTGATACAGTTGGAGTGCTTCTTCTAAAAAAGGTTCCATTCCGGCGTGATCAATATAAGTTAAATTTTGCTTCTTGATTAAGGCGAGGTCGTGCTTATTGTTTTTGTGCTTTAACCAACTTTCTTGTGTAAGATCATAAATATATACTTGCCTACTCCCAATTAATAAATAATCATTTTTTTTGAAAATAGTCAGTAAATGCTGGTGTTGAAATTGATTCAATGATCTAAAAATGATAGCATGATTAGGATATTCTTTTTTTATGAAGTTCGTAATTTCGGCAATCTCTATCCCACTCCACTCGGGATATGGGTTTGTGGATAAAAGGAAATTATTGATGTGGATGTTTTTGTTTATTTGCCCGTATCGTAACCATTTTGCCAATAACTGAATAATTAGAAGTAACGGATATTGAATAAGTCTGCTATTTATTTTTTGCTTTAGTTCATCTTTAGAATAAAGTGCGTAAGCGGTGTAGGGTGAGCAAACAAAAGAAGAATCCCACTCCGTATTATTTATAGTTACAGGAAAACAAATACCGTCAGCGACTTTCAATATCCTATATTCAGTTTCAACATTTGAAATAAGCTCAGTAGATTTATTTTCAGTAAATGCTTTTGAAAACGACTTCATCAATCCTATGGGCAAATCCTTCCAATGAACCCATTCAATTTTTGTTTTCATTCCATTCTATATTAAAAGTTGTAGCTTCGAGCCAAGAAACACGCTTAGTGAATTTTATGTAAGTGATTTCGATTAAACTTAGTATTTGAAAAATAAAAGGTTTTAAATCATTCCATTGGAAAATAATGTCTTTCGATTTCCATACCCGTTTTTTGAAAAATGGAATAAAATGCAAGAAGAACATAACATACTTTATAGAAAACTCCTGATTATTATGACCTACATAAGTATTTGTGCCTAAAAATGCTTCTGCTAATTGGGTATTAATGAGATGCGCCCCGCTTGTTCCTCTTGGGTTGCATTCGATAAAATAGGGTGTTTCATTGACATCGATAATGACATCAAAACACAATTGTCCGGTATATTTAATTTGGCTTCCAATTGTTTTCACATATTCAAAAACCAGATCATTTTTAATAGGTTCAAAAAAAATGCCAGCACCTTTACCAGCTCTATAGAGAGGATGATAAGCCGAATAAGCCTTTAATCTCCCTTCATTCCAAATAGAGTAGATGCATATTTCTTTTCCTGTAATAAAATCTTGCGCAATCCAGTGGTTTTTATCTGTGTCCTTAAAAAAATTGTTAGACAATTGCTTTCGGATGATTACAGAAGAGGCAAAGCGCGAATATACAGGCTTAAATACATATTTGTCACTGTTATCCCAATCCATAAATTCACGAATCAAAAAAGTTGTAGGAATAGGAAATCCGCTATGGTTAAACTGAGCAAATCGCAATTTGTTGTGAAGTTCAAGAATCAACTTATGATCAGCAGTCCAAACTTTACAAAGAAAAGACTCTAGGTGTTCAGCCACAAAAATAGCTTCTTCGCAAGTAGGAATAAAATGATCAACCTGTTCAACACGAATAATTTCCTGAATTTTTGCTACAAACCCTAAATTATCAAATCTAGGTGAAGGAATAACATAATATGTACTGACACAATTGGACCATCTTGCAATCGTCAAATGCAAACAATCAATCATAATAACCCGATGACCCGCTTTATGAAAACTTCTTGCCATTTCCAATGCGATCGGAGCTCTTGCTCCACTGATTAAAATTGTTTTACTAAGATTGGTCATTTCTATTAAAATTTGGTGTAATTATAATTACTTGTACAAACTTCAGCTTGACTTAAATATCTCACGAATCCTGTTGTCTTTGTACGGCAAATATAACTTCTTTAATCATATGAATTATACAAAAAAACTTATAAAATAGTGGAAATTTAAATCTTCCGCGACGTGAATGCAAGGACGGATTAGTGTTTAAGTTGGGTTGTAAAAGCGGAAAATTTTAACTACACGATTATTATTTTGCAACTTGGCACTTTCGACTTTCCCAATTTGGTTGTACGTTTGCTATAACTGGAGTTATAGTCTATTTAATGATTTCACCGTATTATGTTTAGTAAAGTTAGAGGTCATAAGTTTGAAATTTGAAGTGGTAAGATGGAATATGGTAGAGATAATTTCAAATTCAAAGCTGTTCTTTTTGGAATTGGTTTTTTCTTTTTTGGAATTTCATCGTACGCTCAATGCGCTATGTGTCGTGCGGCTTTGACGAGCGAGGGCAATGCAGTAAAAGCAGAAGCCGTAAATGACGGTATTGTTTACCTAATGGTGATTCCGTATCTACTTGTCGCTGGTATTGGGTATTATGTATCGAATACAAAAAAAAAGAATAAGCAATAACAATTGCAATTTCAATGACAATGACAATTTCAATCTGAAATCTGCAAATTGGCATCTGAATTCTACTTCAAACCATCCACAGATACATTCACTGTTCCGTTTACTTTTATAAAAGCAATAATAGCTTTATTGGTTAGTTGGATTTTCTGGAATTGTATATCTTCCATTTTTCCGTTGACAAAAACACCTGGCATTGGAGAATAATTTTTCAAATAAGCCATCATGTTTTGTTTTCCTTCCTCTAAATTAGAGACGATAGAATAGCGACAACTCTCTTGAATTTTTCTTAAAACCAGGCCTTGTGCCAGCCAGTTGGCGGTTCGCATCAATTTATTTTTGGTGTCCAAAGCGTAATCCAATTTATCAAAGAAGACTTCTTTTGTTTGTTCGTTGTATTGCGGAAAACCCGTTAAATAAATGGTGCCATTTACCGTTCCTAAAACTTCCAAAGCAATCACCATTTTGCCTTTTTGGTGCCAAATATCCACTTTTTGCACTTTTACTTTTTTGTTGCCAGTACCAAATTCTTGTCCTGCAAAATTTTTGGTCATTATTTTAGAGGCTTCTGTATAAGTAGAAACTGCTGCTATATTTGCCGTGATTTGGTTCGGGATTTTTGCCACTGGTTTCAACGTAATTTTTGTTGCATCAAATTTTGATTCCGGTTCGTTTCCAATCAAAGTTTCCATTGTGCATTTCATTCCCATTTCCATCAAAAAAGTATCGTTTTTGAGTTTGGCATTGGTTGAATAAATTTCAATCGGAACAATTCGGAGCCAACTTTGGAAGGCTTCGCTCATCTGAAACGGTGTACAAATTTTTTCCAATGCTGCCAAAACATTAGGCTTGAAATCCATTGATTTTTCTATCGCAGCATCAATACTCTTCTCGATTTTTGATTTAAAAATCTTGATTGCAGGAGTCATAAGATAGGTAACCGGAACATTTTTTCCAAAAACAACCATCGTGGGGCTTTCGTTCCAATCCAAAGATTGTAACTCAGTTTTGGTGGTTAATTTCCAGTTGGATAAAGCCACATCGCTTGCCAAAGTAACAATTCCGTTGAGATTGAATTCCTTGGTATTATACAATTCTACGCCTAAAGTTTTTGTCCCGATTCTGTATTTGAACAAGACTTTCAATGGTAAAATTGTTTTTATTTTTCCTCCCGACATTTCAGGATCATTGCGAATGGAAATGGGAGCCAATTTCCAGATTTTCATTTCGATATTGTCATCCTCAATGTTGTTGTCCTCGTAAATTAATCCATTCAAAAGCGCATTAGTTTGGTTTTCGACATCTTTAAGTTTTACGCTAATAGGCAAATTAACAAAGGAAGGAGTATTGTCATAAATCAATGGGCTTGCGTTATCGGGTTCTGGTTTTAGTGCCGCTATTTTATTGGATGTCGAACAACTCGAAATCAGGAAAACGATTAGAAAAACAAGTGTAATGGGGAAGAATTTCAGCATTTTGGTTTAGTTTTAAAAGGCAAAATTAGTAAAACAAATATATTTTTTGGATAAACTGTAACATTTTCAATACAGATAAGTCTTATTCATTTTGGCAGTAAGACTATTAACGTTTTTTTAGTACTGTTTCCTTTCCAGAATATTTAATATTGTTTTCTAATTCAGGCGGCTATGATTGAGATTAAAGATTTACATAAATCGTATAATGTGGGAGGTTCTGAATTGCACGTCCTGAAAGGAATCAATTTCAACATCAAAGAAGGAGAATTGGTGGCCATTATGGGTTCATCCGGTTCAGGAAAATCTACTTTATTGAATATTCTCGGAATTCTTGATGAAGCGGATTCCGGCGATTATATTTTGGATAAAATGCCTGTCAAAAATCTAAACGAAACTATCGCTTCCAAATACCGAAACCAATTTCTGGGTTTTGTTTTCCAATCTTTCAACTTGATTAATTATAAATCTGCTTTGGATAATGTGGCAATGCCGTTGTATTACCAAGGAATAAAAAGAAAGGAGCGTACCCAAATTGCGATGCGTTATCTTGAAAAGGTAGGCTTGTCATCGCATTCGCATCATTTGCCAAACGAACTTTCCGGTGGGCAAAAGCAGCGTGTGGCGATTGCTAGAGCGTTGGCTTCAAATCCAAAGGTTCTATTGGCCGATGAGCCAACGGGGGCTTTGGACACAGTAACTTCTTATGAAGTAATGGAGTTAATACAAGGTATAAATGACGAAGGAAAAACGATTTTGATTGTGACCCACGAGCCTGATATTGCGGCAATGTGCAAAAGAAACGTGGTTCTCAAAGACGGAATAATCATCGATGATAAATATGTGGACCAAGTAAGAGCCTCTTCTTATGTTTAATATAGAGCGTTGGCAGGAAATATTTGAGGCGATTGCCAAAAACAAATTGAGAACCTTTCTCACGGGGATTTCCGTGGCTTCGGGTATTTTTATTTTGGTTATTCTTTTGGGTGCCGGAAAGGGTCTCGAAAATGGGATAGCAAAACAGTTTGAAAATGATGCTGAAGGGATTATTGAAGTTTGGTCTGGAGTGACGACAAAGGAATACAAAGGGTTAAATCCTGGAAGAGAGATTCAGTTTAGAGATAGTGATTATAATCTTTCATTGAAGAAATTCGGAGATCAATTAGAAAAAAAAGCGGCATCTTATAATCAATGGAATGGTGCAGTGGTTTACGGAAAAGAAACCGGTAATTATCAATATCGCGGAGTTAGTCCGGATTATCAAACCATTGAAAATGCGACTATGGTGGAAGGAAGATTCATCAACGAGAACGATCTTAAAAACAATGAAAAAGTAGGTGTCATTGGCCAAAAAATAAAGTTGGATTTGTTTAAAGGCAAAAGTCCGCTTGGGGAACAAATTTTAATTAACGGAATAAATTTTAAAGTTGTTGGCGTTTTTGTTGATCCTGCAGGAGAAAGAGAAGAAACGAGAATTTATTTGCCGTTGACTACTACTCAAAAAACGTATGGAGCAGGCGACAAAATTAGTAACTTGTTTTACACGTTGCACAAGAAAGCCACTTACGAAGAAGCATTAGCCGAATCCGATAAGTTTTCAAAGGAATTAGAACAGTTGTTGAAAAGTAAAAACACCATTGCACCTGATGATAATGGTGGAGTTAGTGTTAATAATTCTGTGGAAAATGCAAAAAAATTTTATGATTTAAACCTATATATTCGATTGTTTTTTTGGTGGGTTGGGATTTGTACCATCATTGCCGGAGTTGTGGGAGTGAGTAACATTATGTTGATTATTGTCAAAGAACGAACCAAAGAAATTGGCATTCGAAAAGCATTGGGAGCATCACCAATTTCAATTGTGGGAATGATATTGCATGAATCCATTTTCATAACCACTATCGCTGGGCTTGTTGGGCTTTTGTCTAGTTTATTGCTTTTGGAATTAGTTGGCCCACAAGTGGAAAGCGAATATTTTTTGAATCCGGAAGTAGATTTTAGCATAGCCTTGACAACGCTTGTATTATTAGTATTTGCAGGAGCTTTGGCAGGATTTTTCCCGGCCTATCACGCTGCCAAAATAAAGCCAATTATAGCACTTAGAGACGAGTAATTATGTTTGATAGAGACAAATGGAACGAGATTTTAGAGGCGCTAACCGCCAATACCTTCAGGACAATACTCACCGCTTTTGGAGTGTTTTGGGGAATATTTATATTAGTTATTCTTCTTGCTGCAGGTAACGGATTAGAAAATGGGGTTAAAAGTGGGTTTGATGGCATAGCTACCAATACTATGTTTATGTGGACACAAACTACCTCTAAACCATATAAAGGATTGCCTCAAACGAGACAGTTTGACTTTAAAAACAACGATGTTGATGCGTTGAAGCAAAACTTTCCAGATCTTTTGTATGTCTCTCCCCGAAATCAATTAGGCGGTTTTGAAGGAGCAAACAATGTGGTTCGAGGCACTAAAACTGCTGCTTACACTATTTATGGAGATTATCCGGAGTTGATTAAACAAGAGCCGATGGACATCATAAAAGGGCGCTTTGTAAATCAACAAGATATTATTTTAAAAAGAAAAGTTGCCATTATTGGGCAGGGGGTTATCAAGGAATTATACGAAAAATCAGAAGATGTACTTGGAACGTATATTAAAGTTAATGGTGTGAATTTTATGGTGGTTGGAGTTTACAATTCTAAATCCAGAAACAATGGTAATGCGGAATCGGCACAGAAAAATATTTTTATGCCGTTTACTGCTTTTCAACAGGCTTTCAATTATGGAGATACTGTTGGTTGGATGGCACTTACGGCCAATGACGATGCGTCTATAACGAAGTTAAAACCCAAGATTTTAGAATTTATGAAGGCCAGACATTCCATTCATCCTGAAGATGAGAGAGCAATTGGAAAGTTCGATTTGTTTGAGGAATTTAGCAAAGTACAAGACTTGTTTTCCATATTAAAATTCATTGCTTATTTTGTGGGAACATTGGTTTTAATTTCTGGAGTAATTGGAATTTCAAACATTATGCTTATTGTTGTTAAAGAACGAACCAAAGAAATCGGAATCCGAAGAGCATTAGGTGCAACGCCGGGGGCAATTCGTTCGCAAATATTATTGGAATCCATCTTTTTAACGATTACTGCCGGAATGCTGGGTATTGCAACGGCAACTGGAATTTTGGCAATACTCAACAATATTTTGGATTCCATGCCTAAAGAAGACATGATGTTTTCCAATCCAAGTGTGGATTTGTCAGTGGTGTTTTTTGCCCTACTAATATTAGTCGGGTCGGGCTTATTGGCAGGATTCATACCAGCTCAAACGGCCATAAGTGTAAAACCTGTTGACGCATTAAGAACAGAATAAAGTATCAATCAAAAATAAAAATCGAATTAAAAAATCATTAATATGAAAAAAGGACTAACCATAACAATTTTAATTTTTATAGCAATAGTGTTTTTTGGAGCGCTATATTATCTGTACGCCAAAAACCAGGAATCTCCGGTTGTTTTTGAAACAGATAAAACCGAAATTAAAACAATTGTTAAAAACACTATTGCCACAGGCAACATCGTTCCAGACGAAGAAGTACTTATAAAACCAAATATTTCCGGGATTATTGAAGAAGTTTACATCAAAGCCGGCCAAACTGTTAAAGCCGGTGATTTGATTGCCAAAATAAAAGTGGTGGCCAATGTTTCGAATTTGAGCTCTACCCAGAATCAGGTTCAAACGGCTAAAATAAACTTGGATAATCAAGAAAAATTGTTTCAAAGACAAAAAACCTTATTTGACAAAGGCGTGATTTCTGCTAATGATTTTGATGTGGCACAAGTGGCTTACAAACAAGCCAAACAAAATTATGCCGCTTCCAAACAAGAATATGACATTGCAAAAACAGGAACCACTTCCGGTCTTGGAAATTATGCCAATACTTTAATTCGCTCGACAGTGAATGGAATGGTGCTTGATGTTCCGGTAAAAGTGGGAAATCAGGTGATTGAAAGTAATAATTTCAACGAAGGAACAACCATTGCCAGTGTTGCCGATGTGGGGAGAATGATATTCGTTGGTAAAATCGACGAATCTGAAGTGGGTAAAATTAAAGAGAAATTACCGATTGAAATCACTGTTGGAGCCATTGAAAACAAAAAATTTGATGCTGTTTTAACCTATATTGCTCCAAAAGGAGAGACCGAAAATGGAGCTATCCAATTTGAAATAAAAGCGTCTTTGTCCAATAGAGACGATACTTTTATACGAGCAGGATTGAGTGCTAATGCTTCTATTATTTTGGAGAAAGTAGACGAAGTTTTAGCCATAAAAGAATCATTGATTCAGTTTGACGGTAAAACACAAAAACCTTTTGTGGAAGTGGAAACCACGAAACAAAAATTTGCGAGAAAAAATCTTGTCTTAGGTGTAAGCGACGGAATTTATGTAGAAGTTAAAAATGGAATCAAGGCTTCCGATAAAATAAAAGTTTGGAATCAGGGCTTGAAAACAGAAGAACCAAAACCATAAGACTATTCCATAAAAAGAATTCCATTTTTAAAATAAATGTTAAATTTGTGTAGTATCTTTGCTACGCTTTCATTCAAAATATATGAAAAAAAATAATTGTATCCGTTTCGTTATTATTCTGCTAGTAAGCGTGTCGATTCAGGCCCAAACTAAAAAGTGGACTTTAGAAGAATGCGTAAAATATGCCATTGATAATAATATCTCCATCAAACAAACTGAATTAGACACAAAAACGGCTGATATTGGCAAAAAAGATGCGATAGGAAATTTTATTCCTTCGTTGAATTCCAATGCTTCGCACTCTTGGAATATAGGTTTAAACCAAGATATTACTACAGGTTTATTGCGGAATCAAACGACACAGTTTTCATCTTTTGGTGCAGGAGTTGGTTTCGATATTTATAAAGGAATGCAAAATCAAAACACGCTTCGAAGAGCCAATCTTTCGATTATTGCTGCCAAATATCAATTGACAAAAATGCAGGAGGATGTGGCCCTAAATGTGGCCAATGCCTTTTTACAAGTGCTTTTTAACAAAGAAAATTTGAAAGTTCAGCAAGAACAAAAAGCAAACAATGAAAAACAATTGTCTCGTTCTGAGGAATTGGTAAAAGCAGGTTCGGTTCCGAGAGGCGATTTGTTAGATATAAAAGCAACTGTGGCCTCAGACGCTCAAAGAGTTGTTACGGCTGAAAATGACCTATTAATTTCGAAATTGAGTTTGGCTCAATTGTTACAGTTAAAAGAGTTTTATGATTTTGACATTACCGATGATACTTCAGTCAAAGACGAAAACAACATTTTGGCTCAAACCCCAATCGCTGTTTATGACAAAGCAAAAGAGCAAAGAACTGAATTGAAAATTGCCAAAACCAATTTAGAAATTGCCGAGAAAAATGTAGCTATTGCAAAAGGTGCTTTTCAACCAACATTGCAAGGGTTTTACAACATTAATACTAGGATTTCGTATGCTGATACTTTCGATTTTCAAACAGGGGCAGCTCAACCAGCAGCTCCTTTTGGTCAACAATTTTTAGATAACAAGGGGCAAACATTTGGTGCGCAATTAAGCATACCTGTTTTTAACGGTTGGTCAGTAAAAAATAATGTGGAGCGTTCCAAAGTTAATTTAGAAAAATCAAAAATTGCGGTCGAGCAAGAGGAATTAACGCTGCAAAGAAATGTTTACACAGCCTTTACAGATGCCAAAGGAGGTTTGAATGCCTATGAATCGGCCCTTTCTGCTTTAGAAGCGAGACAAGAAGCTTACAATTATGCCAAAGAAAGATATGCGGTGGGAATGATGAATTCTTTCGACTTTAATCAATCGCAGACTCTATTTACTGTTGCACAATCAGAAGTTTTGAGAACCAAATACGATTATATTTTTAAAATTAAAATACTAGAATTCTATTTTGGAATTCCAATCATCAAAAACTAATTTATTATGTCAAAAAAAACCATTTATATAGTATTGGGTGTAGCAGTGGCTATCATTGTTTTATTGATAGTGCTTTCTAAAACGGGAGCTATTGGCAATAAAGACAAAGGCAAATCGGTAGAAAGCGCCAAAGTTACTGCAACTACAATCGTAGAAACCGTCTCGGCAACAGGGAAAATCCAACCCGAAATTGAAGTAAAAATCTCCTCTGAAGTTTCAGGTGAAATTATTGCTTTGAATGTAATCGAAGGACAGGTAGTTAAGAAAGGCGATTTATTGGTAAAGATAAATCCTGATTTATACACCTCAGGATACAAACGTACGCTGTCTAATTTATCTGGAACTAAGGCAAATTTGAGTCAAGCCGATGCCTCGTTCAAAGAAGCAAAAGCGAATTATGACAGAAACAAAACCTTGTTCGACAAAGGAATTATTTCTAAGTCGGATTGGGACAAAGTAGTTGCTTCTTTTGAAGTAGCCAAAGCCAGCAAACAATCGGCTTATTTCAATGTGCAAAGTGCTTCAGCAACGGTAAATGAGGCCAAAGACAATCTGGGCAGAACTACGATTTATGCCCCTGCCGACGGAACAATTTCCGTGCTTAACGTGGAATTGGGCGAACGCGTTTTGGGTACCCAACAAATGGCTGGAACCGAAATTCTTCGTGTGGCTAACCTGAATAACATGGAAGTGGAAGTCGATGTAAATGAAAACGACATCGTAAAAATAAAAGTGTGCGATGAAGCCAATGTTGAGGTGGATGCTTATTTGAAAAAACAGTTCAAAGGAGTCGTAACTAGTATTTCCAATTCGGCAAGCACGGCTTTAACGGCAGATCAAGTGACTAACTTTAAAGTTAAAATTAGAATTTTGAAAGAATCCTATCAGGATTTATTGGAAGGGAAACCAGCCACTTATTCGCCTTTTAGACCAGGAATGACAGCGACTGTTGATGTTATTACCAAAAAAAGAGTCAACGTTTTAGCTGTGCCAATAAGTTCTGTAGTTGTAAAATCGGATACCACAGCCGTTAAAGGATTCAAAGTGGAAGAAGATGATGAGAAAAAAGCCGCTCCAAAAAGTGATAAAAAACTGGAATGTGTTTTCGTAAAAGTAGGGGATAAAGCTAAAATCCGAATCATCAAAACAGGAATTCAAGACGATACCAATATTGAAGTAATTACTGGTCTTAAAAAAGGAGACGTGGTTATCACAGGGCCTTATTCCACCGTTTCAAAAGATTTGAATTCAGGAGATAAAGTGACTACGGAAAAAGTAAAAGAGAAGAAATAAACTAAAAGAATAAAAAAATGGTTGGTAATTTATTGATTGAAATTAGGAAAGACAATTTCTTTAAAAAAAGAAAATACTACATTATAGTTGATGGTATAAATCAAGCGATTCTTACGCCTCTTAACTCTAGAAAATTTATATCACTCGAAGTTGGGAAACATCAAGTTGCAATTCAATGTGAAGATTATTTAATTGAAAAAGAAATAATTGTAAAAAGAACAGATAAATAATTGAACCCCTAGCATACATATGACACATCCCTTTACCTATATTGATCCGAATGCAAAAATTGCATCCAATGTTAAGATTGATCCTTTTACCGTTATACACGGTGAAGTAACTATTGGAGAAGGTACTTGGATTGGAAGTTCTGTGACCATTATGAATGGTACTAAAATTGGAAAAAATTGTCGCATTTTTCCTGGTGCTGTTATTGGCGCCGATCCACAAGATTTAAAATTTAACGGAGAAAAAACAACTGTTGAAATTGGAGACAATACTACTATTCGTGAATTTGTTACTATTAACAGAGGTACTTCCGACAGATGGATTACGAAAGTAGGTAACAACTGTTTAATTATGGCCTACAGTCATATTGCACACGATTGTATCATTGGCAATTATTGTATTTTAAGCAATAGTGTACAAATTGCAGGACATGTTACCTTGGGCGATTACGCTTGGATTGCAGGTGTGAGTGCGGTACACCAATTTGTAAACATTGGTCAGCATGCTTATATCGCAGGAGGAAGTTTGGTAAGCAAGGATGTGCCTCCATATATTAAAGCGGTGCGTAATCCATTGAGCTATGGCGGTGTGAATAGTGTTGGATTAAAAAGAAGGGGATTTGATTTGGAAAAAATAAATCATATCCTAGATATCTACAGATACATTTTTAGTAAAGGAATGAATACGACGCAAGCATTAGAATTTATTGAGGAAGAAATTCCTGCAACTGATGAACGTGATGAAATTGTAACTTTTATTAGAGAAAGCGGAAGAGGTGTTATTAAAAGATTCGGCAAGGGTGTCGTTGAAGAAGATTAATCCATATGCAAATTAGCTTACAACAAGCCAGCAAGAGATTCAATAAAGA
>Ga0214162_1000082_pt1 | contig 20787 bp, 17 predicted proteins | sample LakMenepilimnion_3_FD_153000 | JGI IMG/M metagenome (GOLD analysis project Ga0214162, IMG submission 153000) | Freshwater microbial communities from Lake Mendota, WI - Practice 20APR2010 epilimnion v5 | ecosystem: Environmental > Aquatic > Freshwater > Lake > Epilimnion/Euphotic zone | place...
AACCAGTTTTTTCTCCATCGCGCCACATATTCATTTTGAATTCCGCTATGCTTTTTTGTCGAACGGTTTTCAGTACGGTTTCCGTGAGCGTCAATTTCAACTTCACTCCAGTCGCCTTTGGTAAATTTATATAAAAGCTCCTCTGGGTATTCAAAATCTTTTGGAAATTCATATTGATAAGAATTAATTCCAATTTTCTCCATCATGAAGTCTTTGTCCTGCGTTCTCCAACGGTTAAAATTTCCCGAAATATAAACGGGCCGCGCATCATCTTCGTCCGTTTTTAAAATAATATGAAGTACTGTTTGTGTTTGTGCGTTACTTAGTTCTTGTATAAAACTTGTATTATTTGAATTCATCTCTTGTATTGTGGTAATGTAATTTGTAATAAAAAGTAAATATAGTGGATTGCTATTGGATATAAAAGAAAAACAGGAAACCCAATAGAAAATAGATTCCCATTGGGTTTTATTAATGAAAATTCGTTAAAAAGAATTCTTATTTCTGACGATTTTTTAAAACTTGAACCACGTCATTTAAGATAAATCCTTTAGCTTGCAACAAAATTAAATAATGAAAAAGCAAATCAGCACTTTCGTCCAAAAATAAATTATCGTTGTCATCTTTGGCTTCAATGACAACTTCTACCGCTTCCTCGCCTACTTTTTGTGCAATTTTGTTAATTCCTAACTTGAACAAAGAGGACACATAACTTTTCTCGGAATCCGCATTTTCTCTACGAACTTTAATTGTATGTTCCAATTTAGAAAGAAATCCATACTCTTGATTGTTAGATTCTTGCCAACAAGTATCTGAACCTGTGTGGCAAGTAGGTCCTTCTGGTTTAACTTGTATCAAAAGGGTGTCCTTATCACAATCATTTTTGATATCAACTAAATTTAAAAAGTTACCACTCTCCTCGCCTTTAGTCCAAAGTCTTTGTTTGGAACGGCTGAAAAAAGTTACTTTTTTGGTATCCAAGGTTTTTTGGTAGGATTCTGCATTCATATATCCCAGCATCAAAACACTTTTGGTTTCGCTATCCTGAATTATCGCCGGAATCAATCCGTGTGCGCTTTTTGAAAAATCTATGTTCATTTTTATTAGTATTAAGTAGTGAGAATTAAGTATTAAGACTAAATTCTAACTTCTATGTTGTTGTTTTTAAGTTCTTTTTTCAATCTTTTGATTTCAATTTCCTTGAAATGAAATACACTTGCCGCCAAGGCTGCGTCTGCTTTTCCCTCGACAAAAGTATCTACAAAATGCTGCATATTTCCAGCTCCACCTGAAGCAATTATTGGAATATTTACTAATTCAGAAAGTGTTGCCAAAGCTTCGTTCGCAAAACCGTTTTTGGTTCCGTCGTGATTCATTGAGGTAAAAAGAATTTCTCCGGCACCACGTCGCTCCACCTCTTTTGCCCAATCGAATAATCTAATTTCTGTTGGAACCTTTCCTCCCACCAAATGCACCATCCATTCCCCGTAAATTTGCTTGGCATCAATCGCAACCACTACACATTGGCTACCGAATTTCTGTGCCAAATCATTAATCAACTGCGGATTTTTTACTGCTGAGGAATTAATGGAAACTTTGTCCGCGCCATTTTGCAACAAAGCTTCAACGTCCGAAACTGATGAAATTCCACCTCCAACAGTAAATGGAATATTAATGGTTGCTGCCACTTTCCGAACTAAGTCAATTAAAGTACTTCTTCGTTCTTCTGTTGCAGAAATATCGAGGAAAACCAATTCGTCAGCGCCTTCATCTGAATAGATTTTGGCTAATTCCACGGGATCACCAGCATCTCGCAAATCTACGAAATTAACCCCTTTTACGGTTCGACCGTTTTTAATATCAAGACAGGGTATGATTCTTTTTGTTAACATTATTTAAAGTTAGAGGTTAGAGGTTAGAAATTAGAAGTTCGTAACCGAGAAAAAATCACTTTAATTTACTTTTAGCGGTATTTATTGAAGCTACTATTATTGCAACCAGTTCATTCGCTTCTTTACATAAGCGTATCATTTCATTTTTTACAATTTCATCGTCCAAATCATATAGTTCCAACAAAATTTCAATAAAAAAATGGCTTTCATCAGCTTATTCTTCAACTATTTTTAATTTATTGATAAAATCTGCTGTAGATTTCCCTCTTTGCGAAGCTCTATAATTTGCACCAACTGAACTTGAACATCTTATCAATTGATTTACATAAGCATTATACTCTCTTGAATTAGGAACATTTCTGCATAGTTTTCCACAATCAATAGCGAATTTTTTAGTTCTTGCTTTTAAATCTTGAGCCATAATTTTTAAAATTAGAAGTTAGAGGTTAGAAATACGAAATTAAAAAAAGTTAGAGATAAGAAGTAATAATTTCTACTCTAACCACTTCTAACCTCTAACTTCTGACCTCTAACCTTGAATTATATAATTTTCCAATTGTTTCAAAGAAATTCTACCTTCGTAAATTGCTTTCCCAATTATCGTCCCTTCGCAACCCAATTCGGCTAATCTAGGCAATTCGTCAAATGTAGAAATTCCTCCTGATGCAATTAATTTTATTCCTTTGGCTTCGGATAAAATCTTGGCATATAAATTAAAACTTGGACCTTCGAGCATTCCATCTTTGGCAATATCGGTGCAAATTACGTATCGAATTCCTTTGTTTTGATAGTCCTGGATAAAAGGAACCAAATCTTCATTTGAATCTTCTAACCAACCAGAAACGGCTACTTTTTCGTTATTGGCATCGGCACCCAAAATAATTTTTTCCGAACCATATTCAGCAATCCACTTTTCGAAAATAGCTCTGTTTTTTACGGCGATACTTCCACCTGTGATTTGGTTGGCACCCGATTCGAAAGCTATTTTCAAATCAGAATCGGATTTCAAACCACCACCAAAATCAATTTTTAATTTGGTTTGGCTGGCAATTTGTTCCAATATTTTGTAATTGACTATTTTGCTTGATTTTGCTCCATCCAAGTCCACCAAATGCAAATATTCGATTCCGTGCGCTTCAAATGATTTGGCTACTTCCAGCGGATTTTCGTTGTATATAATTTTAGTATTGTAATCGCCTTTTGACAAGCGAACACATTTCCCTTCGATGATGTCTATTGCTGGTATTATTCTCATTGTGAGGTTAGAAGTTAGGAGTTAGAAGTTAGAAGTTAGGAGTAGAACTTTAAATTGAATTTTGCCATTGAAATTTATAACTTTAAAAAATTACCAAGGATTTGTTCTCCAATATCACCGCTTTTTTCAGGGTGAAATTGGGTTCCATAGAAATTATCATTTTCCAATGCCGATGAATATTCCAGTTCATAATTGGTTGTAGCAATTGTTTCATAACAAAGAGGAGCATAAAAACTATGTACTAAATACATATATTCGTTTTCGGCAATTCCTTTAAACAAATCTGATTTTAGATTGTAAATAGTGTTCCATCCCATTTGCGGTACTTTTACTTTAGATGAAAATTTTACCACATCCACATCAAAAATTCCCAATCCTTTGGTATTTCCTTCTTCTGAATAGTTACACATCAATTGCATTCCCAGACAAATCCCGAAAACAGGTTGTTTCAGCGTTGGAATCAACGTATCCAAACCACTTTCCTGAAGCATTTTCATTGCACAGCTTGCTTCTCCCACTCCCGGAAAAATTACTTTATCGGCTGACTTGATTTCGTCAGGATTGTTGCTCAAAACAGCCTTGTATCCCAATCTTTCGATGGCAAACATAATGCTTTGGATGTTACCCGCTCCGTAATTTATGATTACTATTTTCATTTTTATTCGCTTTTGGCTTTTGGCTTTTGGCTTTTGGCTAATTGTCAATAGCTAAAAGCCTTTTATAATATTCCTTTCGTACTTGGCAAAATCATTTTTTCTGTGTCGCGTTTTACGGCTACTTTTATCGCTTTGGCGAAAGCCTTGAAAATAGCTTCGATTTTGTGGTGTTCGTTGGTTCCTTCCGCTTTGATATTGATATTGGCTTTGGCGCCGTCCGAAAAGGATTTGAAGAAATGAAAGAACATTTCCGTTGGCATTTTACCCACCATTTCGCGTTTGAATTCGGTTTCCCAAACCAACCAATTTCTACCTCCAAAATCAATCGCCACTTGTGACAAACAATCGTCCATTGGCAAACAAAAACCGTATCTTTCTATTCCTAATTTATTTCCTAATGCTTTGGCGAAAACTTCTCCCAAGGCAATTGCCGTGTCTTCAATCGTATGGTGTTCATCGACTTCCAAGTCTCCTTTTACGATGACTTCCAAGTCCATTTGGCCATGACGCGCGATTTGATCTAACATATGATCGAAAAAAGCAATTCCGGTTTCAATTTTACTTTTTCCGGTTCCGTCCAAGTTCAGGTTGATGTAAATATCGGTTTCATTCGTTTTTCTAGTTATCGAAGCCGAACGTTCCTCCAATTTCAAAAACTCATAAATCGTTTTCCATTCTGTAGTTTGCAAAACAATAACAGCATCCAATTCGTGTCTTTTTGAAGAGATTTCATCACTTCCCAATTCTTCATCATTACTAATAAAAATAGCTTTTGAACCTAAGTTTTTAGCCAATTCCACGTCGGTGATTCGGTCTCCAATGACGAATGAATTTTCTAAATCATAATCCGAATTGTTGATGTATTTCGTCAACATAGCTGTCCCTGGCTTGCGAGTAGGCACGTTTTCGTGTGGAAATGTTTTGTCAATAAAAACATCGCTAAAAACCACTCCCTCGTTTTCAAAAGCTTTCATCACCAAATTATGAACCGGCCAAAAGTTGGCTTCCGGATGAGAATCCGTTCCCAAACCGTCCTGATTGGTTACCATAACCAATTCGAAATCCAATTCGGCGGCAATTTTACCTAAATATTGAAAGGCTTTTGGATAGAATTCCAATTTTTCGAAACTGTCCAATTGATAGTCGTTTGGTTCTAAAACCATTGTTCCGTCGCGGTCTATAAAAAGTATTTTTTTCATAATTATATTCTTTTGCCACAGATTCACAGATTTAAATGATTAAAAATCTGTGAATCCGTGGCCATTTTTAGTTCAAATCTTTAAGAGCATTCATTAAAATGATATTCTCACTTTCTGTTCCAATAGTCAAACGCAAAGTGTTTTCACATAAAGGTTGGGTTGTTCGGTTTCGAATTACAATTCCTTTAGCAATCAATTCGTCGTATCTTTTGTTGGCATCATCCACTTTTATCAAGATAAAATTAGCTTCTGTTGGATATATTTTTTCGACAAATTTCACATCAACTAATACTTTAAGTAACTCCTCTCTTTGCTCAATAATTGATGCTATTTCAGATTTAATTTTTTCAGGATTACTCAATCTTTCCAAAGCTCTTAATTGCGTCAATTCATTCACGTTATAAGGTGGTTTTATCTTGTTTAAAACCGAAATTACCGCAGCCGAAGCATAGCAAATTCCCAATCGAATTCCTGCCAAACCATAAGCTTTTGAGAGCGTTTGCGTGATGACCAAATTTGGATATTCGTCCAATTCGTTCATCCAGCTTTGTTTTTTTGAGAAATCAATATAGGCTTCATCGATTACAACTAATCCGTTGAAATTTTTCAATAAATACGCTACATTTTCATCCGAAAATGAATTCGCGGTAGGATTATTTGGCGAACATAAAAAGATGATTTTTGTGTTTTCATCAACGGCATTTAGAATCTTTTCGACTTGTGGCTGAAAATTATTTGAAAGCAAGATTTCTCTATTTTCAACGGCATTGATGTTTGCCAAAACGCCATACATTCCATACGTTGGCGGTAAAGTAATTACATTGTCCACTTTTGGTTCACAAAAAGCTCGGAAGATTAAATCCAAGACCTCGTCGCTTCCGTTTCCTAATAAAATTTGATTGGTTTGCACCCTTTTTTGTTTGGCTAAAACCTTTTTCACGCTGCTTTGTTGTGGATCTGGATACCGATTCACGCCATTTTCGAATGGATTTTCATTGGCATCCAAGAAAATCATATCAGCAGTGTCAAAATCCTCAAATTCATCACGTGCCGAAGAATAAGGTTTCATTAACTTGACGTTTTCTCGAACCAAATTATTTATGTTGAAATTATTTTCCATCTTCAATCGCTTTTAATCGTAATGTAACTGCATTTTTGTGTGCTTGCAATCCTTCCGCTTCCGCCATAATTTCAATGGCTTTTCCAATATTTTGAATTCCTTTTTCAGAAATTTTCTGGAATGTCATCGATTTGGTAAAACTATCCAAATTCACACCGCTGTAATTCTTGGCATAACCATTGGTTGGCAAGGTGTGATTCGTTCCCGAAGCATAATCACCGGCACTTTCTGGAGTATAATTCCCTATAAAAACAGAACCTGCATTTCCGATGTTATTTACATAAAAATCTTCGTCTTTTGTACAAATAATGAAGTGTTCCGGGCCATATTCGTCGATTAATTCCAAAGCGATTTCGTCATTTTCGACAAAAATAAGCTTCGAATTAGCAATCGCTTTTTCGGCAAAGGCTTTTCTTGGCAACACTTCCAATTGGGATTGAACTGCTGCCTCTACTTCATCAATCAATGTTTTGGAAGTAGAAACCAAAATCACCTGACTGTCTATTCCGTGTTCCGCTTGCGACAACAAATCCGAAGCTATGAAAGCGGGAACGGCAGAATCATCAGCCACAATCAACAATTCAGAAGGTCCGGCAGGCATATCGATTGCCACGCCATATTGGGTTGCCAATTGTTTGGCTACAGTGACAAATTGGTTTCCGGGACCGAAAATTTTGTACACTTTTGGAATTGATTTCGTTCCGAAAGTCATGGCTGCAATGGCTTGAATTCCGCCTACTTTCAAGATTTTGGTAACACCGCATAAATTAGCAGCGTACAAAATCGCAGGATTAATATTCCCTTTTTTATCAGGTGGCGAACACAAAACAATTTCATTACAACCCGCAATATTGGCTGGAACAGCAAGCATCAAAACTGTTGAAAACAATGGAGCTGTTCCTCCTGGAATGTATAAACCTATCTTTTGGATGGGTCTTTTTTCTTGCCAACAATACACTCCTTCGATTGTTTCCACTTCAATTTTAGTAGTTTTTTGAGCGGAATGAAATTTTTCTATATTCGATTTTGCCAATTGAATGGCGGTTTTCAAATCTTCTGGAATAGTCACGATGGCTTGCTCTATTTCCGATCTTGAAACTTCAATATTTTCGAATTTAACGCCGTCAAAAAGAGAAGTGTATTTGGCAACAGCCTTATCCCCTTTTCTTTGGACTTCCTTGAAAATTTCCTTTACGGTCGCTTCAATATCGTCGATAGTTTTTGTTGGTCTTTTTAAAATTTCGGACCAAGTTTCTGGTTTTGGATTGAATATTTTGTTCATTTTTTTAAATAAAAGTTAAGTGTTATAGGTTAGGTGTAAAAAGTTATTCGGTAAGACGTATAACTTTTAAACTCATAACTTTTTACAGCACCATTTTCTCGATTGGACAAACTAGAATCCCTTCGGCACCGGCTTCTTTTAATTGGCCGATAACATCCCAAAAAGAGTCTTTGTCTATTACGGAGTGAACGCTGCTCCAGCCTTCTTCTGCCAGTGGCATCACGGTAAGGCTTTTTAAAACCGGTAATATTTTTCCAATGGCTTCAATTTTATCATTGGGAACGTTCATCAAGATGTATTTTGATTTTCTGGCTCTCAAAACGGACTCGATTCTAAATTGAAGCGTGTTGATAATAGATTGCACTTCGGGAGTCACTTTTGGAGAAACTGCCAAAACTGCTTCACTCTTGAAAATCACTTCTACTTCTTTTAGATTGTTTTTGAATAAAGTACTTCCGCTGGAAACAATGTCGACGATAGCATCGGCTAGACCAATATTTGGTGCGATTTCAACAGAACCGGAGATTTGGTGAATGTCAACCGTCATGCCAAAGGAAGCAAAATATTCGATTACTGTATTTGGGTAGGATGTTGCGATTCGCAATCCGCTTAAATCCTGAATGGATTTGTATTCGAATGTCTTTGGAACCGCTACGGAAACTTTACATTTAGAAAATCCTAATTTCTGGATTACTTTGATGTTTTTTCCTTTTTCGACCAAAAGATTGTCGCCAACAATGGCGATATCAACTACTCCATCTATTAAATATTGAGGAATATCTGAATTTCTTAGATACAAAACTTCCAAAGGAAAATTAGAAGCCGAGGCTTTAAGTTGGTCGTTTCCATTATCAATAGAAATACCACAATCTTTCAAAATTTGAATGCTTTCTTCGTTTAAACGACCTGATTTTTGAATTGCAATTTTTAAAGTACTCATTTTTAAGTTTATTGTTGATTGTTTTATTTTGCTATGTACCATAAATTCGGCTATGCCCCTGGTGTTGATTTATTTGAGTACAACAGATTGAAATAAAAAAACCCGTTTGATGTACTCAAACGGGTTTTTTAATATGATTATAACACATATCATTAACACATCGCTTGAGAGCAATAATAAAAATGATGGTGATGCAATTGAATTAATAACATAATTTTTTATTCGATATTCCTTTTATTCGGTTGCAAATATAAGGGAATTTTTATTTAAAACGTACTTTTTAATTTAACGAATTGAAAAGAAATTGTTAAAATAAAAAAAAAAAAAACATCTGTAACTAATCGTATGTTGATATTAGTTACAGAAGTTTAAAAATAACTATTTAGGAATTAGCTTAAAACAGCTTCCAATGAAGGTCCTGCACTAACTAAACGTTTTCCTTCTTCATTACCCGTATATTGTTCAAAGTATTTGATGTAACGAGAAGCCAAATCTTTAGCTTTTGCAGTCCATTCGTCTTCAGCAGTGTATGTGTCTCTTGGATCCAAAATTCCTTCGCTAACATTTGGCAAGGCTGTTGGAATTGTCAAATTCAAGAATGGAATATCTCTCTTTTCCATAGTGTCAATTTCTCCGCTAATGATGGCATCGATAATGGCTCTTGTATTTTTCAAAGAAATTCTTTTTCCGGTTCCGTTCCAACCTGTATTTACAAGGTAGGCTTTGGCTCCGTGTTCTTTCATTTTTCCGATTAATGTTTTAGAATACATGGTTGGGTGTAATGTCAAGAAAGCTTCACCAAAAGCTGGAGAGAAAGAAGGTTCTGGAGCAGTAATTCCTCTTTCGGTTCCTGCTAATTTAGAAGTATATCCGCAAAGGAAGTGGTATTGCGCTTGGTCATCATTCAAAATAGATACTGGAGGCAATACACCAAAAGCATCGGCAGAAAGATAGATAATTTTACTGGCGTGACCTGCTTTTGAAGGCATTACAATTTTATTGATGTTATAAATTGGATAAGAAACCCTGGAGTTTTCAGTGATGGAATGGTCATAATAATTGATTTCTCCATATTCGTCAACGATAACATTTTCCAACAAAGCGTCTCTTTTGATGGCTCTCCAAATATCTGGTTCGTTGTTTTCGCTCAAATCAATCACTTTTGCATAACAACCGCCTTCATAATTGAATACTCCATTGCTGTCCCAACCGTGTTCGTCATCACCAATCAAATATCTTTTTGGATCTGCAGATAAAGTTGTTTTTCCTGTTCCTGAAAGACCAAAGAATACGGCAACGTCCCCTTTTTCACCAACATTGGCAGAACAGTGCATAGACGCCATTCCTTTTAGTGGAAGGTAATAGTTCATCATGGCAAACATTCCTTTTTTCATTTCTCCACCATACCAAGTTCCTCCAATGATTTGGATTTTTTCAGTAAGATTGAAAACCACGAAGTTTTCAGAATTTAATCCTTGTGCTTCCCAATTTGGATTTGTTGTTTTGGAACCATTCATCACAATAAAATCAGGTTTGCCAAAGTTTTGCAGTTCATAAATGGAAGGTCTGATGAACATATTGGTAACAAAATGAGCTTGCCAAGCCACTTCCATTATGAAACGTACTTTTAGTCTGGTGTCAATATTTGTACCGCAATAAGCATCAACTACATATAATTTTGGAGAGGTTGAAAGTTGCTCTAATGTAAGTGCTTTTAAATCGTCCCAAACTTCTTTTGTTGTAGGATAGTTAGGAGTACTAATTCCTGATTCTTTATCCCAACAAATAGTATCTTTGGATACATCATCTTTTACAATATATCTGTCTTTAGGAGAACGTCCTGTGAAAATTCCAGTTTTTACTGCTACAGCACCTGTATCCGTCAAGGCTCCTTTCTCGAATCCTTTTCTTTTGTGAGATACTTCGGCTTCATACAATTCTTGATAAGAAGGGTTGTAAGACACTTCATGGTAACCTGTAATTCCTAAATCGTGTAATTCTTGGATAATTTTAATGTTTTTCATAATGTATCAAATTTTATTTTCTTAGTACTATAATTTCTTCTTCAAAATTAACGAATTCAATTCTAAAAAAAATGATAAATATCATAAAAAACAAAAATCTACGCAATCGTTTTCTTTGTTTATAAGGGTTTACAAAGTATTGATTATGATATTTATCATATCTAATCAATAATAAATCACTAATTTTGAAATAGAATACAAATTTAAATTTAATAGTATGTTTGAATGGTTTAGAATATTATTTACGCCGACCGACGAGCCCGAAATGACACAAGCTTTAATTGTATTATTCTTAGCTATTAGCATGGGTTTTTTTGTGGGAAGAATTAAAATTGGCAGTGTTTCATTAGGTGTATCTGCCGTAATGTTTGTAGGTCTATTTTTAGGACACTTGGGTTATAGTATGAATGCGGAATTAATTCAATTCGTTCGAGAATTTGGTTTAATTCTGTTTGTTTATGGTATAGGTATTCAAGTGGGTCCGTCTTTCTTTTCTTCCTTTAAAAGAGAAGGATTAATTTTTAATGCTTTGGGAGTTGGAACCGTATTTTTGGGAGGAATCATCACCTATTTAATCCATTTATTGGTCAATGTGAAAATTGAAAATGCTGTTGGATTAATGTCAGGCTCGGTGACAAACACACCTGGGTTAGGAGCTGCAAAATCAACCCTTATCGAAATTCAAAAACAATTGAAGCTTCCGATTGATCACTTTTCAGATCCTGCCATTGCTTATGCGATTACTTATCCTGTGGGTGTTTTCGGTATTATACTTATCATTATTTTATCCAAAAGCTTTTTAAAAATTGATTTGTCAAAAGAGGCGGTTTTACTCAACGAAAAAAATAAAGACTCTGAAAACAAAATTGTTCGTCAAAAATGTAGGGTTACCAAATCTGAAGTTTTTGGAAAAACAATCAAACAGGTATTCAAGGAATTCCATATCGACAATGTAATTATCTCTAGGCAAAAACAAAGCGGGTCAAGAGTGGTATATTCGCCCTCATTGGACTCCATTATAAAAGAGAAAGACGTTTTAATGGTCGTTGCCAAACAAAAGGATATTGATAAATTTATCAATATTGTGGGGAAAGTTTCAACTGATTTGTTCATCGAATCTGAAGATGATATTACCACAAAAATACTTAGTGTCACTAAAAAAACGGCTACTCATAAAACATTGGGACAATTGGATTTATACAACCAATATGATGTAAAAGTAACCCGTGTAATTCGTTCCGGACTGGAAATATTGGCACAGCCATCTTTGGAACTTTATTATGGCGATACCTTGATGGTTGTTGGCGATAGACATGCCATTCAAGAAGCTGAAAAAATTATTGGAAATTCAAAAAAGATATTATTGGAACCCGATTTTCTTTCTCTTTTTGGAGGGTTAATTTTTGGAGTTATTATTGGTTCTATTCCTATCATGATTCCTTCTTTACCGGTTCCACTAAAATTAGGATTGGCCGCAGGCCCACTTTTGGCTGCCTTGTTCATCAGTAGATATGGAGGCGTTGGAGTAATTCATTCTTATATCAACAACGGTGCAATTCATTTCATGAAAGACTTTGGAATTTGCTTATTCTTTGCCGCGGTAGGTATCAAAGCAGGACATGGTTTTTATGACAACTTTATCGCAAATAACGGATGGATGTGGATTTATTATGGTTGTTACATCACTTTTATCCCATTAACCCTATTGGTAATAATTAGCCGATTTGTATTTAAACTCAATTTTTATCAAATGGTAGGAATCATGAGTGGCTCTTATACTGATCCTGCTGCCTTGGCTTTTAGCACCAAATATTTAGATTCTGACATTCCAAATCAATCGTATGCTACAGTTTATCCATTAGTTACCATTAGTAGAATTCTTGTAGCCCAGTTGCTTATCCTACTTTTTGCGAGTTGACACTATATAAAAACATCAATAGAAAGGTAGTTATTTATCTAAAAACTTCCATGAAGAAGATATTCTCAACTTGACAAAAAATTAAGAAAACATATTGGTATTTTTTTTTATTCCTGTTTACTATTTTCACACAAAAGCCAGAAAAACCAAATTGCTATGTAAAAGTGAAACTTTCTATAATTAATATATATGTTCCCAAAATAAAAACTATGTGGTAAATAACTGCATTACATTTCCATTAGAACCTAAAAATGTTTGGGTATAAAAAAAGCGAAATAGAATTACTATGTCGCTTTTTTATAATTATCAGTTGGTGTTTACCTTATTATCCAATTTTTTTCATTGCCGTCATCGATTCTCTCAACCACGCTCCTACTTCTTCGATAGGATGTTGACGAATTTCCTTGTTTACTGCAATTAGAACTGCATTATCTACTCCATTTGAAGTTGAAAATGGTTTTCCAATAATTTTAGTTTCAACCGTTTTCATAAAATTGGTCAATAAAGGTTTGCAGGCATGGTCGAATAAATAACAACCGTATTCCGCAGTATCGGAAATGATTCTATTCATTTCGTATAATTTTTTTCTGGCTACGGTATTAGCTATCAAAGGCAATTCGTGTAAAGACTCATAATAAGCAGATTCTTCTATGATTCCGGATTCGGTCATGGTTTCGAAAGCCAATTCGACTCCGGCTTTTACCATTGCAATCATCAAAACGCCGTTGTCAAAATATTCTTGTTCCGAAATATGGGCTGATGTTGGAGCCGTTTTCTCGAAATTTGTTTCGGCTGTCGCAGCTCTCCAAGTCAATAGATTGATGTCGTCGTTGGCCCAGTCAATCATCATGTTTCTTGAAAATTCTCCTGAAATGATGTCGTCCATGTGTTTTTGAAATAATGGACGCATAATATCTTTTAATTCTTCGGCTATTTCGAAAGCTTCAATTTTTGAAGGATTGTTCAAACGATCCATCATGTTGGTGATTCCGCCGTGTTTCAATGCTTCGGTAATAGTTTCCCAACCGTATTGAATTAATTTAGAAGCATAAGCGGGTTCGATTCCTTTTTCGACCATTTTGTCAAAACACAAGATAGAACCGGTTTGCAACATTCCACAAAGGATAGTTTGTTCTCCCATTAAATCTGATTTTACTTCAGCTACGAATGAAGAGTTTAAAACTCCGGCTCTGTGACCTCCAGTAGCAACTGCATACGCTTTTGCTTGAGCCAAACCTAATCCATTTGGATCATTTTCAGGGTGCACCGCGATTAAGGTTGGTACACCAAAACCCCTTTTGTATTCCTCACGAACTTCCGATCCTGGACATTTTGGAGCACACATAATCACGGTAATGTCTTTACGAATTTGCATTCCTTCTTCCACAATATTGAAACCGTGTGAATACGCCAATGTCGAACCTTTTTTCATCAAAGGCATAATTGCAGATACTACTGCGGTGTGCTGTTTGTCTGGCGTAAGATTACAAACCAAATCAGCTGTTGGGATTAATTCTTCATAAGTTCCCACTGTGAAACCATTGTCGGCAGCGTTCATAAAAGAAGCTCTTTTTTGTGCAATCGCTTCTGCACGCAAAGCATAAGAAATATCCAAGCCGGAATCTCTCATGTTCAAACCTTGGTTCAAACCTTGTGCTCCGCAACCTACGATAACTACTTTTTTTCCTTTAAGTGCTGCTATTCCATCTGCAAACTCGGACTGATCCATGAATTCGCAAACGCCTAATTGTTCTAATTGTAATCTAAGTGGTAATGAATTGAAATAATTTGCCATTTTTTACTATTTAATAATTGAATGATTTATAATTTTTTAATTTAAAGTTTTTGCTTCGAAATGAAATATACTGAAGAATCTATAATTTGCAATCTATAATCTGAACCTTATTTAAGTTCTTCCAATAAATTGGATACTCCCATTTTTTCCTTGGAAATCGATATTCTTCCGGAACGGGCAAACTGCATGATTCCGAAAGGTTTTAATTTGTTGTATAAGTCATTTATTTCAGCATGTTTTCCTGATTTTGAAATCACGAAAAAGTCTCTGGACACAGTCACTATTTCGGAGTGACTTTCTTTGATGATGTTCTGGATTTGTCTTTCGTCGAATAATAAACTAGACTCAATTTTGAAGATGGCACTTTCCAAGAAAATGGTTTCCTCGTCAACATGATAAAAAGCTTTGATTACTTCGATTTGTTTTTCAATTTGACCTACTATGTTTTGCACCCATTTTTCGGTGGTATTAACCACAATAATGAAACGAGAAACGTTTTCAATTTCTGATTCGGATACATTCAAACTCAATATATTGATGTGACGTTTCAAGAATATTCCTGATATTCTGTTGAGTAAGCCCACATTGTTTTCTGAATAAACAGAAATGGTGAATATTTTATTTTCCATTTTTAAATTTTGTTTAAAGTTTTTATTGTTTAATGTTTCAGGTTGAGCAACTTGAAACTTTAAACCTGAAACCTTTTTATGATAAGCGTATGTCCGCAACTGAAGCTCCTGTAGGAATCATCGGGAATACGTTGTTTTCTTTTTCTACCATAACTTCCAAGAAATAAGATTCTTTTGAAGCGAGCATTTCAGCAACGGCTTCATCCAATTCTTCTCTTTTGGTCACTTTTCTTGATTTGATGTGGTATCCTTCGGCGATAGCTACAAAATTAGGATTTGTCATTCTCGTTGAAGCATATCTATTGTCGAAAAATAATTCCTGCCATTGGCGCACCATTCCCAAAAACTCGTTGTTTAAAACCACAATTTTTACGGGTACTTGAGTTTGAAAAATAGTTCCTAATTCTTGAATCGTCATTTGAAAACCTCCGTCACCAATGATGGCAACCACTTCGCGATCCGGTTTACCCATTTTGGCTCCAATGGCCGCCGGTAAAGCAAATCCCATAGTTCCCAATCCTCCGGAAGTAATATTACTTTTAGTAGTATTAAACTTGGAATAACGGCATGTAAACATTTGGTGTTGCCCAACATCCGATACCATAATGGCATCTCCATTGGAATGTTTGTTGATCATTTCAATGGTTTCGCCCATAGAAATCCCTCTATTGTTTGTGGGAGCTAGCTCTTCATTGATTACAGCTTCTAATTCAATCTTATATTTTTCCTTAAATTCGTTGTGCCAAGATTCGTGCGATTTTCTGTTGATTAATGGAATCAAAGTTGCCAATGCTTCTTTAACATTAGCCAATACCGCAACTGTTGTTTTTACATTTTTATCAATTTCTGCAGGATCAATTTCAAAGTGAATCACTTTGGCTTGTTTGGCATAAGTAGCCAAATTACCTGTTACACGGTCATCAAAACGCATTCCCAGAGCAATCAAGACGTCACATTCATTGGTGAGGACATTCGGCCCATAATTACCGTGCATACCTAACATTCCCACGTTTAATGGATGATCTGTTGGCAAAGCCGAAAGTCCCAAGATTGTCCAAGCGGCCGGAATTCCTGATTTTTCAACAAATGCTTTCAATTCGGCTTCGGCCTCACCAAGAATAATCCCCTGTCCAAAAATGATATAGGGCTTTTTAGCTGCATTGATTAAATCTGCGGCTTCTTGTACTTTCTCAAGATTCAATATTGGTCTTGGATTGTAACTCCTGATACCAGTGCATTTTTTATAACTAAAGTCCAATTCATCAAACTGGGCATTTTTTGTAATGTCAATCAAAACGGGACCTGGACGGCCTGATTTAGCAATATAAAAAGCTTTGGCAATGATTTCAGGTATTTCGTGGGCTTCGGTAATTTGGTAATTCCATTTGGTTACCGGAGTCGAAATTCCAATAATGTCAGTCTCCTGAAAAGCATCCGAACCCAATAAATGTTTGCCTACTTGACCCGTAATACAAACCATTGGCGTAGAATCGATTTGGGCATCGGCAATTCCGGTTACCAAATTAGTTGCTCCCGGTCCTGAAGTTGCAATCGCTACACCTACTTTTCCCGTCGCTCTAGCATAGCCTTGGGCTGCGTGGGTTGCACCTTGTTCGTGACGCACCAAAACGTGATGCAATTCGTCTCTAAATTTATATAATTCGTCATAAACTGGCATAATAGCTCCACCGGGATACCCATAAACCAAGTTCACGCCTTCTTCCAGCAAACATCTTATAACGGCTTCTGCGCCGGATATTCTATTATTTTTCATTTGATTATATTTTCCTCATCCCAGCCTCTCAAAAGGAGAGGGAACCTTGACTGGCAAAGGGGGTTATATTTGTAAATATTTTTTACTTATTGCTAAATTTCACCTTTCGGAGTTAGGGGCTTACTTATCGGTTACACACCCTGTTGATGCGCTCGAAACAGATCGGGCATATTTAAGTAAAACTCCTTTTGCCGCTTTCAAAGGGGGTTGAACCCAAGCTGCTTTTCTTTTAGCAAATTCTTCATCAGAAATTTTTAAATTGATGGTGTTTTTTACAGCATCAATTGATATTAAATCTCCGTTTTCGATTAGAGCAATTCCACCACCATCATAGGCTTCCGGTGTAATATGACCTACCACAAAACCATGGGATCCACCTGAAAAACGACCATCTGTTATTAATGCTACTTTATCACCTAATCCAGCTCCCATAATGGCTGATGTAGGCTTTAGCATTTCTGGCATTCCAGGACCACCTTTTGGACCACAATACCTAATGACGACTACATCACCTGGTTTTATTAAACCTTTTTCTAATCCGGGTATTACAGTAAATTCACTTTCGAAAACAACAGCTGTTCCTTCAAAATATTCACCTTCTTTTCCGCTTATTTTGGCAACACAACCTTCCGAGGCTAAATTTCCGTATAGAACTTGAATATTTCCAGAAGATTTCAATGCATTTTTAATATCATGAACAATCTCTTGACCTTCATATAAATCTGGCACTGATTCTAAATTTTCGGCAATTGTTTTTCCTGTTACAGTCAAACAATCTCCGTGGATGTAGCCTTCTTTTAATAAATATTTCATTAATGCAGGAATTCCACCAACTGCATGCAAATCTTCCATCATGAATTTTCCACTAGGTTTTAAATCGGCCAAAACTGGAGTTTTATCACTAATAGCTTGAAAATCATCTAATGTTATTTCAATGTCAACTGAATGTGCCATCGCAATTAAGTGCATAACAGCATTGGTTGAACCTGCTAAAACGGCTACAATTGTAATAGCGTTTTCAAAAGCCTTACGAGTCATAATATCTTTTGGCTTAATATCTTTTTCTAATAAAATGCGAATAGCCTTTCCAGCATCTTCACATTCTTTTAGTTTATCTTGACTTACCGCAGGATTTGATGAGCTATATGGTAAACTCATTCCTAATGCTTCAATTGCAGAAGCCATTGTATTAGCTGTGTACATTCCGCCGCAAGCACCTGGACCTGGACAAGAATTTTTGATAACTCCTTTGAAATCTTCATCAGAAATTGCATTCTTGAATTTTTTCCCTAAGGCTTCAAAAGCAGATACTATATTAAGATGTTCTCCTTTCCATCTTCCTGAGTTTATTGTTCCACCATAAACCATAAGAGCTGGGCGATTTACCCTTCCCATAGCGATTAAAGCACCTGGCATATTTTTATCACAACCAGGAATGGCTATTAATCCATCATACCATTGCGCTCCCATAACTGTTTCTATAGAATCAGCAATTACATCACGAGAAACCAATGAAAAACGCATTCCTTCTGTTCCATTTGAAATTCCGTCGCTAACACCAATGGTATTAAAAATCAATCCCACTAAATCAGCATCCCAAACCCCTCTTTTGACATCTTTTGCCAAATCATTCAAGTGCATGTTGCAAGTATTACCTTCATAGCCCATACTGACAATTCCTACTTGTGCCTTTTTCAAATCTTCTTCAGTTAACCCAATTCCATATAGCATTGCTTGTGCTGCAGGTTGAGTTACGTCTTGTGTTATGGTTTTGCTGTATTTATTTAATTCCATTGTTTCTCTAAAGTTTTATTTGTTTAAAGTTTTACGTTTTAAGTTCTCAACTTGAAACTAAAAAACGTGACACTATTTTTATACTATTGTTGATTGTCCTATTTGAACAAAATCTTTTTTAAAATACGAATCTCCTTCATTTAATATGTAATTGGCAATAAAATCACCAACTTCATTTGTTCCAAATTGCGAATCTACTTTCAAATCTACCGTGACGACATTGCTGATAATGGCTCTTTCTACAGCTGCTATGACTTTTTTGGATTCTGTAGTCAGTCCAAAATGTTCCAACATCAAGGCCACTGAAAGTATGGAGGCTATTGGATTCGCAATGTTTTTGCCTTTTGCTTCGGTATAACAACCGTGAATTGGTTCAAACAATGAATACTTGTCTCCTATGGATGCAGAAGACATTAATCCTTTAGAACCCGAAATTACACTGGCTTCATCGGATAAAATATCTCCAAAGAGATTATCAGTTAGTAAAATATCAAACTGTCTTGGGTTCAAAATAATTTGCATCGCGGCATTGTCCACATACAAACATTCCAAGGTTACTTCTGGATATGATTTGGCAACTTCTGAAACTACTTTTCTCCATAAACGGGAGGTTTCCATGACATTTGCTTTGTCTACCAAGGTCACTTTATTCCGTCTTGATTGTGCGGATTTGAATGCTAAATGCGCAATTTTAGCAATCTCCTCTTTATTGTATTCACACAAATCAGAAGCATAAGTTCCTTCTTCATTTGCTGATTTTTCTCCAAAATACATTCCGCCGTTTAATTCTCTATAAACTATGAAATCAGTTCCTTGTAATACTTCTTTCTTGATTGGGGACGAACCCATTAATTTTGGATACGCTTTTATGGGTCTAATGTTGGCGAATAAACCCAATTCTTTTCGGAGTTTTAACAAACCTTGTTCTGGACGAACTTTTGCATAAGGATCATTGTCGAATTTTGGGTCTCCAATGGCTCCAAATAAAATAGAATCCGTATTTCTACATAAATTCAAGGTTTGATCCGGAAGCGGTTTTCCTGTTTTTTCAATGGCGATGGCACCAATGTAGGCATCTTCAAAAACAAACTCGTGATTATAAACCACGCCAATAGCATACAAAGCTTTTTTGGCTTGCAAAGTTACCTCTGGACCTATTCCATCTCCCGAAAGTACTGCTATTTTTAAGTTCATTATTAAATAGTTTAACGTTTTCTTTGTTCAAAGTTTAAAGTTGCTCAACTTGAAACTTTAAACCTGAAACTAATTTCTGATCAACTCGCTTTCTATTTTGCAAGCTTCTATAATTTGATGAATGTCAGTATCCAAAACTTCTTTTTTGATGTCGGCAAATTTCAAGAATTCTACATATACAATATCCAATTGTATTTTTGTCAACTCATAACCTACTTTTTTGGCTCTGTAAGCCAATGCTGCCCTACCACTTCTGGCGGTAAGAATGATGGAAGATTCATTGACGCCAACTTCCAAAGGATCCATGATTTCATACGTTTCCCTGTTTTTTATCACGCCATCTTGGTGAATTCCGGAGCTGTGCGAAAAGGCGTTGGCACCAACAATGGCCTTGTTAGGTTGCACAATCATTCCCATACTGTCAGAAACCAAACGACTCATTTCGTTCAATTGACGGGTGTTGATATTGGTATCTAGATTCAAATAAGGATGTTGTTTAAAAATCATCACCACTTCTTCTAATGCCGTGTTTCCGGCCCTTTCCCCAATTCCATTTATGGTGCATTCTATTTGTCTGGCTCCGTTTACGGCTCCAGCAATCGAATTGGCAGTAGCCATACCTAAATCATTATGACAGTGACAAGATATGATTACGTTTTCGATACCTTTTACGTTTTCTTTTAAGTATTTTATTTTGGCACCGTATTCTTCCGGCAAGCAATATCCTGTTGTATCCGGAATATTTAATACCGTAGCTCCTGATTTTATTACCTCCTCACAGACTCGAGCCAAGAAATCATTCTCGGTTCTACCGGCATCTTCTGCATAAAATTCTACGTCTTCAACATAAGATTTGGCATAAGAAACGGCGTATTTTGCTCTGGCAATAATATCTTCTCTTGTGGTGTTAAGTTTGTGGATGATGTGAGAATTTGAAGTCCCAATTCCGGTATGAATACGAGGTCTTTTTGCGAATTTTAAAGCGGAAGCGGCTACATCAATATCGTTTTTTACAGCTCGTGTAAGCCCGCAAACAATGGCGTTTTTTACAATCTTGCTTATTTCTGAAACGGATAAAAAATCGCCTGGACTTGAAACTGGAAAACCGGCTTCAATGACATCAACTCCCATTTCGTCAAGCCTGTTTGCGATAACCAGTTTTTGACTAGTATCTAATTTGCATCCTGGAACCTGTTCCCCATCTCTTAAAGTGGTATCAAAAATTTGGACTTTCTCTCTATTCATTTTAAAATATTTAATGTAATTTCACATCTTAAAACAAAAATAGATTTCATTACTTTAAAATAAAATTCAT
>Ga0214162_1000083_pt1 | contig 20761 bp, 22 predicted proteins | sample LakMenepilimnion_3_FD_153000 | JGI IMG/M metagenome (GOLD analysis project Ga0214162, IMG submission 153000) | Freshwater microbial communities from Lake Mendota, WI - Practice 20APR2010 epilimnion v5 | ecosystem: Environmental > Aquatic > Freshwater > Lake > Epilimnion/Euphotic zone | place...
CTTCAAACGCCGACTAAAATGCTTCCAGTGCCATTCAAATGACAGTGCAGCGTGAGAATCCAAGAACCCTCGCACGTGACAAACCCTATACCATTGACCAGGACGAGCTGCCGTCGCCTTAGCACCACCTTTCAGATATCCATTATGCTGTGCCAAGCGGCGATCTGGATCCACAGTCGCGCCGATGTATGTCCTTGATCCATCCAGAGTGGCCAAACAATAGACGACCCAGGTGCTCATAATCTCTCTAAACTTGAAGTTAAGCAAACTCTCTAAGGCCAAGTCCTACATCATGTCCGTCCTCCTCCAGGAAAAGAAGGATGAGTGCTCTCGCATTATCCAGAATATCAGCTCTCGTCTTGGCGAGGTTCTCGCACTCCACCTCGGTCTTACTGGCCTCCAGAGTTCTGATTTCCTACAGCTGCTTCATCTCATCAAGGATAACTACGCCCAGATCCAGCCTCATCTCCAGGCTGTCTTTCTTTACAGAGATGTCCTCCAATGTATCAAGGCAAGGAACACTCTCTATCACCAGGAGCAGACGACTATTGAATTTCTGAATCGTTCACTTCACACTCTTCGTGCATGCCAGGCCGCCTTTGGTATTCAGTCCGCACTTGTCCCTCTTCGCATTCTTGCGTGTAACCGCTGCAATACTGTCATTACTCGAACTGCGCAGCCCACCGTTCGTTTCAAGGACGCTACAAACATACGGTTTCGCACGACGCGAACATATGATGTGCAGTCGTGGACAACCGCAAATGACCGCTATGAGGATTGTAAGCGTGATACTCCATCCTGGTATGATGGCTGGATTTGGCATACAGCATACTGTGCCACCTGTCGCAACACAGGAGTGCTGACCGAGATTGGTCGTCGTTATGATTGGGCTCCAGAGGATCGCATTGATCTGACCCAGTGTACTGTGCGCTATATTCTTGATAAGCAGGCAACTGTTGTTCACTATCCAGATAACACTGTTCGTGATCTCACACATGTTGTATCGGATGGAAAGGTTCGCAGGCACTTCTATTGCCTTTATGAATCTATGCTACAGGTTGTTGCCTAAAATTGACATCCACAATCCCCTTTTACACCTCGTCCCCAAAGATGTTTCAGACGGTTCTGACGGCGGCCTCTGCCCTCTCAACCCCCACGACTAAGCGTATCGCCAACGCTATCCTCTTCGCCTTCATAGCCTGGGCATCCACCCGTCTCTATGCGCACTACTGTGCGCCCGCCGGTCTCTACGGTTTCCTCCAGAGTTTCATCACGATGGACTCCACCTTGTGTAAGGTCGTCTTTGCAATCATCAGCCACACCCAGGTTCTGTATGGCGCCGCCCTCGCCACTCTCTTCTACGCCTTCGTGAACATGTTCCGATCCAAGACGACACCTGGAACACCTATTCCACAGGTAGGTCGCGGTTCGCAGAGGCGTGTGTCAGATTCTGAGACGCCTGAACAGGGCTCTGAGTAATATATGCTAGATACCACGGTTCCTGGAAACTCGGAACAAAAATAGTATAAGGTACAATCTTCCACTGATAACAGATTTGGTGTAGATATGCTAAGAGTTTTTTTATGATAATGCGATTTGATCCCAAGTTCACAGTTAAGATACCATCAGGTGAGAGCCGCCCCGCCGCCTTCATTAAAACTCCGGCGAGCCATTCCCAGGTATCCATATCAGGATCCAGTAAATCAATGAACACTGCATCAAAAAAAGAGTCTGCGGTAGACAAAAATACATTGGCATCCTCCGCAACAATCGTGAGTCGAGGATCTGCAAAAGCGGCACGCTCAGCCTCTCCCGCCTCCCGCTCGCGCATCCACGCCACGAGTTCCGCATCCCAATCCACCATCACCACCCCTTTTACATCTGGATAGGAACGGAATACCTCCCGTGCAGCAGCTCCTTCTGCACCTCCTAGAATCAACACCTTCTCAACCGCCTGCATTCTTTCAACAGGATGAATCAAAGCCCGATGATACATCGCTTCATCCTTACTTGCCGACTGGAGAATCCCATCTAGGAATAAGATCCTTCCGAAGCACGGGTTCGTAATCAGATCAACCCGTTGGCGTGCAGTGCTAAACGAAACATGTGTTCCAGGTACGACGTCATATGTTGTAAATCCCCATGGCTGAGATTCTTCAAAGGCAGCCATCTCTTCTTACATAAATGGCAAGATAGTTTAGACCTTCTTACACATTGGTATCATGCGGTTATATAGTTTATTAAGTATATTTGAGACAATTAGTAAATGGAAAAATATGCCTATGTATTTATAATAGGAATTATAGGGAAGTTATATGATGATTTAACAGAGTTATATCTTGTTAAAAATCCAAGAATACTAGAAACAATTAAAACTGTTTGGTCATTAATTATTTTTTATTTTATGAGTAAGTTGGCATCAAACGCATATGATATCACATGGATGTTATTTGTATGGACATTTTTACCTTTAATTGATTGGTATGCATTTACAGATGATCCTTATTTCTTTTCACTCGTTCTATCCATTAGTGTAGTTGGTACAGCACTTATTTTTTATAATAAATATACAATTACTTATCTACCTCTTATATTTATCTTATATATCATATGTTCTCCTATTACTGAGCTACCTTGTTTCGAACTCAATGGATTTTTTCACTATATACTTAAATTATTAAATATTTTACCAGAAAAAGAATCATATATTCCTTTTGATAAAAAGACTAATACATTGGAAGTTTCGCATGACAAACTTATTACCAGAATAATCTCTGTACTTTTTTTAACATGTATGATTTTACTTATGATCTATTTAAAAACATGGACTACAGATACAGACTTAATCAATGGATTTACATCAGTAATGTACCTTGCTCTATGTAACAATGGTTATTTTATTCTTAGTATTATAAATCAAATAAATGTCCTTTACTTTGATAAAGACTTACTTGCATATCATGTATCTCACAGTCCACTGGATCCGAACCCTCCCTCCCCCCGCGCCGTCACACCCAGCTCCTCTGCAGAGCCTACGATCTCCACAGCGCTAAACGACGTCATATCCCGCGAGACAATCTGAAGGAGACGCTGGCCACGGGTCAGTACCACATCATGCTTTGTCATATTCCAGAAGGCACCCATCAGGCTCCCACGGTAGGAGCGGTCAATCACACCAATCGAATTCGCAAGCACGAGACCGGTCTTGCTAATCGACGACCGAGGCACGAGCCAGTAATGAGCCGCCTGACCGCCCTCAGACACCACCGCCTTCAGATCCATTGACACAAACTTCATCTCACCAGGCGGAATCACGCAGTTCTCAGGAACAAACAGGTCGAAGCCGGCATTGTCAGCAGCCGCACCAGTGATAGTTCCAGCCTTGTAGAACTCGGCAGTCGACGAAGACGGACAAAGGCGGAGGACGGACATCGCAGGGACTTGTCAAAGGGCGGCGGCGAAGCACTCAACTTTTTAACACCAGCCTAAAGGCTTTCTAAAGTTGAGTCCAGCGCCGGCTTAGAAAGACACGTCTCTTTCTAGAAAGCATGCCGAGTGGGTTCTATCTTCCCAACTCTTCCATCGAACCCATTGTGGGCATTCAGATCTCCGTCCATTCGCCCGATGAAATCGAGCGACGCTCCGTGGTCGAGATTACGAATGCCGGCACGTTCGAGGGCAATGAGCCGAAGATCGGCGGCCTGTTCGATCCTCGCATGGGTGTCCTCGATTCAGGCAAGGAGTGCCGCAGCTGTGGTCAGACGAACCACAAGTGTCCTGGTCACTTCGGCCACTTTCGCCTCGCTCGCCCCGTGTACTACATCCAGTTCTTCCCGTTTATCCTGAACGTTCTCTCCTGTGTCTGCATCCGTTGCTCGAAGCTCATGATCGACAAGGAGTATCGCAAGCATTTCCTTAAGCGCCGCGGAGAGGCACGGTGGCGTGATGTTCTCACGGCGTGTAAGGAGATTCGCCGCTGCGGCCAGGAGACGGAGGATGGCTGCGGCGCCCGCAAGCCGAATCGTTTCGTCCGCGAGGGCATTGCTCGTATTGTGGCGGAGTGGGATGATGTGGAAGGCGTAGGCGATAAGGAGACGGCAGTGAAGCAGAAGCAGCCGCTCGAGGTAGAGTACGTTCTCCGTCTCTTCCGCCGTATCACAGATGAGGATGTGGACTTCATGGGACTCAGTCGCTTCTGGTGCCGCCCTGACTGGATGATCTGCACAGTTCTGGCCATCCCGCCGCCCCAGGTTCGCCCCTCTGTCATCACGGACAACAACCAGCGCTCAGAGGATGATCTGACCCACAAGCTGGCGGAGATCATCAAGACAAACAACACGTACCTCCAGCCTCGCATCGATGCGAACGCCGCCAAGTCGGTCATTGATGAGTGGACGAACGTTCTCCAGTACCACGTCGCCACTCTCGTGGATAACCAGATCCCTGGCGTGGCGCCCTCCGCGCAGCGCAACGGCCGCCCTCTCAAGTCGATCCAGCAGCGCCTGGGCTCGAAGGAGGGTCGTATCCGCTACAACATCCAGGGCAAGCGCGTGGAGTTCTCTGCTCGCTCCGTCATCACGCCTGATCCGAACATCTCAATCACGGAGCTGGGTGTTCCTGAGAAGATCGCGATGAATCTGACTCGCCCTGAGCGCGTCACTCGCTTCAACCGCGACAAGCTCTACAAGTTCATCCAGAATGGTCCTCTGAAGTTCCCGGGTGCGAAGACGATCCGTCGCCCTGATGGCCGCATTATCAGTCTGCGCCACGTGAATACGAAGGAGGTTGTTCTCCACATCGGCGACGTTGTGAATCGTCACCTGATGGATGGGGATATCGTCCTCTTCAACCGTCAGCCGACTCTTCACCGCATGTCGATGATGGGACATCGTGTCAAGGTTCTCCCGTATAAGACCTTCCGTCTCAACGTATCCGTGACGGCGCCGTATAACGCAGACTTCGACGGCGATGAGATGAACATGCACTGCCCGCAGAGCTATGAGGCGGCGACGGAGCTGGAGGAGATCGCAGCTGTTCCGCACCAGATTCTTCGCCCCCGCGATGGTCTGCCCGTTATCGGCATTGTGCAGGACACACTCGTAGGCAGCTACCGCCTCACACGCGATCACGTGAACTTCAATCGCCGTGAGTTCATGAATCTGACGATGTGGAACCGGCGCTTCGACGGCACGGTGCCGCAGCCGAACCACAGCGTTGAAGGCCGCTGGTCGGGTCGGCAGGTCATCAGCCAGCTCCTTCCTCCCATCCATATGGACATGGCCAACTCATCCAAGAAGAAGGTCGTGATCCGTGATGGACAGGTGTTAGAGGGGCAGATTGACAAGAGCATCTTCAGCAAGGCCAGTCGTGGTATTATCCACATGACCTACAATGACTACGGCAGCAAGCAGACGACGGATCTCATCGACAGTCTCCAGAACACGATCGAGCAGTTCCTCGTGTACAACGGCTTCTCCGTGGGCATTAGCGACTTGATTGCCGATCAGTCGACGAAGGAGGAGATGGACAAGAAGATCCAGGCGCGCAAGACGGAGATCGAGGCGCTGCTTCTTCAGATTCACCAGGATCTCTTTGACAACAACACGGGTAAGTCAAACCGCGACGAGCTGGAGGACAAGGTGTTCGGCATCCTCAACAAGGCGACGGAGCTGGCAGGCGAGATTGGCCAGGCGTCGTTGAGCGCCGAGAACCGTATGACGGCGATGGTTCGCGCCGGTTCCAAGGGCGGCCCCATTAACATTGCGCAGATGATTGCGTGTGTGGGGCAGCAGAACATTGAGGGCAAGCGTATCCCGTACGGCTTTGAGGATCGCACTCTGCCGCACTTCAAGAAGTATGATGACGGCGCAGAGGCTCGTGGGTTCATTGAGAACTCGTTTATCGGTGGCCTGACCCCGACGGAGTTCTTCTTCCACGCGATGTCAGGGCGTGAAGGTCTGATTGATACAGCAGTGAAAACCGCAGATACTGGATATATTCAGCGCCAGCTCGTGAAGGCCATGGAGGATCTCGTCGTGCAGAACGATGGGACGGTTCGTGATGCGAACATGAACATCCTCCAGTTCCATTATGGCGAGGATGGTATCAACAGCACGAAGATTGAGAGCCAAGGCCTCGCCCTCGGCGGCCTCAGTGACGAGGAGATTGACCGCGACTTTGGTCTTGTCGGCATTGATCTCGCGCCCGTCCTGGCCGAGGGCGTGGGAGCGGCAGCCGGCCGCGACGTTGCGGCGGAGACGGCTGCACTTGCTGCCTTCGCTGCTCAGGTCAAGGTGGATCGCAAGATGTTCGTCGAGGGGATGTTCCGCTCAGGCGCTCAGGGCAATGTCTATGCGGCGGTCAATCTGGAGCGCGCTCTCGTCAACATCCGTATGAAGTTTGCTCTTGACCCCGCCCAGAGGACGAGTCTGACGCCGACACGCGTTCTGGCCGGCATCGAGGCAGTCCTGGAGAAGACGCAGCGCTTCCACCGCATGTGGGCGACTCTGCTGCGCTTCCACCTGTCGCCAGGCAAGCTCATTGTGCGTGACCGCTTCACGGAAATCGCCTTTGATACGCTATGCGAGCTTCTTGTGACAAAGAACTGGCAGGCGTGGAGCCAGCCTGGTGAGCAGGTGGGTGTTATTGCCGCCCAGAGCATTGGCGAGCCGTCGACTCAGATGACGCTCAACACCTTCCACTTGGCAGGTGTGTCTAGCAAGTCAAACGTAACCCGAGGTGTTCCTCGTCTGAAGGAGCTGCTCAAGGTGATGAAGAACCCGAAGGCCAAGTCACTGACGATCCACCTGAAGCCCGAGTATGCGAACTCGAAGGTCAAGGCTCGCGAGGTTGCGCAGGAGCTCGGCTTGACACTGCTGCGGGACATGACGACGAAGGTGGCGATCTACTTCGATCCGAAGGATAGCGAAACCGTGCTAAAGGAGGATCGTGAACTCCTCGCCTTCTATAGCCTGTTCGATGCGCCTGAGCCTGGTGCGGGGGCAGAGGCTGCAGCTGCGCCGGCCGCCGCCGAGCCCTGGAGCAAGTGGCTCCTTCGCCTGGAGCTCGATAGGCAGCGGATGTTTGACAAGAACATCACGATGGATGATATCCTGTTCGTCCTCCGCCGCCGCTTTGAGGATGATATCCACGCGGTCTACTCCGACTTTAACAGTCAGAAGCTGGTGATGCGCATCCGCCTCCCCACAGAGAAGGCGACGAAGACCGACCCTGGCAGCCTGGACGACTTGACGAGCTACAAGAAGTTCCAGTCGAAGCTTCTCAATGCAGTGATCATCCGCGGCGTCCCTGGTATCAAGGCCGTGACATTCCGCAAGGGCAGCGAGCGCTTTGCCTTTGACCCCGTAGAGGGCAAGTACAAGCCGAAGGAGGAGTATATTCTGGACACGGACGGTAGCAACTTCCAGGAAGTGCTCAACCACCCCGCGGTGGATGCGACCCGCGTGTTCAGCACTCACTGCTATGACATCTACGCGACTCTGGGTGTGGAGGCGACTCGCCAGATCCTCTTCAATGAGATCCAGACGCTGTTCGAGGAGGGTCAGATCAACTACCGCCATCTCGGCCTGCTCGTTGATGTGATGACGCGTGCTGGCCGTATGATGTCTGTTGACCGCTATGGCATCAACAAGAATGATATTGGACCCCTTGCGAAGGCGAGCTTCGAGGAGACCGAGGGTATCTTGCTGAAGGCGGCTGTGTTTGGCGAGATTGACCCGATCACGGGTGTATCTGCGAACATTATGACGGGTCAGCCGATCCGTGGCGGCACGGCGTTCAGCGATATTCTGATGGACGAGGCAGCACTCCTGCGTCTCCAGAAGGGATTGCCGGCCATCCCTGCTGCGGAGGATGAGGAAGACGAGAGCGCGCTTACACAGGATGAGGTGGAGTCTGAGCTTCACGAGAACACCACGGATCTCTGCTCGCCGGCGCGTCTGCGGATGAATATGACTCTGCCGAAGGCGTCTACTATCAACGAGGATGAGGAGGATGTAGAGATGGTTGTTCTTGAGTAAGGTGCCAAGGTGCCAAGGTGCCAAGGCAACCCAAGGCCTAAGACACATCCCCGGTGAAATACTATGCCGCGACCCACAGACCCACCCTGGGAGTTAGCACAGTTTATCTCTGTTCCACGACCGCTCCCGCGCCTGAAGCTGCATCAGGAAGGATGGAAAGAACAGGCGCATTCATCTGTGTTGCGTGCTAAGGATTTGATTACTGGGTTTGAGTCACAAGAGCAGTGGGAGATTCGCAAAAAGATCACAAATCCGTATGAAGCCATTTTTTCGAGCAATGAAGAGCGCTCCTTTCCGAGTCTTGCTCTTGTGCAGCCTCTCAGCCGTTCCTACTTCAAGATGGTGGAGATGCTTCATGTTCTTGACTTCTGGACAGGTGTGAATACACCCCTCGTCACAGCCCACGTCTGTGAAGGACCAGGTGGGTTTATCCAGTGTACTCTCCAGCAGGCTAAGCAGCGAGGCATTCCTGTAAAATCAGTTGCAATGACACTCAAGCCAACGAAGTCTCATATTCCTGGCTGGCGCCGCTCCATCGGATTTCTCCGCAAGAATCCTGAGGTCTTGCTTGAGTATGGCGATGATCAGAGCGGTGATGTTCTCCTTCCGCAGAACCAGGCCGCCTTTACTCGTCGTATTATGTCACAGGATCCAAAGGGAGCTGCTCTTTTTACAGCAGATGGCGGATTTGACTTCAGTGTCGATTATTCAAAGCAGGAGGTTCACGCCTTCCCACTCTTACTTGCGTCCTTCATAATGGGTCTCCAGTGTCTACGCCCGGGCGGAACAATGATCATCAAACTCTTTGATATTTACAGCGAGGCCACACAGGACTTATTCCTAGGTACAGCCGCTCTCTTCGCTCGTTTCACTCTTTACAAACCGGCCACGAGCCGCCCTTGCAATTCAGAACGGTACTTCCTGGCGTCTGGTTATCTTGGTGCATCTAACCTATGTTCATCGACATGGATTGCACATCTCCAAGCGGCAGCAACAACCCACGCCAGATCCCCTCTTACACGAATGGTTGATGCTCCCACGGGTCAGATACAGGCCTGGGCACCTGCTCTTCTTGCGGCTGTACAGGAGCAAATCCGATACCAGGAAGCTCTACAGATTCAGTCTATTCACGATACAATTCATCTGGATAAGTCGACGATCGAGGAGCGAATCAAGGAGTCACTTCTCGTGAGTCAAGAGTGGTGTAAAACTTTTAATGTTCCTTGTGCTTCTGCGTCATCCTGATATCTTGTAGAATGAATCTAATTTATAGATGGTAAACATACAAACACTTCCTCTCTTCTGTATAAATCTAGACAGACGAAAGGATCGATGGACACGGTGGTCATCACAACCCTTTTACACCGAGTATAAAGATCGTATTCTTCGCGTCTCTGCAGTGGACGGAGAGACTCTGAGCCCTCTCACAGATCTTCGTGTCTCTTTGGAAACACGAGCTCGGATTTTGATTAAAGGAGCACGACGTAGACATGGCGAGATAAATTCCGTAGGAGCAATTGGCTGCACACTGAGTCATCGTCAAGTATGGGAACGGTTCTTAACGGAGTTTCCAGAGGAGTCCTATGCGCTTGTGTTAGAGGATGATGTGGAGGTGCCTGCAGATCTTCTGCGGCTCCTAGCTCGTATCGGTACGCCACCCTCAGGCGCGCAGCAAGCTGCCGTCTGGATGCTCAGTGCCAACCTCAGAGGTCCAGTATCCCCTCTTAGACCTGGCTGGGGATCGCCACAAGACTTCTGGGGAACGTGTGCCTATCTTGTGAATCGTGCGGGCGCGCGACTTTTGCTCGATTCAACGCTGCCGATTGAAAGCCATCTTGACCGAACGTTTTGCGCCTTGCAAAGCGTGTCAGCCTTGAAGATTTATCTTCATCGCCGCATTAACCTAGTTGTGTTTCAAGATGCAGATACTGATATTCAAGGTGAACCGTGCGTCTTCTGTGATTTACCTGATGTGAGCCGAGACACTCTCTATACAGCGGCACTTGTCTCTGTGGGAGCGACATTCCTGCTGTATTTTCAGCAACTCATCCTTCTTTTCTGTTTTCTCCTAGCTAGCGTAATCCTTGCTTTTTATAAAACAGAGCCAACTGGGGCATCCGCCTCTTCGTTTCCCCGCAGACTCTTGCAAACATGGAAATCAACCACGGATCTTCCTCCACGGTTTCATTACTGGCGCGCCTCCTGGTTGCGTTATCACCCTACTTGGCGCCACGATTTCTGGGATGATGCGGCAAATCGAGCATTTGTTGCAAAACACTTTGCGTGGTTCTTGCCTACGTACGATTCTTATGAGAAAGAGATTTGTCGTGCAGATGCGGTGCGCTATTGCTATCTTTACCAGTTCGGAGGAGTGTATGCCGACATGGATTTTGAAGCGCTGCGATCCCTTGAACCTCTTTTAACACAGTATGATGGACGTGCTGATATTCTTCTAGGAAGTCTGCGGTTTACTCTGAGTCCCTGGATGAGCCACACAGTTCCAAACGCTCTCATGATTAGCACACCCAGGCAATACTTTTGGCTGGCGGTGTTAAAAGAAATGGCGCAGCGGGCGCAGCGGAGACAGAAGACCCAATCCGTTGAAGAACTTACAGGCCCCGTTGTCTTGCGGGATGTGTATAAAGAGCGGCAAGGCATCTCTCGCATACATATCCTCAGCCCAGAGACCCTGTATCCTATTTCCTGGATCACTGAACAGGATGATCGCCAACAGGCTCTCCACGAAAGCGAGTCAGAGACGGGATTGCAAGCCCTGACTGCCCGTATGAAACGAGCACACCCCTCCTCTTACACAGCAACCTACTGGACTAAGACATGGGCATAGGATTTATGCAAACACTTCCCGCCTATGATATAAATCACTGTAGTAAGCTGTTTTTTGAAACTTCTTTTGCTCTTCGCGATATGTGGGATACTTCACATCAAATGCAATATCAGAATTATAATAGATATGATCTCCTGAAAGAACGAGTGCATTGTATTTCGTAAACTCTGTGGGGGCATAGATCTTGACAACTCTGCCAAGTAAACAAGGGCCTGTTATATCCAGAGTATTCCTCCTATAATCCTTATTCTTACAGTTCTCGACAATTTCATTAATACACTCCATGAAAAATTCAACTCCTGGAGGTGCAATCATAAATCCATTCCATATACATTCTTTGAGACCCTTGTTAATATAGTCTTTTACAAATACAATTGGCTGTTTTTCCATTAACTTTACAAGAGGAATACGCGGCACGCATTTAATGTCCATATAGACACCTCCCATCTTGTAGAGTACGCAGTACCGCCACAGATCAGACTTGTATGCCCCTGGTATCAGAGAATCAAACGCCCAGACAACCTCAGGGTCATAGAATTGTTCGATAAAGGCTCGGCACTCATCATCAGAATATAAAAAATAATCAAACTCTGGGTTATTTTTCAGTATATTAAATACATTTTCACGCATTCCTTTCGGAAGAGAACGGTCGCTCCAACTCTGATAAATAACGAGTGGCACTCCGTTTATTTCCGTAGGGGTATTTGTTTTTGTTCTCGGTATAAAATGCGGAACATCATATAAATTCTTTTTGACAAGGATAACAATCCCGATCAAAAGGATGGTGACTAGAATGACCACGTAAGTCGTCCTCATTCTATTCTTGCTACTGATTCTGATGGGTTTGTTTACTGCGGTGCAGGCGTTCCTTGCGGTAAGTTAGCAACTACCGGTTTTATAAAGACATCGTGCAACCGCTGTCCAACCACAACGGACGCCTGGTGCTGAGACATCTCGCCCGATCCCATCCGATCAAGCATAGCCAACATTGTACGCAGAGACGGATTATCAAACTCACCATGGTCAGCCAGCATAGAAAACAGCTTGGCATAATCACGAGCAAACTCCGGGACTGCTTCCTCCATCTCCGCACGCGACTTTCCATCTTCCTTGGCCTTGCGCAGAGTGACAATCGCCGCCTTGATCAGTGCAGACCGAGCGCGGGCAATCGCTGGCTCAATTGGGATTGCCGGTTCCTCAGGAGGAGGAGGCGGTGGACGACGAGAAGGCTGGGACATCTGAGGTCTCTAGCGCTTTGCTTTTTTAAAGGATACCGCAGCAGATATGTCATCAACACTTCCGTCCCTGCAACCAATTGATACATCAGTTCCTGTTGTGAGCGCAGGCGGAGGCACCCCCTCCTCTTACAAGGATCCTAAATCCCCTTCGTCAATCATGCTCAAGGCGAAGACGTTGAATGTTCAATCCCAAGTCGATTCTCAGTTTGATTCAAATCAACCAACACACGAATCCTTCCGGGGCGGCGGCGGCGGGCGCTGGCGTAGCAGCGGCACTGGCAGCACCGGCGGCAACCAGATGTATCTCCTTGCTCTTATCGCAGGCGGCCTTCTCGGACTTCTTGCCATAAAGCTTCGTAGACGTCGGTAGATGAGTGTACCCACTGAAGAGGAGATCCTAAAGTCCCTCTTTGATCTTCACGGGTCGCTCATTAAGGATACAGTTCATATGAAAACGGGGGGTGATTTAGTTAAATTGTTAGAGAAGTTTGAAACTCTCTCCAACGAAATTCAAGACTATTTTGATCGTGTACAGTCTACAACAAATTCAAAAGAACTTGAACCTCTTTTTCAAATAATCGGAGACCCTTCAACACTTTCAGATGAAGCTAGAGTGAACTGTAAGAACTGGACAATCATGATGTTTGAAACGTATCCTACCGTAATTAACCGTGATCACATGATGAATCTCCAGAAAAATGCATCTACCTCAACAGATGGAGTACCTGCGGCTGAAACCGAAGACACAGACGAAGACGAAACAATGCAAACCTGGGACGACTAGACGTCGCGCGTACACCCGTACAAATGGCATCCGCGTCTCCGCTGCGTGTATCCCGCAGGCTCGTCCTAAGACTCGTCGCGCCGTTCACTGTCCTCCTGGTCAGATTTCACGCACATCCTATGTCCGTCGTCTCACGTCGAAGGTGAAGCGCGAAGGGTATATGAAGCACACTCCGTCGGGTCGTACCATCATAGTTCACCCGAAGAAGAAGACGATCGCTGTCCCGGCCGGCTGTATTAAGAATATTGGACAGCCTGGCCATGGACCGCAGATCATCGGTCCCCTCCGCAAGGGTCAACTTAGCAAATACGGATACAGCTACAAGTTGCCTGGGATGAACCGCCGCGCCGCCCTCGCCCGCGCCATCGCCGTCGATGGTCGCAGCACTGTCTATCACAGACTCAATGCGGTCGCCAAACTTGCGGTCTCAGGTGCCCCCCAAGCATCCGCCGTCTTTGCTGCGGATCGTAACTGGGTTCGCCTCCAGAAACACTAATCGGCTCCACCAGTAAATGCTGGGCTTCATCCTTCTTACAGCATTCTTTGTGTGTATGTTTCTAACTATACCCAAAGTGTTTGACTATCAAACTGTACGCGCAAACTGGGAAGAGTATCGCTGCCGCCCTGAAATTATGATGTTTGCAGATGCATTTGGTCATTCTGCAGCTGATAATATTCAGTTCTGTCTTAAAAATGGCTTTGATTCTCAAGCAAAAGAGGTCATAGCCCCTTTTTACAGCTATCTTGAAGTCTTCGTCAATACACTCATGACACTTCTCAGCAGTCTGAATTCTATCCGCATGACGTTCACGACAATTGTCGGCACCGTCAGCCAAACATTCCGCGAATTTGGAGAGAGGTTCAAACAGCTTTTTTTCCGGATTCAAATGGCTGCGATTCGCATGAAGTACTTAATGGGACGTGTCTTTGGTACAGTCTACTCAATCCTCTTCATGGGGATGGCAGGAATTCAAGCGGTTAATAATTTAGGCAATACGTTTTTATTCACATTTCTTGACACATTCTGTTTTGACCCTGATACTCCGGTTGTTTTAACACGTGGCACAGTTCCTATCCGTGAAGTGTGTATTGGCGATTTGTTTGCTGCAACAGGAGCCCGTGTAACCTCCACATTCAAGTTCGCAGCGGATGGACAGTCAATGGTGAGGATCGGTAAAGGAGATCAAGCTGTTCTTGTCAGCACAAATCACTACGTGAAATCGGCTAGCAATAAATGGATCCGCGCAGATGAACATCCTGATTCTCAGCCGGCCAAGCCATGGAGCGGTGGCACGCGTCGCCCACTAATTTGTCTGAATACAGATACACATTCATTCACAGTCGGCGGGTATGAGTTCTGTGATTATGATGAGACCTCCGCTGGTGATCGTGCGACAATGGACTGGGTGTCAGAGAGAATTAATGGAGCTAGCTCTGCCGCAAAAGGGGCAAAGATGCCCACCTCTTACACAACCGCAGTCGGCGCAAATACCTTGATTAAGACTCCTACTACAGATATACCGGCATCCGCCATTCGTCTCGGCGATCGCCTCACTCTAGGACGTGTTGTTGGGATTGTAAAAAAGGAAGTGGCGGAGTGGGTTGATATCGATGGTGTTCGTCTTGGCGAGGCACAGCTTGTCTGGGATGAGTCGCTAGTTAAATGGCGCCGTGCGTGCGAACTTGCTCCTTTGAAAACAGGCCTCCGTATCTTTTACAGTTTTGTTGTCTCGCCGTCGGCATGCTTTGAGACATCTACCGGCCTTATGTTGCGCGATTATGTTGAGGTTCATTCGCCTGAAGCAGAGTTGTCATACACGCAAGCACTAACAGAATGCTAGAGGCGGTGCCCTTAATAGCCGTAACTCTTCTCTTAATAGGTTGTTTTGCATATCTTCTGGCATCTGTGCAATTGGCAGAGATACGAAGAGATTGGAATGATCGTCGGTGCGAACCTCTTGTAATGATGATTGCTAATATGATCCCGACGAAACCTGACCCGAATTTTGCCTCAGATAACTTTATGTTTTGCATGCGTGGGCTCATGAAAGCGTCTTTGTCTGTCTTTACAGGCCCCATGCTTGCCGTCTTCGGTGAGCAAGTGGAAGCCACAGGGCCTATTGCAAATTCTATGAATACTTTGCGAGCCTCCGCCGCCTCCCTCTTTGGTCCCTTGAATACAATTATTGGAGCTTTGTGGAAAAAATCAATGACTGCAATGTACCAGGGGATCCGCATTTTTGGACGCATTCATGACGCAATGGAGCGTGTATTTGGTATCGTCATTGCCACTCTCTTCGCAGGTATGGCGAGTTTTCAAGGCATTCAAAACACAATTGGATTTATTATTCAAGTTTGTATTGCGATTCTTGTGATCCTCGTGGCTCTCGTTATTATTTTATGGTTCGTAATGTGGCCGGTCATTCCTGTTGTTTTAACTGCAATTGGTGTTATTTCAACAACGGTCTATGGCGCAAACGTATCAGGTATGGCAGGGTCGTTCTGTGTTGCGCCCGATACGGAAGTGAAGACGGCAGATGGATGGAAGAAAGTTAACGAACTGAAACCAGGAGATCCTCTACACTCAGGTCGCGTGGAGGGAGTTCTGCGTGTTGTAACAGGACCCGAGACACAGTGTGTACGGCTGAATGGAGTCGTTCTTTCTGTTTCACATTTGGTCTGGTACGAGAATGCCTGGCGACCGGCGGGCGAATGTGCAGGGGCTACCCCAACGGATACGCCGGCCGAGCTCTTCTGCCTGAATACTACGGATCGCACATGGATGTGTCGCGGACTTGACGCTAGCGCTCAGCTTCTCCTCCGTGACTGGGAGGAATTACCTGTTTCCGACTCGTCAAAGATTGATCATGATTGGGATACAATGATCTATAAACTCTTGAATCCAAAGACAACACGCGTGCATTTACCACAGGGTGGTCGTGGACTTCTTGGTCCCGATACAGTTTTATATGAGGAAACTCATGGAACCATCCAAATTCGTGATGTACATCTTGGTGATCGAATCCAGGTCTCTCCTGGAGTCTGGACGCGTGTTCTTGGAGTATATCATGACACATCTGAATCTCAGCCATTAGCTGGCCCCAATGCATCCACTTGGATTTGGATATCTGAAAAATCGTCATGGGAACACATATCAGAGGTCTATTCACAGGTAAATGATGGATGGCAGCTCATTACAGATTCAGGTATGTTTGCAATCTGGTCATCTGAGGGTAGGTATCTAGTGCGGGATTTCACTGAAATTGGCGCAGATCGGATTCACGAAACTTATGACTATACAGCCAAGCTTCTTTCGTAGGCCTTTATAGAAATGATGAAGCGTACGATGTTCTTAATTGCTGCTTTACTTCTCTTGATCCTGGCGAATGTTCTTATGATGTCTACGGCGTCTCCGGCATTCCTGGCGACGGGCGAGGGTTTTGTTGGCCACATGGCTAACCGCAAGGATACCTTCCGTGGCGGCCGCTCTGAGGGTGAAGGCTTCTCCAACTATGGCCCTGGCGCTGCAGGTGCCAAGGACAAGTATGAGAAGATCGGCGCGTTTGATGGAATCGTTCTGGAGACGGGCACGGACAGCAAGTGGCGCGGCACCGCCCCGAATGAGCCTCTCCGTGGCCCCAAGGTCGAGCTGGGGGAGGACAACCTCTTCATTTTCAAGAATAACCAGTGCAAGCCTGAGTGCTGCGACTCGAGCTACAGCTGCGACGGCGGCTGCGTTTGCACCACTCCTGACCAGCGCGAGCTGATCAACACGCGCGGTGGTAATCGCACGCGGCCCGAGTCCGGAGTTTAAATAAACTCCGAACAAACCTCGCTACCCTGCGGGCAGCTCGGAGTCAGGCGTCTAAGAGACCAGGCGTGTAAGAGATACCATATACAAACCCTTTTTACACCTTGCTGAACAAGTCGTAAAAAGGACTTTCCCCCATCTAACCAGATGAACACGGCAGGCAAGAACAATGCACTTGTCAATAGTCTTATGCCATTGAATTCAATGGTTAAGAACGTGCAGACAAACGTGATGAATGCTGTGAAGAAGAACTCTGTGATGCCGTCGATGCCTTCGATGCCGTCGATGCCGTCGATGCCGGCAGGCTATCTTGGCTATGGTATCTTTGCTATCCTTCTAGCTGTCTTTATAGGACTCATGGTGACTTATAAGAATGAAATCCAAGACGCTTGGAATCGCTCAATGGATACACTCAGCGGCTATTTCAATCCGCCGGCGCCACCTCCTCCCGCAGGATCTCCCGCCGCGGGTGCAAAGGCGGCCACAGCTCCAACAACCCCTGTTACACATTCTACACCTGACCCTGCCTCCGCCCAGGAGTCACAGGATCTCGTAAACAAGATTCTTCCCACATCGGGACGCGAGGTCTTCTCTGTCTCCGCCAATAAGTTCACATACAATGATGCTGAGCCGCTCTGCAAGGCGCTCGGCGCTGAGCTGGCGACCTACGAACAAGTGAAGGAGGCCTGGGGCAAGGGTGCCGATTGGTGCAACTATGGATGGGTAAAGGGACAGATGGCGGTCTACCCGACGCAGAAGGAGACATGGGAGAAGGCACAGGCCGGTTCCGAGGATCAACGCATGTCGTGTGGAAACCCCGGCATGAATGGCGGATTCTTTGATAACCCCGAGCTTCGTTTCGGTGTCACCTGCTATGGCCAGAAGCCTGACCAATCAAAGCACGACGAGGATCGTGTCGCCTCCATCCCGAAGTCACCGGCGTCTCTTGACTTCGACAAAAAGGTTGCCGTCTTCCGCTCAGAGGCCGATCACATGGGCGTACTTCCCTTTAACACAGGGAAGTGGAATAGTTCCTAAACTAATATAAATAGAATGAACACGTTTTTAAGAGATTTTCTTGTCAGTACAAAAGACGACTGGAATTATATAACTCCACTCGACTTTTATGAAAATTTTTTTATGAAAAAGAAAGACTATTTCCTGGTTGATTTGAGAGATGAAGACTCTTTTAAAAAGATGCATATCAAAGGTGCAAAAAATATTTTCTGGTTATCAGTACTCGATGACAAAAATCTGAAACGCCTTCCAAAAAATAAACATATCTTTTTGATTTGCTATGTTGGTCATACAAGTAGTCAAGTCTTAGTCTTATTAAAACTACTTGGTTATAATGTAACTGCAATAAAATATGGATACGGTATTTCACCTGTACATGGTGTTCCTGTTGCCGGCTGGTTAGATTATGGATTTCCAACTGAGAAAAGTAAATAAATGCGCACACACTCTATCTTACACCTTGTACCCTGCGCCGCCGTGATATCCTTCTGCAGCATCCTGAATATAGTCATCTACGCGGCGTGCAGTAGGAACACCTTCCTCATCCGAGTGATCCTGCTCCATCAACTCCAATACAATAGCACCCTGCTCAGACTCATCCAAGTCGAGATAACTCCATAGGAGACTCTCGAGTTCGTTCTGAACCGCTTGTCCGAGAGGTAGCTCCGGGCTGAACTCCTCATTAAGTGACCACATCTCCATAAACTCTTCAATCCCCGTGCTTCCGACGACTGTGTTAAACCGATGGAGATCTTCCATATAGTTCCTGTGAATGATCGATCCAATGATGGCGTTGCATTTCAGTTGAGGCTGAGCTCCAACCTTCACACGAATGGAAAGACGGTAAAGCCAGTTTGCGACGACTGTCCGACCTGTGTCCCAGCGACTATCCATCTTGTATCCCTTCTTTCGCATCCACCGCGTCAACTCGTCAGCAAAGTCGTAAATAGAATACTTACGAGCTTCCTGCTTGTAGTCATTGATCCAGATTGTCTGGTTGAACCAGACGTCAAAGTCACGTGAACTCAAGCGATAGTATGCATTCATCGTGAGCGCACACAGAAGCTACTCTGACAGGGACTTTCCCTTTGCCGCCCCCGCCAGCGATCAACTTTTTTTCAGCCGAGTTTCGAGTGTGTGCGATCGATGTGTCTTGATAAAGGCCAGAATCGCCACGGTTTCATCGTCACTCCCGACAGGCCGCTGGGCGTAGAATTCATGCAGCAAGCTTTCTAGGCGCTGGAGTGTAAGAGGTTGCGCATGTTTCTCTTCGTGAACGGTGAGACGTCCGCCCGCAATTTGAAGGATGGCGTTGGTCATCCGACTCGCGCGGAGGTTCTCAATGATCTGCGCCTCCCACCGGGCGCGCGCTGTGCGTGCTTGCTGAGCTTGACGTGCAAATGTGGCTGAAAGATTATCAAAATGAACCCAACTCCGAACCATCTCAGCGAGTGAATGAGTATCAAGGCTAGACATCTATCTATATAGCTCTTACGGCCGTCGCAGCCGAAGCCGCAGCAGCCGTTGATACCACATCCCCTTTTACAACGAGAAGCACAAGAATGCTTGCGCTCATCAAAATCATCAGTCCGAATACAACACCGACTAGAATCAAATAAGGAAACATCCGTTCCAGAATGTACTGAACAAGAGGATCAAGAAGCTGAATTTGAACCTTCCGCCTCAGTGTTTCATTCTGAAGGAGCTGAACTCCTCGATCGAGTAGTTTTTCAACCCAAACAGGTACACCGGAGGAGCTTGAAGTCATTCTGTTGAGCCGCGCTAGACTTCCTATACTCTGAACCACGCACACCTCCAGAATGCGCTTATCAAAGCCCCGCTATGACTCGGCCAAAAAGGTCTACGAATCTGCGATAGTCGATGGCCTCCGGCTGACTGCAGAGGTTGAGGCCGGCCAGCCGCTGCCTGCCACTCTTCAAACGGAGTGTATTCCTAGTTTGACAGAGTGTGTTCTGAAACAAACGGTGGGCTGGTTTACTAAACCCATTACGGAGGCATGGCTTGTAGGGAAGGTTCGTGTGTCTCTTGGCGCCATACCGGCAGACTTTGATGGCCGTATTACATGGGTAGCCCAACGTTTACTCATTTCAAAGGATGTCTTCATGGTTGAGTTTACGATTGTTGAATCTGTTCCCACCCCACCGGTTGCAATCGATTTCGGCGAAGAGGAACCGGCTGCTGTGGCTCCGCCAGTTGCCGCTGTGGCACCGGCTGCCCCCACGGCGACCGAGTCCTTAGAGGATCCTAGACAGATTCAAAAGGCGAAGGTGATGAAGGCGCGTCTTCGTGCTGCCCGGGCGCTCTTTACTGCAGAACGGATGACCCAGGACTACATCCAAGAATTTTGTCTGGAGGAGGATACCGACTGGGAGGAGTCCGACGGGGAGAATGAGTCCGATGATGATTGATCGCACCGGCGATGCTTGACCCCCTGAAAAATATTGCCTACCACTCTTTCAGAAGCACAAATGGCCACTAGTGATGTTCGGTCTATCGTGTTAACACTTGCTGTTATTGCCCTGATTGGAGCCATGGTGTATGTTGTAAATCCCAGTATGTTTGACTTCCTGAAGCAGGCCGATGGGTTTAATGATATAAATCTCCCTGGCAGTGGTGGTGAGGCGGAGGCTGGCGGCATGGAGGTGCCTGGCTCTTCACAGGAGGAAAAGGCGAAGAAGAATCCTAATACCGCCTCTCAGCCTGGATTCGCGGATATGCAAACAGCCGGCTTCAAGGATAAGGATGCGAGTGGCAACGAGGGCTTCGCAGATATCGAGGATGTTACGGGACCGGCTGCCTTCAGCGGCGCTGAGGCGCCGGCCGGCTGCTACCCGCGTGATCAGCTGACCCCTGGTGAGCTTCTCCCCAAGGATGCTGACTCCGTCTGGGCGCAGCAGAACCCGATGGGCACTGGCAGCCTCAAGGGCAAGAACTTCCTCTCCGCTGGTGCCCTGGTGGGCGTCAACACGGTTGGCCAGAGCCTCCGCAATGCCAACTGGCAGCTCC
>Ga0214162_1000085_pt1 | contig 20672 bp, 20 predicted proteins | sample LakMenepilimnion_3_FD_153000 | JGI IMG/M metagenome (GOLD analysis project Ga0214162, IMG submission 153000) | Freshwater microbial communities from Lake Mendota, WI - Practice 20APR2010 epilimnion v5 | ecosystem: Environmental > Aquatic > Freshwater > Lake > Epilimnion/Euphotic zone | place...
GAAATGGAACGGAAGTGAAATGGATTGTTGGAACAACAAAGGAAGAAAAGAAAGGGAAACAGAACAAACAAAAACAATAAAGAAATAAAGATTTCTTTTACATTGACGCATCTTTTTTAGCTTCAACTTTACGGCATGATAGTGCCATTTTGTATCTGTTGTTAAATCTTTTTTCTGGACCAATGTTTATTGATGGGTGACATTCATTAACTTATCGAAAAGTTTGATTTTTTAGCTTTAGTAAATTACGAACTTTTCAAATTTTTTCAAGGAAAATAGTTCAGTAGGCAGAACAGTGGTTTTCAAAACCAAAGGTCAAGGGTTCAAGTCCCTTTTTTCCTGAAGTACTCGGTTTTTCTAGCTTTATTTTAGAGGTAATTTTCTATGGTTCAGCTTACCGAAAACTAAGAAAAGAATATATTGACTGCAAAAACCGGTACGTTAAAACTAGTTTAATCCTAGAACAATATTATGAGTTCCAGTTATGACTTGAGACCTAGTATTTTTGGCAAATTTATAAATTTAAGTTCTTCAAATGATTACAGTAATTCTAGTTTTATGTCTTCTTTTGTTACCAAAACAATACGATGAAGTAAAAACTATTTATTATCCATTCTAGATGGGCATTTAATACATTACCCAAGTCCATTAAACCTAACGTACGCTTGAAGTTTTGGGTCTTCTGCTGGGATATGTCTAATTATTCAGATTTTGTCTGGGATTTTTTTAGCGATGCATTATACCCCACATATTGATCTTGCATTTAGTAGCGTAGAGCATATTATGCGAGATGTAAATAACGGTTGATTAATTCGTTATATTCATGCTAATGGAGCTTCTATGTTTTTCATCGTTGTCTACTGTCACATATTTCGTGGCCTATATTACGGCTCTTACATGCAGCCACGGCAATTACTTTGGTGTTCGGGTGTTCTTATTTTTATTTTAATGATGGGAACAGCCTTTATGGGGTACGTACTTCCTTGGGGTCAAATGAGCTTTTGGGGCGCCACTGTTATTACTAGCTTAGTAACCGCAGTCCCAGTTGTAGGTCACGCGATAGTTGATTGATTATGGGGGGGGTTTACCGTAAGTAATGCAACGTTAAATAGATTTTTTAGCTTGCATTTCTTTTTACCATTTGTAATTGCTGCTTTAAGTTTAATACATTTGGCACTTCTGCATAAGGATGGTTCAAACAATCCATTAGGAGTAGATAGTAAAGGAGATAAAATTCCTTTTTATCCTTATTTTGTGGTGAAAGATTTATTTGCGTTTTTCTGCTTTTTAACTTTTTTTGGTGTTTTCGTTTTTTATTTCCCAAATGCGCTAGGTCACCCAGATAACTATATACCAGCGGATCCTATGCAGACACCCGCCCATATCGTACCTGAATGATATTTTTTACCCTTTTACGCAATTTTACGGTCTATCCCTGATAAACTTGGAGGTGTAGCAGCAATGGTTGGCGCACTTATTGTTTTATTTCTAATTCCATTTATAAATACATCTGAAATCCGAAGCACAACTTTTAGACCTATCTTTAAAATTTTTTATTGGTTACTTGTTGCTGATTTTTTACTCTTAGGTTGAATTGGTCAAAAACCTGTCAAAGATATCTACGTCGTAGTAGGCCAGGTTGCTACAGTATTTTATTTTTTATTTTTCGTTATTTTAATCCCAGCAATAGGTATTTTGGAAACGAAATTGTTATCATATAAAAGTAAATGCAATAATTTTGATTTTCGGTCTTAAATGAGAAGGCATATTGATTGACACACAAAAAAAGGGAATGATTCAAGCTGTCCAAGAGGAAACTAGTTTTTAAAGTCTTTGCAATTGAATATTTTAATTAGCAACTATTCGTTATAAGTTAGTTTTTATAATTTCATAGTAAGATGTAGTGCACGATATTATTTTGTATAAAATTTTTCCTAAACTAAAATTTAAATTTAAGAAAGGAATTCATAACAAAATACTTAAAAACGTGATGAAATACCATCTTTTAATCATTGCAGGTAATTAACTCAATTGGTAGAGCATTTCGTTGTAAACGAAAAAGTTAATAGTTCAAATCTATTATTACCTAATGACGTTAAAAAAAAGAAATTTATTAAAAAAAATAAAAAACTTTACTATCAATTTTGGCCCCCAGCATCCTGCGGCTCACGGTGTGTTAAGATTGGTACTAGAGCTTAACGGCGAAATAGTAAATCGAGCAGATCCTCACATAGGGCTATTACACAGAGGTACGGAAAAGTTAATTGAATATAAAAATTACGTTCAAGCACTGCCTTATTTTGATCGTTTAGATTATGTTTCAATGATGGCACAAGAGCATAGTTATTGTTTAGCAATTGAAAAACTTTTTAATTGCAAAGTTCCAAAACGAGCCCAATACATACGAGTACTTTTTGCTGAAATCACTCGAATTTTAAACCATTTATTAGCTGTAGGTTGCCATGCGATGGATGTGGGTGCAATGACTCCATTTCTGTGAGCTTTTGAAGAGCGAGAAAAGCTCATGGAATTTTATGAACGAGTTTCCGGTGCACGTATGCACGCAGCTTATTTTAGACCTGGAGGATTACAAGTTGATATTCCGAAAGGTTTATTAGATGATATTTATATGTTTACCGAACAATTTACATTAAGGTTAACTGAGATGGAAGACATGTTAACAGAAAACAGAATTTGAAAACAACGGTTAGTAGATATCGGCATTGTAAATGCCAATGATGCTTATCAATGAGGTTTTAGTGGAGTTATGTTACGTGGTTCTGGAATTTATTGAGATCTAAGAAAAAGTCAACCGTATGAAGTTTACGGCCAACTTAAATTTAATATACCTGTAGGCAATAATGGTGATTGTTATGACAGATACTTAATTCGAGTATTCGAAATGAAGGAGTCGTTAAAAATAATTGAACAATGTTTGAATTTAATGCCCGTAGGTTACATTAAAACAAACGATTTTAAAATTTCGCCCCCGACTAGAGTGGATATGAAACAATCGATGGAAGCATTAATACATCATTTTAAAATGTACACTCAAGGTGTTAGTATTCCTGCTAACGAGACTTATATCGGAACAGAAGCCCCAAAAGGGGAGTTTGGCGTATATCTGATTTCTGATAATACTAATAGACCGTATCGCTGTAAAATCAAAGCTCCAGGTTTTAATCATTTACAAGCTTTAGATTTTATGTCTAAAGGACACCTAATTGCTGATGTTGTTACTATTATCGGTACTCAAGATATTGTGTTTGGTGAGGTTGATCGGTAGCTATAATGAGCTTTAAATTAAAATCCTTAAAAATTTTACAGGTTCTCCCAAACGGTTGTGTTTATTTTGATAACTCCGTTTATTTAAAAACCTTTATAAGATATCATTTTTCTAAAGAAAGTTTACTTTCTAATTTTTTAGATAAAAAAAAACTCATTTTAACTAACTCCAATTTTTTTTATAAAAAATACCGTAACTAAATTATCAAGAACTTAAAAAATGAATTTACAATTAACTATAAAAAATATTCAAAATTTGTCTAAAATATGGCCGTTAGAAAAAATTCAATTGCACGGTCAAGAGCTTGTAATAATAGTAAAATCCAAATGATTATACGATACTTTAACATTTTTTAAATACCATATATCGTATCAATTTAATATATTAACGTGCATTACAGGTGTAGATTACCCTAATAACAAGTATAGATTTAAATTGGTTTATGATTTATTAAGTATTCGTTATAATATTCGTGTTAGGATTAAAACATTTACCCACGAGTTGTTTGGTGTCGACTCTTGTGATCAATTATATTTTACAGCAGGTTGATACGAATGTGAGATTTGAGATATGTACGGCGTCTTTTTCAAAAATCATTCAAATTTAAAACGAATTCTAACAGATTACGGTTTTGAAGGACACCCACTTCGAAAAGATTTTCCATTAAGCGGTTTTGTTGAAATGAAGTATAACGAAACAGAAAAAAGAGTAATAAATGAATCCATCGAACTGTGTCAAGAATATCGAACATTTAAATTTTTATCTCCTTGGTAATTATTTTCGTATTGTATGAAAAAACAAACTCAAAAAGATAAAAATCTTAGAAAATCTTTTAATCGACAAGAATTAAATTACATTATTTTAAAAAGCATTGTCAAAAATGAAAACTTATCGTTATTGATAAAGTGGAATGCCGTTTTAAAGCTATCAAATTTTTTGGGTGGTCAAAACAAAACGCGATTTGTTAATAGATGTGTTTTAACTAATCGTAAAGCCAAATTTAATCGAATTTTTAAAAAGTTTTCAAGATTAAGTTTTTTATCACTAGCAAGGTCTGGTGTAATCTCTGGACTAAAGAAATCTTCTTGATAAAAAGATTAAACTACAAATGATTTCATTTATTTTTTTTGCAGAAAATTATTTTCATTCAAATAGTTCGTTGTTTTATACTGAATATAGTGTTATTTTAATTTTTTTATTTATCGCTATTATATTATCCATTATTATTATTTTACTTTCTTATACGTTAGCAGTGCAAAAACCAGAGACCGAAAAATTATCGACGTACGAATGTGGTTTTGAGCCTTATGAAGATGCGCGTCATACTTTCGACGTTAAATTTTATTTAATAGCTATCTTATTTATAGTTTTTGACATTGAAACTATGTTTTTAATTCCTTGGACTAATGTTTTAGCCCAGCTAGATCTTGTTGGGTTTTGATCGATGATTGATTTTATGTTTGAGTTGAGTATTGGTTATCTTTATATTTATTGTATTGGAGCACTAGATATACACTAAGATTAAGTTTTCTATTAGGTTAGTATTTTCTTTTTAATTTCAAGAAAGGTGACTGAGAGGTTTAAGGTGAAGATCTGCTAAATCTTTGTATGTTTGTTAATATACCGTGGGTTCGAATCCCATCCTTTCTTAAGATTTTCGGTTCTTTATCAAGACATTGATGGAATATAGCCAAGTTGGTAAGGCCTTCGTTTTTGGTACGAATATTCAAAGGTTCAAATCCTTTTATTCCAAGACACTGTTCGTTACTTTTATTAAAAAGCATGCCTATAAGTGTTTAGTTTAATTCGCTGTGTATTGATTTTTTATTGAAAAAAGTCTTCATCGTCTAGTGGTCAGGACATCGCCCTTTCACGGCGAGAACACGGGTTCGAATTCCGTTGGAGATATTACATAATTTATGCGTATTGATTTTACTTTAGCTAATTACTCAAAAAATTAACAGAGAAACACGGACAAGACGTTAGCGTAAGCAAAACGGCCGGGAATACTAGAATGAGTGAACTTGTCGAGACTACATTCGCTATATGTAGTTTATGTAAGATTTGTTAAAGTAAAATTTAGAAGCATCGTAGGGCATACTTTTTTCTTATAATTTTTAGGTCCTTGGTAGTAATTTTTTTTACTCCCAGAAGTATTTCAAAAATTATAAAATTTATTTTATTATTCTACGAAATTATTTTCTAAAAAAATTTAATTTAAAAGCACATACAACGATCTGTAGGGATCGAAAAAGAGCCTGAAAAAAGCTTAGAGTACCTTTGTGAAAAATATGTGGTAAGTTAGGTTTTTTTAAAGGGTTATTTTCACACTCAAAACGGTTACAGATTATAAAGTTATATCAACAATTGACAGATTAAAAATTGATCGTAACAATGAAATATTTATTTCAAATTTGATGCTAGTTAAGGGAGGGATCAATTCATATGGCAAGTAAATTAATTATTTAAGTAACTTAAACGTTTAATATTGTTGTTGGGTGATAAAATGCGTATTGATTAAATAGGTGAAATGAATATAAAGAGTGAAATAGTTCAGTTGGTCAGAACGTTGGAATCATAATCCAAATGTCGGGGGTTCAAATCCCTCTTTCATTATTTATATATTATAAAAATAAGATACAATTATAATTTTATGTAACTAAAACTTAATCTTTCTTTTAATAAATATCCCGCGTCAGAGAAGAGCAATTGGTCAGCTCGCTAGGCTCATGTTCTAGAGGTTGTAAGTTCGAATCTTACCTTTGACACGTTTGATGCAACTTCTGGCTTTTAGTTTTTAATACAACAAATAGAGTTAAAAAAGCTTATAGCTCAGTTGGTAAGAGCATACGCCTGATAAGCGTAAGGTCAGTAGTTCAAGTCTACTTAAGCTTACTCGATTAAAATATGAGAGAATACCCTGAAACCTACGCGCTCAAGAGTACTTTAGAATTAATTTATTTAAATACTAATACACGATACGGGAATTTATTATAATATTTCGTTCTAATTAAAATTTCTAAATTAATTATTTAAAAATTTTTTGCAAAAAATAAAATTCTGCGTATAAACACCATATGCTTTCCGCACTAGTTATTTCTAAAAAAGTATTTAAATTATTAAAAATTATGTTATACACTCCTTTAGAACAGTTTCAAATTATTTTATTATTTTCAATTAAATTGTTTTGTTTTGATTTTTCAATTACTAATTTAGCACTAGTAAATTTTTTAGTTTTATTTTTTTTTGGTACGATTATTTTTCTTTTTAGTTCTAACGTAAACTACTTGAAAGAGACTAGCTTTTTTTTCATTCCAAGCACATGACAAGTATTAGTTGAAACATTTTATGATACTTCATTACGGTTATTATTTGATAATATCAATAAAGAAGGAGAAAAATATTTTCCTTTTATTTCGGTTCTTTTTACTTTTATTTTACTTAGTAATTTAATTGGACTGATCCCATATAGTTTTACGACAACAAGTCATCTTATTGTTACACTTACTTTGTCTTTTTCTATATTTATTGGTATAAATATAATTTGTATTCAAAGACATAAGTTTCACATGTTATCCTTTTTTATCCCTGCGAATACTTCTTTTGGTTTAGCTTTATTATTAGTTCCTATCGAACTGATGTTGTACATGTTTAGACCTATTAGCTTAGGAGTTCGACTGTTTGCTAACTTAATGGCCGGGCACACACTGCTAAAAGTAATTGTAGGTTTTTCTTGGAGTATGTTACTATTAGAAGATTTTTTAGCAGTTTTTCATATCATACCTTTATTAATTTTAGTTTTGTTAATGGGTTTAGAATTAGGAGTAGCTTTGATTCAAGCTTATGTTTTCGTTTTTTTAACTTGTATTTATCTTAATGATGCTATTAATCTACATTAAGTTACTAAAGTTTTGGCGAATATAACTCAGTTTGGTTAGAGTGCTAGATTGTGATTCTAGATGACATGGGTTCAAATCCCATTATTCGCCTTTTAATTGAATCTTTTTAATACATTAAATGGATACCTCAACGTTAATAATATAAAGAACGTTTGTAAAACGAAATGTTATAGCGAATAATTTTCGTCTATACTTTTTCTAATCATAAAGGAGTTTTAAAAAATTTAAACAAATTTTGATTGAAAAACAATTGAAATTTTTTCAAGCTAGTAAACTGAACCATCTAAGTAACTAGACAAAAAATCAACCGAGAGACTGTGAGTAGTGGCGAGCAAAAGCGGTATAGATTATACTTAAAAGTTAAAAATAATATGTTTAAGTACCACAAACCATAGAAGGTAGCATAAACTTAAAAGCATGCAGTCCTGTAAAACATATTTTAAACTTTGAAGTTATAAAGTAAGATGACACATGTCATGTGTTATCTAAATATTGGGGGACCACCCTCAAAGTCTATAAAATATTAACGATTGATAGCGAAAAAGTACCGTAAGGGAAAGGTGAAAAAGATCTGAAAAGAACTTGAAATTTAATGTCTATAATCCGTTGTAACTTATTTTAAAAGTGACAGCGTTCCTTTTGCATAATGAATCAATGAGTTTATATCAATGGCAAGCTTAAACAGTGAAAAGTGTAGGCTAAAAAAAACTAAGTTTTAAATTGCGCTTAAATAATTAGTCTTTGATATAAGACCCGAAACTAAGTGATCTAACCATGAGCAGGCTGAATTTAAAGCGTTACCGCTTATTGAAGGGCCGAACTCGTGTATGTCGAAAAATACTGAGATGACTTGTGGTTAGGGGTGAAAGGCCAATCAAACTTAGAGATAGCTGGTTTTCTGCGAAATCTATTTAAGTAGAGCGTTTAAAATTCTTTATTTTAAGGTAGAGCACTCGATAAATAAAGGGGACGTAAAGTTTTACTGCATTTAATGAAACTCCAAATATAAAATTAAAAAGATTTTAAACAGACAGACTATGAGTGCTAAGATTCATAGTCAAAAGGGAAACAGCCCACATTATTTGTTAAGGCCCTCAAAAGTAATTAAGTGAAAAAGAAAGTAAAAAAATGTTAATAGCTTAAAGGTAGGCTTGGAAGCAGCCATCTTTTCAAGAAAGCGTAACAACTCATTAGTTTAGCTTTTTAGCATCGAAAATGTATAGGGACTAAAATTACTTGCCGAAACAATAAATTTAAAGCAGACTAATTTATCCTAATTACAAATTAGTCTGCTTAAAATGGTAGCAGAACGTTTTGTATTTTCGAGAAGATTTATAGTTATATAAATTGAAAAAATCAAAAATGAAAATATTGATATGAGTAGCGAAAAACGGTTAAGTGATAACAAACTGCGTCACCTTAAGTTCAAGGTTTATAAGGAAAGGCTAATCCTCCTTAATGTTAATCGGTCCCTAAGATAACAACGAAAGTTCTAATTGATGGGTAATAATTTTTTATTATATTTTAAAGTGACAAAATACAAGCTTAATTTTTAATGATTATTAAGAGTTTTTAAGTATTTTCAGGAAATAGCTTAAAATAATACCGTACTCTAAACCGACACAGGTGAACATATTTAGTAAATTAAGGTGCTTGAGTTAATTGTATTGAAGGAACTCGGCAAAATGACTCCGTAACTTCGGGATAAGGAGTAGCTTTTTAGGTTTAAACCTAAAAAAGCTGTCACAAAATCGAGGACAGCGACTGTTTAATAAAAACACAGGTCTCTGCGAATTTGAAAAAAGAAGTATAGAGACTGACGCCTGCCCGGTGCTGCAAGCTTAATAGAAGAAGTTTTGGCTTCAACTTTAACCCCCAGTAAACGGCGGCTGTAACTCTGACGGTCCAAAGGTAGCGAAATTCCTTGGCATTTAATTGGTGTCCCGCATGAATGGCGTAACGACTGTCCTACTGTCTCCAATGCAATCTCAGTGAAATTGAAATGTCTGTGAAGATGCAGACTACCTGCGGCTAGACGGAAAGACCCTGTGCACCTTTACTATAGTTATAAATTGTAACAAAATTTTTTTTGTGTAGTATACGTGGTAAGTTTTTATTAGGCCATAACGCAAGATATTTGCCTAAACACAAATGAAATACCACTCTTAAAAACTTTTGTTACTCATAATTCTAAAACAGTTTATAATGGGTAGTTTGACTGGGGCGGTCGCCTCCTAAAAAGTAACGGAGGCGTACGAAGGCAAGCTCAAATTGAAAAAACCAATTGAAGAGCACAATAGTATACTGTTTGCTTGACTGAAAGATTGACAGATCGAACAGGGATGAAAATCGGTTATAGTGATCCGATGACTCTGCGTGGAAAAGGTCATCGCTCAACGGATAAAAGGTACGCCAGGGATAACAGGCTAATCATTCTTTAGAGACCCTATCGATGGAGTGGTTTGGCACCTCGATGTTGGATTATCGCATCCTGGAGCTGTAAGTGGTTCCAAGGGTTTGGCTGTTCGCCAAGAAAGGCGGTACATGATCTGAGTTTAGAACGTTGTAAAACAGTTTGGTCCCTATCTACCGTGGGTGTTAAAAATTGAAAGGAGTAAACCCTAGTACGAGAGGACCGGGAAAAGTAAATCTCTGGTGAATCGATTGTTATTAAAATAGCATTGTCGAGTAGCTACATTTGTAATAGATAATTGCTGAAAGCATCTAAGCAAGAAACTAGCCTTGAAAAAAATTTTTTAAAAGTCGTAAAAGATTATTACGTGATAGGTTTAATGTGTAAGAGTTGTAAAATTTTTAGCTAATAAACACTAAAATTAAAATTGTTTAAGATTTAATGATTTTCCCCCAATAAGTATCTGCAATACGTTTTTTTATGCCAATTTAAGATTTAAAGACAAATAAGTTTGAAATTTTATAAATAATTTCAAACAATTTGAAATGAGTTTGATCCTGGCTCAGGGTGAACGCTAATAATATGCTTTACACATGCGAGTTGTACGAAATTTTGTCGTAGCGAACGGGTGAGGAATATGCAATCTTTTATTTTTTTGTATTTGATAAATCAGTTTATCAAATGTAATATTTTGACGTAATGACGAAGCTAATACTAAGTGTTAGACGACAAAGTTTAAAATAAAAATCTACCTTTTAATTCAAAATAAACTATACCTATTAAGATTTTGAATTTTGGTAGGGCAAACTTACTATGTATTTTATAGTAATATTGAATAATAAATTTACATTAAAAAGCTTTATATATTGATATTTCAATTAGTTATAGAGCGTTAAAAGATGAGTTTGTGTAAGATTAGGTTGTTGGTAGAAATAACAGTTTACCAAGCCTTTGATCTTTAGTTGGTCTTAGAGGACGTACAACCACACTGGAACTGAGACAAGGTCCAGGCTATTTTTGGCCAGCAGTGAGGAATATTGGACAATGAACGAAAGTTTGATCCAGCAATATTATGTGAATGATTGACGGCTAATTTTTGGTTGTAAAGTTCTTTCGTTAAAAATGATAATGACGTTAATTAAAGAAGTTTTAGTCCCGGCTAATCTCGTGCCAGCAGCCGCGGTAATACGGGAGGGGCAAGCGTTATCCGTAATTACTGGGCGTATAGCGTCCGTAGATTGTAATATAAGTTATATGTTAAAATTTAAAGCTTAACTTTAAAAAAAGATAAAATACTGTTTTACTTGAGTTAAATACAGAAAAGCAGAATTTCGTGTTAAGGAGTAAATTCCAAAAATACACGAAGGAATATCATTAGCGAAAGCGGCTTTTTAGTACAAACTGACATTGAGGGACGAAAGTGTAGGGAGCGAACAAGATTAGATACCTTGGTAGTCTACACTGTAAATTCTGAGTGCTGTAATTTAAGAAGAATCTTAGATTTTTTAAGCTAACGCTATAAGCACTCCGCCTGAGGAGTATGATCGCAAGATTGGAACTCAAAGGAATTGACGGGAGCCTACAACGAGTGGTGGAGCATGTGGTTTAATGCGATAATCCGCGCAAAACCTTACCAACCCTTGACATATTGAAAAAAATCTGAATTGAAACTCTTTTTTTATTATTAATCAAAAAATTAATTCATTTTCCATACAGGTGTTGCACGACTGTCGTCAGCTCGTGTCGTGAGATGTTTGGTTCATTCCTTTTAACGAGCGCAACTCTTATTTTTAAGAATTTACCTTTTATTTTTAAAGTCAGCTGATTCCTTAACGAGCGTATTATTCGTTTTTGAAAAAACACAGAGTGATTTTAAAAATTTTGCTTTAAAAAGACTGTGAAGCTAAAAATAAAATTTCAAAGGAAGGTAAGAATTAAGTCAAGTCACTGTGGCCCTCATGGGTTGGGCTACACACGTGCTACAATGAAAATGACAAAAAGTAACAAAAAAAATTTTTAGTTAATCTTTAAAATTTTTCTTAGTTCGGATTGTAAACTGCAACTCGTTTACATGAAGGTGGAATCACAAGTAATCGCAAATCAGAACGTTGCGGTGAATACGTACCTTGGCTTTGTACACACCGCCCGTCACATGCAGAAAGTTAATTTTACTTAAAAATTAACTTTTTTTCTATTTTTTTTGAAATAGAAAAACGTTAGTTCATTGAAAAATTAGCAATTTGGATGAAGTCGTAACAAGGTAGCTGTACGGGAACGTGTAGCTGGAACAAATGAAAATCTCAACAGGGGAGCACTAAAATTTGCAATTTTAATGTTTAGGGTTCGAATCCCTTTTTCATTATTTAAATTTAAACTGTATGATAATTAATTCATTTTTTTATTTTTTCTCTTTTGTATTGCTCATAAGCTCTTTGATGATCATTTTTAGTCAGAATTCAATTTATTCTGTTTTATTTTTGGTATTAAGTTTTGTTTCTTCGTCCAGTGTTTTATTTCTATTAGAGTGTGAATACATTTCACTGATTTTTATTCTGATATATGTGGGCGCTATTGCTGTTTTATTTTTGTTTGTAGTGATGATGTTAGATATAAAAACAATTTATTTAGCAAAAGATTCTTTAAAATATTTTCCGTTTGGTAGTTTTTTAGGTGTTGTTTTTTTAAGTGAAATTTTGATAGTAGTTCCGAGTATTTTTGAATCGAGTAATCCTTATAGTGCCAATTTTTTAGCAAATGGCTACTCAGATTGGCTTCACAAACTAGATTATTTTACGGAAATTATATCAATTGGTCATTTGTTGTATACAGATTATGTAATTCAGTTTTTATTATCGGGAAATATTTTATTATTAGCAACAATTGGGCCAGTAACTTTAGTTTTGGTTAGGTCTATTGAAACGGCTAAAACTCAAGTTACTTTTAAGCAACTTTCTCGTACTTATGAATCAGTGCTATTTATTTACTAAATTAGATTGATAAGAAAATAATTTTTATAATGTGTTGCGGTAGCGCGGCTCGTTGAGAAACTCATTTGCTGGATCTTACGATTATTATTGGAAGTTCAATGTGCGTGCTCAATCAGAGCTTTTTCGTTGTGATATTCTTGAAAAAGAAAGCTAATCATGTATATTTATCATTCAAAAATAACCAAATTATTAAAAATTAATTTTCGATTAATATATAAATGTTAATATTCAAGGAAATACAACTACTACCTGAAATTTTTTTGGGTATTTCTATAATTTATTTGATCATTCATGGGACTGTTATATCAGTTAATACTGGATATTTATTGATTCAGAATTCCGTTCTGTATCTAAGTGTTTTAATTATTAGTATGTTTTGTTTTCTACTATTGAATAATGCTATTGAGTGCAGTGATTTTCAAATTTTTAATAACGGTATTATTGTCGATTTTTTAAGTTTTTTATCTAAAATGTGGATAGCCGTCACGTCAATTTTTTGTTTTTTAATGATTCAACGCTACATAACTATACAAAAAATTAATTACTTTGAATATAGTATTTTAATTTTATTTGCTTTGTTAGGTATTTTTTTTATATGTTCTTCAAATGACTTAATTACGGCGTATTTATCAATTGAATTACAAAGTTTATCTTTTTATGTAATGGCAGCTATGAAAAAAGATTCAGCGTTTTCTGTAGATGCAGGTTTAAAGTACTTTATTTTAGGTGCTTTCTCGTCTAGCTTATTTCTATTTGGATCATCTATTTTGTACGGCATCAGCGGTACGGTTAATTTTGAAGATTTGAAGAATTTATTTTCTGGTATATACACGGAGCAGGCTAACATCACTACACCTTCAACCTTTATTTTTACCCAACGTATTTTGTTAGATGGAAGCTTAATTCAATTTGCTTTAGTCTTTATTTTTGTAAGTCTCTTATTTAAACTCGCCGTTGCGCCTTTTCATTTATGGTCGCTTGATGTTTACGAAGAATCTCCATCTAGTTCCACATTTTTTTTTGCAGTAGTACCGAAGCTAGCAATCTTTGTTTTATTGATCCGAATTTTCTATTCAAATTTTTTAGAGCATGTGACTAAATGACGTTATTATATTGTTGTTTTAGCTATCTTAAGCGTAATTGTGGGCTCTTTCGGGGGGATAGAACAAAAAAGATTAAAAAGTCTTTTAGCGTACAGTTCTGTAAGTCATATGGGTTATACTCTAATTGCTTTCAGTACCGGAACTTTTGAAGGAATGCAAACAGTGTTTTGTTACCTTTTTTTATATATGATTGCAGGACTGTGTACTTGGTCTATATTTTTAGTACTCCAGTTGAAATATAACTACAATAAAAAACAAAATAAAGATTTAACAGATTTAAATTCTTTAAGTAAAGCTAATAATGTGTTAGCTTTATTTTTTAGTACAGTTTTATTATCTATCGCAGGAATGCCGCCAATGATCGGATTTTTAGTGAAGATAGGGATTTTTTTAGCATCAATCGAAGCATCTATGTACTTTGTCGCAATCATTAGCATCTTGTGCAGCGTAATTTCTACTTTTTACTATATTCGAATAATAAAAATTATGTATTTTGAAAGCTCGATCACAGGAAAACTTTACCACCCTATTAAGTCAAACATTTCAATATTAATAGTTTGTTTGTTTTATTTTTTACTTTTTTTATTTATAAACCCAACGTTAGTATATTTAATATCACACAAAATAGTTATCTTATTGTCGATGACAAGCGTTTAAGATAGTAGATCTTTGCTGTTGAAAGTGATTTTCTTTCTAATATGGAAAGCTTGGATTATTTGAGTCATAGTACTTTTGACTCACGAAAGCACTACAAGTTTGAAACTAAATAACGAGGTACGTCATAATTAAGTCAAAAAGTGCGATTCTATGTATGTTATTTAGATGTGTTTTGTACGTTAATAAGGTGAAAATAGGGCTAAATAAGTGGCATGGTAAAAACCTAGAAAAGCCTCGTGATGCGTCTAACAACATTTGACCCTTGGAATCAAATGTTGTTGGGTGCATCACAGAGCTCTTTGCTAGAAGCAGGTGTGGAATTTCAAAGTACTAGAGACGTAAATTGTTTTGTAGAAGATGTTTAATATAGTATTCTGATTTAGGTAATTAACTCAATTGGCAGAGTGTTTCGCTTACAACGAAAAAGTTAATAGTTCAAATCTATTATTACCTAAAATTTCGTTTTTTTAGCACTCTGTGGGCGTTTCTAAAACGTGTAAAAAAGTTCAGGACTTTTAAAAAAACGTCTTGGAAACGCCTACGATCATTTCTTTTTAAGTTTTTAAGTTGATTACTCAAAAACTTCTCATGTATTTATTATTGATTTTTTTACCCTTAATTGGGTCTTTTTGTGCTGGGTTATTCGGCCGTAAACTCGGTCCTTTCGGAGCATCTTATATCACTGTAAGTTGCTTATTACTTGCCTTTTTTATATCTCTTTTTGCTTTTTATGAAGTATCACTCTTAAATTGTTGTGTGTACTTAAAACTAGCACCTTGAATTAATTCTGAAATGTTAAATGTAGATTGAGGTTTTCTTTTCGATTCGTTGACAGTTGTTATGTGCTGCGTCGTTACGTTTGTTTCTTCGATAGTCCATCTATATTCAACTGAATACATGGCATACGACCCCCATCTCCCTAGATTTATGTCTTATTTATCACTTTTTACATTTTTTATGTTGATTTTAGTTACTGCCGATAATTTTATACAAATGTTTGTTGGGTGAGAAGGGGTAGGTCTTTGTTCTTACTTATTGATTAATTTTTGGTTTACTCGAATACAGGCAAACAAAGCAGCCATAAAAGCAATGATTCTAAATCGAATTGGAGACTTTGGGCTAGTTATTGGGATTTTAATAGTTTTTGTAGAGTACAAAGCTGTAGACTATGCTACCGTTTTTGCGACAACCCCAATTTTTACCAATAAGGTTTACAATTTCTTAAGCTTCGATTTCGACTTAATTTCTATTATATGTTTTTTTTTATTTATAGGTGCAATAGGAAAATCCGCACAATTAGGCTTGCATACGTGGTTACCTGACGCTATGGAAGGTCCCACGCCTGTTTCTGCTTTGATTCATGCCGCGACGATGGTAACCGCTGGAGTATTTTTGATTGCACGTACTTCTCCTTTATTTGAATATACATCTAGTATGCTTAGCATAGTAACAATCGTAGGTGCCTGTACTGCATTTTTTGCGGCCACTGTTGGGTTATTGCAGAATGATTTAAAACGAGTGATTGCATACTCCACTTGTAGCCAGCTAGGGTATATGGTGTTTGCCTGTGGATTGTCCAACTATTCTGTTGGTGTTTTTCATTTAATTAATCATGCTTTTTTTAAAGCGTTGCTTTTCTTAGGTGCTGGTTCTATTATTCATGCTGTAGCCGACGAACAGGATATGCGTAAAATGGGGGGGTTAAAAAAACTAGTACCATTTACGTATTCTATGATGGTCATTGGCTCACTAGCTCTTATCGGTTTTCCTTTTTTAACGGGGTTTTACTCAAAGGATGTGATTCTTGAAGTTGCTTATGGAAAATATACCCCAGAAGGTCATTTCAGTTATATTTTAGGTAGTTTAGGAGCTTTTTTTACTGCTTTTTACTCTACGCGATTGATTTATTTAACCTTTTTGTCAACACCAAACGGTTATAAAACGGTAATTTGTTCTGCTTATGATTCTTCATATCAAATATCCATTTCTCTATTTCTTTTAGTTATTCCCAGTGTGTTAATAGGATTTTATGCTAAAGATATGATTATCGGTTTTGGAAGTGACTTTTGGGGAAATGCTATATTTACAAGCGCCGAAAATATGAACCGCGTGGATTCAGAATTTATTACTCATATTTATAAGATATTACCTGTAATATTAAGTTTATTTGGAGTTTCATCTTCGTTTTTACTTTATTTATTGGGTAGTAAATTATTAGTTCAACTAAAAATGTCTATATCAGGCAAAATTTTATATAGCTTTTTCAATAAAAAATGATTTTTTGACAAAATTTATAATGAGTATATTAGTCAATTTTTTTTTACAATTAGCTATACAATCACATATAAAATTATTGACAGAGGAATTATTGAAGTTTTTGGGCCGATGGGGTTATCATCTCTTATAACAAAAAAAGCTTCATATATTTCTAAGTTACAAACAGGATATTTATACCACTATACTTTCGTAATTCTGACAAGTCTTACATTAATTCTAGGGATAAGACAGTTTTGAGTATTATCAGGCGATTATTTAGATTTTAAGGTGTTTATCTTGTTCTTTGCATTGAGTTTTTTTATGCGCCGACCTGCTGTTTAAAAAAATAATTATTATGCATTAACAAGAAGTGTTATTATATTAGACAAATAAAGACCGAAGTACATCGTGTACGGCCTGCGTCGATTTTATTTTTTATATGTAAATACATATGTAGATAAAGCCACCAAGTTCGCTTAGATTTGATAACAAGATATTTTAATAAAAAAATAAAACGAATAAACATGATAATACATAAGTCAGAACTAAATCCTATTTATAAATTCGTAACTCGTTGACTTTTTTCAACAAATCACAAAGATATCGGAACTTTGTATTTAATATTTGGAGCAATTTCAGGTGTTGCCGGAACTGCTTTATCTTTATATATTCGAATAACTTTAGCTCAACCTAGTAGTCTCTTCTTAGAGTCTAACCACCACTTGTATAACGTGATTGTAACAGGCCATGCTATATTAATGATTTTTTTCATGGTAATGCCGACACTAATTGGGGGTTTTGGTAATTGATTTGTGCCTTTAATGATTGGTGCACCAGATATGGCCTTCCCAAGAATGAATAATATTAGTTTTTGATTATTGCCACCATCGTTACTATTATTGTTTGCATCTATGTTAACAGAGGCTGGTGTAGGTACCGGATGAACCATTTACCCACCATTGTCAAGCGCGACAGCTCATTCAGGCGGCTCTGTTGATTTAGCCATATTTAGTTTACATTTATCAGGCGCATCGTCTATCTTAGGTGCTATTAATTTTATTTGTACAATTTTTAACATGCGAGTAAAAAGTTTATCTTTTCATAACCTTCCATTATTTGTATGGTCTGTTCTAATTACAGCATTTTTATTATTACTATCTTTACCTGTTTTAGCTGGCGCAATCACAATGTTGTTAACGGATCGAAATTTCAATACTACTTTTTTTGACCCAGCGGGCGGCGGGGACCCTGTTTTATTCCAACACCTTTTCTGATTTTTTGGACACCCAGAGGTTTATATTTTGATTTTACCCGGGTTTGGGATCATTAGTCATATTGTAGTTAGTACAGCAAAAAAACCTATTTTTGGTTACCTTGGAATGGTATATGCGATGCTTTCTATCGGGGTTTTAGGTTTTATTGTGTGAGCACATCATATGTTTACAGTAGGTCTAGACATAGATACTAGAGCTTATTTTACGGCTGCCACAATGATTATTGCTGTCCCTACAGGAATTAAAATATTTAGTTGACTTGCAACTTTATGAGGAGGATCTATAGATTTAAGAACGCCGGGTCTATTTGCCGTTGGTTTTATTTTCTTATTTACTGTAGGTGGTGTAACGGGAGTTGTTCTTGCCAATTCTGGTATAGATATCGCTTTACATGATACTTACTATGTAGTTGCACATTTTCATTACGTGCTTTCAATGGGTGCGGTTTTTTCTATGCTTGGAGGGCTTTACTTTTGATTTGAAAAAATTACTGGCGTTCGTTATTCTGAAATATTAGGAAAAATTCACTTTTGAAGCTTTTTTGTTGGAGTAAATTTAACTTTTTTTCCAATGCATTTTTTAGGTGTTGCAGGTATGCCAAGAAGAATTCCAGATTACCCTGATGCTTATTTTATATTTAATAAAATTGCGTCATGAGGTTCGTATATTTCTGCGTTATCTTCTTTGTTCTTTTTTTATGTTGTATTCGACGCTTTTTCATGAGGGAAAAATTCTATTTCAAATTTACATTATTCACATGTGAACACCCGAGTTGCTTAGACAAAATACTGTGGACAGTTTGAGTTATAACTTGGCGTATCTTACTCTGCATCACGATGCGGTGCAGAATTGTATAGACCATGCGTCAGAGTTCGGTATAGCTCCTTCCTCTATACTTTTGGTTCAAACAAGTTTAGAGGCAACGCGTTTGTTTATCGACACACACGCACACTATAACTATAATAATTACGATTGACTCGATAGCTTCATTGTTGCCTTTCCTTTCGAATCTTATTTTACTCAAGACCTGTGTTGATTAAAGGCCGAAGAAATAAGAGATGTTAACCGAGAAATCATGGCCGAAATGTTCCGGTTAAGAAGAATCTCAGAAGATTATTTAAACTATAATCCCGACTTCTGACCCCACGTAGGCATGCTTGCAGATCCAAACATCACAAGTGTGTGGCCAAATCAACCCTCTAATATCTCCACCTTTGCAGATCCAAACAACCCCGCAGATTCAGCCATCTTCACCTTTAGGGGATTAACAGAATAAATTAAATTAACAAAAAAATGGTTTTTATAACACATTGCGACACCCCAGCTCTTTGGCAAACTTATTTATCTGACCCTGCAAGTATTACTATGGAAGGTATTTTAATTTTTAATAAACATTTACTGTTTTTGTTGACAGTGATTGTTTTATTTGTCGGTTGATTACTATTTTATACTTTACATTATTTTATCGAATATAACAATAAATTCAGCTCAAAATTTGTTCACTCAAAAGAACTAGAAATCGTTTGAACGTCTGTCCCAGCCTTAATACTTTTAATTTTGTCTACACCTTCTTTCACCTTATTATATGCTATGGACGAGATCTCAGAACCAGAGTTGACTTTAAAAATTTTAGGCCACCAATGATTTTGAAGTTACGATATTTCTGAATTTAACTCGTGTCAAAAACAAGAACAAAGCTTAAAATATGTTTGTTATATGATGGCTCTAGATGGACTACCGACAACTAAACAAGGATATTTTAGATTGTTAGAAACCAATAAAAGAGTTATTTTGCCGACAAATACACATTTACGACTGTTGGTTAGTGCTGCTGATGTATTGCATAGTTGAACAATCCCATCATTTGGTTTGAAAGTTGATGCGTGCCCAGGCAGATTGAATCAAGTAAATTTATTTATTAAACGTATTGGCATCTTTTTTGGTCAGTGCAGCGAAATCTGTGGTGTAAATCATGGTTTCATGCCGATTGTTATTGTATCACTACCAACAATACAATTCCACCATTATATAATGACAAAATTAGAGTTAAATTAGATTTAATTTATTCTTTCGTTCTTATATTACAAATCGTTTCTAAACAGGTTAATTATATCTGTTTTTGAATTATGCACTACACTTTAAAATTTTTATTTTAATGCACTATAACATTAGATTCAATAGCGAAAACTTTATGCGTAATATTTCGCTAAAAGAAAATGAAAAAACACAACTAACTAGATATGCACATAAAGTTGCTCGATAAAATAATGTATCATTTGAGGTTTTTTTTAAAGACGTCACCAACTTTAATCTTCTTTATGGTTCTATATATCATTGGCGAGGTAACAAAAATGGGCAAAATATAGAAATATCCGGGGCTACTTTTCGATAGACTGAAGTAGTTGGTAATATTGTACGTCGGGTGCGTGTCCAATCGTCTTGTCGCTAGTGGGGTGATGTAATGCTACAAACGGCTAGATTCATTAGTGCTTGTCAAGATCTTTGGTTTAAGGCACCTCCTTTAAGGCAAAAGTGTTTAGGTAGTTAATTTTCTTTCATAACATCGTGTTGGGGCTATATAACATAATTTGGTCAATGTATTAGATTGCAAATCTTTCAATATCGGTTCGAGTCCGATTTTAGCTTTCCTTTTTAGCATTTTTAGCTCAGTTGGATAGAGCAACAGCCTTCTAAGCTGACGGACATAGGTTCAAGTCCTATAAAATGTTAATGTTAGATTTTTTCTTATTAAATATTACAAGTTTACTTGTTTTTATGATGGTATTACCTTTAGTTG
>Ga0214162_1000086_pt1 | contig 20633 bp, 20 predicted proteins | sample LakMenepilimnion_3_FD_153000 | JGI IMG/M metagenome (GOLD analysis project Ga0214162, IMG submission 153000) | Freshwater microbial communities from Lake Mendota, WI - Practice 20APR2010 epilimnion v5 | ecosystem: Environmental > Aquatic > Freshwater > Lake > Epilimnion/Euphotic zone | place...
TGGAAGTATTCCTATTGTTGCCTTGTTCGAAAAAGAACTGAAAAGCAAAACGATATTGATGGGATTTGGTTTAGACAGCGATGCCATTCACTCGCCAAACGAACATTTCGGGATTTTTAATTATTTGAAAGGGATTGAAACGATTCCGTTATTTTACAAGTATTTTGTGGAGATGTCGAAATAATTGTTTGCCGCAAAGGCGCGAAGCCACAAAGAAAAAAAGTTTTAATCCGTTCATTCTAATTTGAGTGAACGGATTTTTATGCGATAAAAATTTTATTTAACATTCAAGCCTAACAGGAATGTTTACTTTTTCGAATTCTTTTTTTAAATTTTCCCAAGTAGTTTTTTGGATTAAATCGGCACAATATTTCTCATCACTAAAATCTTTATAGATTATTCGCAGATATCTTTTGTTTAAAAAATTCCGATATCTTTCCTCTTTTTCAATCACTATTTCAAAGATATCATTTAATTCTATTTGCTCTTTCTTCCAAAAAAAATTTTCATTCCTAATTAATAAATCATCTTTTTCCAATACAAAATAATTCATATATCTTGAATGATAATATATCAATACTAACGAAAAGGAAATGATGAATATTTTTCCGTTTGTATTAATTGAATCAGGATAAAGAATTAAGTTTTTTACTATTAAATAACCTGGAATCAACCAAATTAGAATCCCTCTTACCCTTTTAAATTGACTATCTCTAAATACTTTATTGGGTAAATTTATGATTGGAATTTCTTTTTCAGTACTCGTAAATCGTCTTTTGCTAGTAGCTATATTCTCAATAGTTACTTTAGAGTTTCCATCGTTAATTATTTGAGGTGTATCTATCTTTTCACTTATCGTAAATGTGGTGTTTCCAAAGGATTCTTTATCGATACCTACTTTAGAATTTTCTACTTCAATAGAATCTAACGGATATAATTTTTCACGAAGAAAGGATTTAAACAAATGAACTTCATCATAAAAATGATCAAATAGGTATAATTCTGTACCATCGTTAAAAGTAATAACTGAACCTTCTTTATTGTTTAACATAGCAGACTTAATTCCTTTTTTAGGAATCGTTATTCTACCTGTAAATTTCACGTTTTCAATGTCATTGATACTGTAAGTCGTGTCACCGTAAAATAGTTGGTTATCAATTATTGTTATAATAGGAGCATATTGTTTGATTTGAAACAAACTTAGCATATAGTAATAGCACAAAAAAACTAGAATAAAAAAGTAAAATAAAATTTTAAAATCTTGAAAACTATTGAATTCCAACCCATCTGTTAGAATATTGAAAATAAAAAAAATTAATGCTGAACCAAACAATACAATACTAATGTAAGGTTTGATGTAATAGTTAAGGAAGTTTTTTCTTGTAGATATCATAAATTAGCAGAAAATAGTTTGGATTATATTTTCTGCAAAATACTGAAAATAGTTACAAAAAAAAAATTAATCTGGATTATACCCCAAATAAGGCACAATTTGTTCCTTAAAAACAACTCCATATTCTTCCAATTCTTTCAAAATAGGCAAATACACTTCTTCCCGAATAGGGAGTTGCACGCCGGGAGTTTTAATCTTACCGTTCAGGATTAATAAGGTCGCCATGGCAACAGGCAAACCAACGGTTTTGGCCATTGCGGTATAGGTTTGGTTTTCGCCAAGACAAACCATTTTGGAATCAATTTGCTGTTTTTCGCCATTCAATTCATAGCCAAATTTATGATACATTACAATCATATCTTTGTCATTGGGTTCCAATGACCAACTGTCTTTCAATATTTTTTCTAGAATTTGAGCAGGTGTGGCGCTTTTTAAACCTATTTTTTTATTGGGATTGAACAAATCCAACTCTAGCAGTTTATCCCACATTATGTCGTCTTGATCTATTTTCAAAATCAAACGCATTTTAATTTCGACAGAATCCGTTGGATGATACGGCAAGAAAGAATTCACGAATTGGCGATAACTCATGTTTTCGGAACCTTCCATTATGTAGCTGTCATCGGTCATTCCAAGTTGCACAAACATATTCCAAGCTTTAGAAAAACCAACTCTTCGAATGGTTCCTCTAAACAAAGTTAATACATCATTCAATCCATAGACATCAATATATTTTAAGGAATCACGGTTCGAATAGGCTTCAAATTTACCATAGCCCTCTACTTCCAGAAATTCGGTTCTGCGGAATAAATTCCAGTACGGAATGTATTTATACGTGCCTTCCTGTATAAATTTTGCCGCACCGCCTTGACCTGCCAAAACAACGTTTCGTGGCGCCCAAGTGAATTTATAATTCCACAAATTAGTGTCTGATTCCGGAGCAACCAAGCCGCCGCAAAAGGATTCAAACAAAAGCATTTTTCCGCCTTTGGCCCTGATTTCATTGATGACTTTCATTGCACTCATGTGGTCAATACCGGGATCAAGTCCAATTTCATTCATAAAAACCAAATTGTTTTCCTTGGCCAAAGCGTCCAATGCTTGCATCGCATCACTTACATAAGAAGCCGTTACCATGTGTTTTTTATACACAATACAATCTCTAGCGACTTCAATATGAAGATAGGCCGGCAACATCGAAATTACGATATCTGCTTTTTGAATGGCATTTTTTCTTTGATCTTGGTTAAAAACATCCAAAGCAATCGCGGTGGCATTGGGGTGATTATTCGTCTTGTTTTGAGCCGAAGCCAATGCTAAATCCCCAATAACAAGATGCAAATTCTCTTCATCCGACTTATTTAAAAGATATTGAATTAGCGACGAAGCCGACCTTCCTGCTCCAATGATTAGAATTGTTCTCATGATTACATAAATATAACACAAATATACATATATGTTATATTTATAACAAATAACGTTGAATTAAAAAATAATAAAAAGAGGAATTATCCCTTGCAAAAAATTAGTCATAACCACTTCCATTTGACTGAAAAGAGATACTTTTGTATCAAAATAAATCACAAAATGGACAAGAAAATAATTTCAACAGGAGCATTTTTCGGAATGATTGCCATCATTTTAGGCGCATTTGGTGCACACGCCTTAAAAAAAGTTTTATCCATCGAAGCACTGGCAACATTTGAAACCGGTGTGAAATATCAAATCTACCACGCCCTATTCTTAGTGTTGATTGGAATGCTAAATGGGCTCTCTACTAAAGCGAAGAAAACCATCTATAATTTAGTTGTTTTTGGAGTAATCTTCTTTTCGGGTTCCATCTATTTATTGGCAACAAATAGCCTTACCACTTTTGATTTTAAAATTATTGGATTCGCAACTCCTATCGGTGGATTGCTATTAATATTGGCTTGGGGAGTATTACTGCTGAATTTGGTAAAGAAAAAACTATAATTTCTCCTACATCATACTCAAAATCTCTTTTTTGAGAGCATCATATTCGCCTTGTAAAATCAATCCGTTATCGAGGAGTTTTTTATAGTTTTGGAGTTTTGCAAAAAGCTCATCTTGCGTCAATTCGTTTGTTGGTTTTTCTGTTGAAGTTGTTGTGTTTTCCTCAATAGGCTCTGCATAATTAGAAACTGCCGGCATAATTTCGGCATAATTTGTTACTTCTTCCGTTTCCACTTCTTCAATGATTTCTTCTTGCATAAACTCCGGCACTGGAGCTTTTACTTCTTCGTAAGCAGTAGGATTTTTCAAAATATCCAATTGTTCTTTGGCATAAGTAGAAATTTTTCTAGCCTGAATTTTAGGAATATAGTCAATGGAAACTTGTATTTGTGTCCTGGTTGAAAAAGAAAACTCTGAACCCAGAATATTTTCTTTCATAAAAGTTCCTTCAATCTCGTCCCAAGTAAAATCGGTAAAATTCATGGAAAGCCCCAAATTTTTTGGCTGACAAATGATGATTCTTTTATTGGTCACCACAACACTATCTGGAAAAACCGTGATAGCAGGTTTTTTTTGTACGGCAATATATCCAATTTCTTCATTTTTCATCAATAAATCATTCAGTTTTGAAGTGATTTTTTCAATGGCTTTTGGGTCTTGTTCTTCGTTCAGGAATTTTTTAATATTATCAATCATAGCGCTTTATTTGAATATATTCTAAATTGTTTTGCAAAAGTATGTCTAATTTTCGAATTCGAGAATTTCATTTTGTGTATTTTTTGTTAAACTTTTAAAAACCAATATATAGGAATCGTCTATCAATTCTTTGACAAATTTGTCCGGAACTTCACCGTTTATGGCAACAGTATTCCAATGTACTTTGCTCATATGAAACGCTGGCTGGACATCCCCATATTGAGCTCTCAACTCAAGTGCATAATCAGGATTGCATTTCAAATTAACTGATGGAATACCTTTTTCCCATTGGTTTAAAGAAGATAAAGCAAACATCTTTCCGCCTACTTTAAACACCAAGGTGTCTTTGTCAAAGGGAAAATGTTGGGTAACGCCTTTCTTGGACAAACAATATTCGTAGAAGGTTTCTAGGTTCATTTTTAAATTATTTTGAATTTATCATAAACAAATCACTTGCAATGCCATCTGTCAAAAATTTTCCTTTTGGAGTTGGTTTCAAAATCTTGTTTTCAATGAAAAGCAAGTTGTCTTTTAAAAATTTTCGAGATTGTTTTTGCAAATAGTCTAAATATTCGTTTCCAAATTCTTTTTCAATTCTATCCAAGGAAACACCCCAAATGGTTCGTAAACCCGTCATAATATATTCGTTGTAACGATCCGATTTGGATAAAATTTCAATTTCATTGGGTAATTTATTTTCGCCCAATGATTTCAAATAAATGGCATTATTCGAAACATTCCAGCTTCTATAAATTCCGTCATAACTGTGCGCCGAAGGTCCAATTCCAATATATTTTTTCCCCAACCAATAGGCCGAATTGTTCTTCGAAAAGTAGTTTTCTTTCCCGAAATTAGACAATTCATAATGAATAAAACCTTTCGATTCAAGGGTTTTGATCAAAATCTGAAAATGTTCCTCGGCAACTTCGTCTTTAGGTTTAGCAATTTTTCCGGTTTGGATGAGCTTGTTCAAAGCTGTTTTGGGTTCTACTGTCAAAGCATAACTCGAAATATGCGGAATGCCGAAACTCAAAGCGGTTTCAATGTTTTGCTTCCACTTTTCGTTGCTCATTGGCTTCGCTTGTTCGCCATTATGGATCGAGTCCGGAATTCCGTAAATTAAATCAACGGAAATATTGTCGAAATACTTTGTTGATTCTTCCAAACATTTTTTGGCTTCCGCCGAATTGTGCGCACGATTCATCATTGTTAAATCATCTTCAAAAAAAGATTGAATTCCGATGCTTAATCTATTGATTGGGCTTTTCGACAATTCGACAATTCGTTCTTTTGACAAGTCGTCGGGATTGGCTTCTAGGGTGATTTCCGGATTTTCCGCAACTAGGTAATTTTCATAAACCGCATCCATCAAAAATTGGATTTCGGCAGTTGTCAAAACACTGGGCGTTCCTCCACCAAAATAAATGGTTTCTAATGTTTCATTTTCAAACTCATTTTTTCGCATTCGAATTTCTTTGGCTAAAGCCAAAACCATCTCGTCTTTCTTCTTCATCGAAGTCGAAAAATGAAAGTCGCAGTAATGACAAGCCTGCTTGCAAAAAGGGATATGGATGTAAATAGCCCCACCCGTCCTCCCCAATGGTGAGGTGACGAAACTTGAAATATATTGAGATTCATTCATTGTTATTTGTTCTTTTTAGGAACATTTATAGACAAACTATTTCCCCCTTTGGGGTTAAGGGGGCTATTCTGCTTTACAAAAGCATCCCAACCCGTATAATTTTTTGCGCCAACGACTTTTCCGGAATTGAAAAAATGACAAACTGCAGCAGCCAATCCATCTGTTGAATCCAGATTTTTGGGCAATTCCTTCAATCCCAATAATTGCTGGAGCATTTTGGCCACTTGTTCTTTGCTGGCATTTCCGTTGCCGGTGATGGCCATTTTTATTTTTTTGGGTTCGTATTCGGTGATGGGAATGTCTCTCGAAAGTCCCGCTGCCATTGCCACGCCTTGTGCTCTTCCCAATTTCAGCATTGATTGCACGTTTTTGCCAAAAAATGGAGCTTCAATCGCGATTTCGTCCGGATTGTGGGTGTCGATTAATTCGATAGTGCGTTCGAAAATGATTTTCAGTTTTTGATAATGGTTGTCGTATTTAGACAATTGCAATTCGTTAAGTTGAATAAAATGCATGTTTTTTCCAACTACTTTTATCAATCCAAAACCCATAATCGTGGTTCCTGGGTCGATTCCTAATATGATGCGTTCGTTTACCAAAAGATTTGTTTAAAGTTTAAAGTTCAAAGTTTAAAGTTTTGTTACTTTGCAGCAATGATTTCAATTCCTCACAAAGCTAAACAATTCCTTGTACTTCTAATCAAACTTTTGATTGTTGGCGGTGCCTTTTATTTTATTTACAGCCAACTGGCCAATAACGACAAACTGGATTGGGATAAGTTCATTATTCTGTTCCAAAAAAACCAGTCTGTTGTGGGAATCAGTTTTATTTTGTTGTTGAGCGTTTTGAATCGCTTTTTCGAAATTTTGAAATGGCAGAATTTGGTTTCCTATCTCCATAAAATCTCGTTGCCAGAAGCAACAAAACAAGTTCTTGGCGCACTAACCGCTGGATTATTTACTCCAAACGGTCTGGGCGAATATGCTGGAAAAGCCTTGTTTTTTGAAAAATCGAAAGCTAAAAAAATCGTGTTCCTGAACTTGATTTGCAACGGAATCCAGATGATTTTGTCGATAGTTTTTGGAACAATTGGGTTATGGGTTTTGGGTTTTAGTTATTTTACTTTCAGCTTTTGGCTTTTGGCTTTTGGCTTTTGGCTTTTGGCTTTTGGCTTAAAAAAGGTTGCAATAAAAGGGTATTCTATCGAAAAACTGATTCGCAAGATTAACGAAATTCCAAAATCGATTCACCAAAAAAATATTTTCTTGGCAGTTTGTCGTTATTTGGTTTTTTCGCACCAATATTATTTTTTGTTTTTGGCTTTTGACGTTGATTTGCCTTATTTCACCTTGATGGCAACCATTGCCAGTGTTTACTTTTTGGCTTCTTCATTGCCTACATTCCAGTTTTTGGACTTTGCCGTAAAAGGAAGTGTTGCGGTTTACTTTTTTGGAATTCTTGGTGTAAACGAATGGATTGTAATTTTTATAAGTACATTAATGTGGTTTTTGAACGTCGTTTTGCCAGTTATTATTGGCAGTTATTATGTGATGAATTTCAAAACTAAAATACCGCAATGATTGTTGTTTTATACATAATCACAGCAATATATTGTCTGACAATAATCGCTCTTATTTATGGTTTTACCAAAGTCAATTCCTTTGATTATTTTGGCTTAAAGCCAAAAACCAAATTTTCGATTGTGGTTCCTTTTCGGAATGAAGCCGAGAATCTGCCAATCCTTTTAGACAGTTTTTCGAAATTAAACTATCCGAATGATTTTTTTGAAGTGATTCTGGTGGATGATGAGTCAGAAGAAGTGTTCAGTGTCCAGTGTTCAGACCCTTGCGAAAGTGGACTGGCGAAGCAGTTCAGTGTTCAAATAATAAAAAATAATCGGTTTTCGAATTCACCCAAGAAAGACGCAATTTCAACAGCAATTCAAGTCGTAAAAAATGATTGGATCATCACCACTGATGCGGATTGCGTGGTCAATGAAAACTGGCTGTCAGCATTAGACAATTACATTCAGCTGCACAATATTTCTATGATTGCCGGCGCGGTTTCTTATAAATGTGAGAATTCGTTTTTACATCATTTTCAGCAACTGGATTTAGCGAGTTTGCAAGGGGCAACAATTGGAAGTTTTGGACTAAAAAAAGGTTTTATGTGTAATGGTGCCAACTTTGCTTACACCAAATCATTTTTTCAAGAACTGAATGGTTTCGAAGGAAATGATGCAATTAACAGTGGTGACGATGTGTTTTTGTTGCAAAAAGCCATTGCAAAATTTCCCGAGAAAGTGCATTATTTAAAATCCGAAAATAATATTGTAATAACAAAACCTTTGGACAACTGGAAATCCTTGTTCTATCAAAGAGTCCGTTGGGCTTCGAAAACAGGTTCGTATCAAAGTAGTTTTGGAAAAGGATTGGGTTTAGTTGTTTTTGGAGGAAATCTAACTTGGATGTTAGGTGTTGGGTGTTGGATTTTGGGTGTTATTATGTTTCAAAATATCATTTTGCTATCCCTTTTTAAATTTATTATTGACGCGGTTTTGATTTTTAAAGCAAATCATTTCTTGACCAAAAATAAAATTCATTATTTGATTTTAGGAAGTTTATTCTATCCCTTTTTTAGTGTGAGTGTGGCTTTGTATTCCTTGTTAGGAAAATACGAATGGAAAGGAAGGCGGTTTTAGATTGCCAAAATACTAGCCCAGATGGAAACGACATCCTTTTGTGGCGTTGTTCGCCACAAAAGATATAGTGAACAGCTGGAAATAGCTACTGAAAAACTACTCTATTTTTAAAATAACAGGAAGGATAAACTTGGTTTTTACGGGGATTCCGCGTTTGATGGCCGGATTAACTTTTGGGAAATCGACCAAACGGGCTTTTAGAATACTGTCGATTTTTATGGTGTCGTATGCCACGGAATCTTTAGGAAATTGAGGTTCGAATTGCATCGTGGCATTCGGAAAAATGGTAACTTCAACTGCAATCGTGTCGAGTTCAGGATAGAGAATCGACAGGGTGTCTATACTTAATTTTTGCTGAATCAGCTGGGTCATATATTCGAAAAAGCATTGCTGGCGTTGGGTTTTATTCTCAATTTTCTCGCAATCGGGAATCGATGGAAATTCGTCGACTTCTTTCCAATTGATAGTTTTTAATTCTTTCTGTAACAACTCTTTTTCTGAAGGCACTTGTTTCTCGAAGTACTGACAGGAATTAAAAAGTAATGCTAAAAAAAGTAATATTAGAATAATTTTCCTCATATTCGTTTACGAAAGAAATGCTGTTTTAATTATGTTTAAAAATACTGCTTTAATTTTCAAATATACTAAAAAAATAATTATGGATTGGCACTACTATTTGTGCGTAATTTTTATCGCTCCATGGATTTTAGGACTGATTCATAGTTTATAAAATGGTTTGGCGATAGTCGGGCAAATTGAATAAAAAAAGCCTGTAATACTTGAAAAACAAGTAATTACAGACTTTTAATGTGCCCGGTGCAGAAGGATTAACGCAGATACTATACAATAAAACAAAATACAATTATTTGGCTTCATTCAATAATATATCAATTACTGAAGAATTTGAGCGAATTATAACTATACTATTTGAATCCGAAATTCAATTCTGTGTTAATGATTTTTTAAGAATATATGAAGCTAATGATAATCCTTTGAAAAATCAAAAGATGTTTCATAGTAGGAGCGTAAAAAAATTAATTGATGCGTGGGTTGGTAATTTTAAAAGGGAAAACAAAACTTTCATTTTTGAATATTCCCAAAGAAAACGTAGTTGGATTAAAATAACTTAATCTGTTACGCTTTTTACAGATAAGTTACACTTATTGTTACACTTCAATCACTTGCCGTTACTGGTTTGTTACACTTGTTACACTTAATATTATTTAAAGGGGAGAATATTTTAGAGTTCATTAAAGTCTTTCCTGATGACAACAAATGTAGAGAAGTTATAGCAAATGAGAAGTGGAAAAACGGATACGAGTGTAAGCGTTGTTCAAACACAAAATTCATCCAATTCGAGAAGCATTTTACAAGAGAATGTACTAAATGCAGATATAAGGAAAGTGCAACTTGCGGTACACTTTTTCATAAAGTAAAGTTTGGAATCCAAAAAGCATTTTGTATTGCTTTTGAGATGGGTTGCACTACAAAGGGATTATCATCAACACAAACGGCAAAAAGATATGGCATTACTCAAAAGACATCTTGGATGTTTATGCAGAAAGTTAAATTAGCAATGAAATCTTCTGAAAACTATCCGATGAAAGGCAATGTTCAAGTAGATGAATTTATAATAGAGGGAAAAGAAAAAGGAAAACAAGGAAGAAGTTTTGATAGTAAAAAGAGTAAAGTTGCCTGTGCCATTGAGTTAACAGACGATGGAAAAATAAAAAGAAGTTACGCAAATGTAATTAACGATTATTCTGCAAAATCAATCAAGCCTTTATTTGATATTCATATTGATAAAGAAGCAAAAATTAAAACCGACAAATGGACAGCTTATAAAATCATAGCAAAAAATTATAATATAGTTCAAGAAAAAAGTATTCCAGGGAAAAATTTCAAAGAAATGCACATCGTAATTCAACAAATAAAATCGGCATTAAGAACAATACAAACACACGTCAAAAAAGAATATTTGCAAAAATATTTAGACGAATATTTTTATAGGTTAAATCATTCGATTTATAAAAAAACAATATTCGATAATTTATTCAAAAATTGTTACGACATAAACACTATAGTTGGAATCAAATAGTAGTAATTAAGTAAGTAACTCGATAAAATTTTATTTAGTACCCATCGGAGAGCTAATTTTCAAAAAAGTAACAATTGGAAATAATACCAATTAGAATTATAAAATAGCCTAAAAAAATTTTAGGTAATTTTTTACACAAATTAGACTGTTATATAATTCTAATTTTGTATATTTGTCTATGGCAAATTCAAAAAATATTATTGTAAAAGAAAGTGAACAGGAACTCAAGAATCTTATGAGACAACAGCCTATTCACAAAAAAAACCGTGTTCAAATGTTGTTGATTTTGAAGAAAACTCAGAAATCATTAAGCAAAATAGAACTGGCTTCTATTTTAAAAGTAAACCATAATACTGCTCAAAAATGGCGTAAGCTTTATTTTGAAAAAGGTATTGATGGATTGCTTTCTGATGGGAGAGTCGGCTTTAAACCATCGAAAATCAATAAAGAGATACATCAAGCCATCGAAAATAGACTCACCTCTGCTAAAGATGCTTTTACATCTTATGTAGATTTAATTAACTGGATTGTAATTAATTATATTCCTGAAGGTATAAATTATCATACTGTAAATAAGTATATTAAAAGACATTTTGGCGCAAAATTAAAAGTGTCTCGAAAAGTCATATCAAAAAAGACTTAAATGCAGTTGAGACTTTTAAAAAAACTTCAAAGTAATCCTTGACGAAACCTTAAAAATAACTCAAAAACATTTACTAGTTATAATCTTTATGCGCAAGACGAGAGTCGATACGGATTATTTACAAGAAACGGAAGGGCGTTAACAGCAAAAGGAGTTAAACCAATTTGCACCTATCAAAATATATTCAAATCAACTTATGTTTTTGGAGTATTTTCACCCTACAATGGACGTAGTTTAGTGATGGAACTCCCGTACTGCAATGGAGATAATTTTCAAATTTTTTTAAACGCACTCTCTAATAAAAATTCAACAAAGTTTAAAGTTGTTGTTTTGGATAATGGTCATTTTCATAATTGGAAGTCACTAATCATTACTCAAAAATTGCACTTGTTTTTCTTCCACCCTATTCACCAGAATTAAATCCAGCTGAACTTGTATGGCTTAATATGAAAAGAAAAACGACTAACAAAATTTATAAAAAAATGGAAGAACTCAAACTAAAAATAGAAGAAATAGTTAATGAATAGATTACCGAAGAATTCATAAAAGGTCTATGTGGATTTGACTATTTTTTGCTTAAATTAAACCATTATATATGTCTAAATGGTATAAGATTTTCCGTTTTCAAGAGGATTTCAAAAAAAAAGCTCTAAGTCTGAAGACTTTGCGCATCGGATATGGGAGGCGCACAGCATGACAAATGGAATGGACAAACCAACAACCTGGTTTGTTACCTACCACTCATTGACCTTATTGGCATCCATTTTTATAAAAATAAACAGCAAAATGGTAAAGCCCCAAAGTCCGGAACCTCCATATGAAAAGAAAGGCAACGGCACACCAATCGTTGGAAATATCCCCAAAACCATGGCAATATTCACAAAGAAGTGAATGAATAAAATTCCGGCCACACAATAGCCATAAACGCGACTAAATTTTGTTTTCTGTCTTTCGGCCAGATAAATAATCCTTAGAAATAGTCCCACAAACAAGGCAATCACAAACAGTGAACCTAGGAACCCCCATTCTTCACCAACGGTCGTAAAAATATAATCGGTGTGCTGTTCGGGTACAAATCCTCCTTTGGTTTGTGTTCCTTCAAGAAATCCTTTTCCAAACCATCCCCCAGAGCCAATAGCAATTTCAGATTGGTTCGTGTTATAACCAATACCTTTCATGTCGACAGCTTTTCCCAATAATATATTAAAACGATCGCGGTGGTGTTGTTTAAATACATTTTCGAAAACATAATTCACGGACAAGACAAATCCAGAAATTAAAACAAAAAGAATACTGCTTAAAACTAAATTTCTGTCGCTTAATCTGGACTTGAAATGAACCAATACAATCGCCAATAAGGCCAAAAGTATCACATATTGTGGTTGTAACACCAGCGTCAAGACGAATAAAAGAATGGCTATGAATCCCGTCCAAACATACCAAGCAGGCATGCCTTCGCGGTATAAAACAATGATAAAAATACTGTATATCAAGGCGCTTCCCGGGTCTGGCTGTGGCAATATCAGCATTACAGGCAAAAAGACGATGGCCAATGCTTGTATTTGTCGATTGACGTCCTTTAAATTGATTTGGGTATCGCTTAAATATTTGGCTAATGCCAACGCCGTTGCGGCTTTAGCAAATTCTGAGGGTTGAAGTGTAAAACTCCCAAAACCATACCAGCAACGTTGACCGGCAATGGTTTTCCCAAACACAAATAATCCTGCCAGGGACAACAAAGAAATTCCATAGATGATTGTAGCATATTTTTCATAAAATTTCCCGTCAACAGAAAGTACAATGAAAATTAATGGAATGGTCAATACAATAAATATAAGCTGTTTTTCAAAAGTATCTTCCATAGACGATAACGACGAGGAATAGATATTCAACCAACCCATTATCACTAATAAGCTGTAGATGATGATACATATCCAGTCGAGATTATTCTTTATACTTTGATTTTTCATTTCAAATGAATCGCTTTTTAATTGATTTTAGCAGTGTCTACTTTTACTTTTTGAGTTATTATTTTCGATTTTGCAATGGAATCCTTTCTTCTCATTTCCTGTTTAACAACTTCTGACAAACCTCCTAATTTGGCATATCGATCTTGCAAACTTCGTTCTAGGGTTCTTTTTTCCAAGTCGGTTCTCGTAATCTTACCTCTAAGGTACTTTTCAATCATTAAACTGGCTATTGGCCCAGCGATTGTTGAACCGAAGCCTCCGTTCTCCACTAAAATAGCTATCGCAATTTTTGGGTTGTCCTTAGGAGCAAATGCCACAAAAATAGAGTGATCTTCCAGCTGTGTTCTTTTCCCGTTTATTTTGGCAAAATTCTCTGCAGTTCCTGTTTTTCCGCAAATATCGATACCTTCTACCCTTAAACCGGCTGCCGTACCAAAATTGTACACATCAAACAAACCGCTAACCATCGGTTCAAAATATTTTTTGTCTATTGTGCTAACATGCCTCGTGGTAAACTTTGGGTCAATTTTTTCGCCTTCAATTTTCTTGATGATGTGAGGCGTATAATAATAGCCTCTATTGGCAACCGTAGCCATCATATTGGCCAACTGAATTGGTGTCATCAATACTTCCCCTTGTCCAATGGCATTTGATATAATAGTTTTTCCACTCCAACCCCAATCAGGATACATTTTTTTGTAGGTTTTCGATGTAGGTATTTTCCCTTTTCTGCCGGTTGGCAAATCATAGCCCATAAATTGTCCCAGACCGAAACTTTTTATATGTTTACTCCAGACATCCACGGCATAGGGTGCACTTGCATATTTACCAATAGTCCTTAAATAGACATTCGAAAAATAAGCATTACAAGATTTATAGATTCCAACATTAAGATCTCTTGCACCTCCGCCACAATGGCATCTTTGAAATCTGCCGGGAGCATAATAAAAACCGTGGTTGCACATAAACGTAGTGTTAAAATCTACCACTCCTTCTTGAAGACCAACAAGCCCCGTCATTATTTTAAAAGGGGAACCAGGAGGATATTCGGCCAAAAGACCTCGGTCATAAAGGGGTTTTGCAATAGAATCACGATACAACAAAGTATAATTTTTAGACCGTTGACGACCTACCAAAATAGCCGGATCATAAGAAGGCGCTGTGACCAGCGCTAAAATCTCGCCTGTTGAAGGCTCAATGGCGACAATTCCACCTCTTTTGTTAATCATCAATTCCTCTCCATATTGTTGAAGTACCATATCAAGAGTCAGGTTGATGTCCTCTCCCTGAACGGCGATGGTATCGTATTTCCCTTCTTTAAAGGAACCAATTTCACGATTAAATTTATCTTTCTGATAATATTTTACGCCTTTGATACCTCGCAATATTTCTTCATAACTTTCTTCAACACCTTGTTTTCCAATTAAATCGCCACTGTTATAATACGGATTTTTTGCAATCAATTTTTCGTTGACTTGGGTAATAAATCCAAAAACGTTGGCTCCAAAATTGACTTGATAATCGCGAAGAGAACGCTTTTGAAAATAAAACCCTTCGAATTTTCGCATTTTTTCTTGGAATGCTGCAAATTCTCTTTTATTCAATTGAGGTAAAAAAACGGAAGGCAATCTTGGGCTATATACCCTGGCTTTGGCAATTTTTTTAATAAAATCTTCTTTGGTAATATCCAATAACTGGCAAAGTTCCAAAGTATCAATATTCTTCATTTCTCTCGGAATAACCATAATATCATAAGAAGGCTGGTTTGCCACCAATAATACTCCGTTTCTATCATAAATATAACCTCTCTCGGGATATTCATATTTTATTTTAATGGCATTATTGTCAGATTTCAATTTTAAAGAATCATCAATTACTTGCAAATAAAAAAGTCGTAATACCAATAAAGACGCCACAATAATAATCAAGGTAGGAAGCAGCAATTTTTTCATCTTCTGTTGGGCTTAGTAAGATAAATTATTATAATGCAGAGAATAATGGTAAAAACGGTGCTCAATACGGTTCTAATCAAGGTATCCAGGATGAAACCTATACTAAAAGCTTCCAACAGGAACAAAACAAAATGGTGAATTAGCACTGAAAGTAATATAAACGAAAACCTTTCCGGTGTCAACGCGTCATTTAATCTAACTGTTTGGTATTCATAACTTAGACCGAAGGAAAACTTGAAAAGGTACGGCCTGTAATAAGCCAATACTAAACAAGCCGCCGTATGGATTCCTCCAGAATTACTGAACATGTCCATAATAATACCAAGAAAAAAACCAGCTAATAATAGCCCGAATTTATTGCCATTTACGGGATATAATATTATGAAAAGAATGTAGGGATAGGGACTGATATAGCCCAAAAAGTTCATATTATTGAAAACAATAATTTGAACTGTCAGCAACAGCAGAAAACGAAAAATATTTACGAATAAGGCACTATTCATCTTTTTCTTCCCTTTTTTCTAAATTAATAATTTCTTCGCGGTTTTTACTTTTTATAATGTAGACGTGACCCAAATTGGTCATGTCATTAAAAAGTTTCACGTCCAAAGTATAATAATTGGTCTGGTTGTCAATATAAATCCGGTCAACAGTTCCAATATTGATGTTTTCAGGAAAGATAACCGATTGTCCTCCTGTTACGATGGTGTCCCCTTTTCTGATGGCCGCCAATCTAGGAATATCCGTCAATTGTACAAAACCCGTACTTTTGCCATTCCAACCCAAAGAACCAAAATGATTTGACTTTTTAAGTTTAGCGTTTATTTGGGATTTTATGTTCAAAATACTTACTACCGTAGAATAATTTGCCGAAGTATTGTCAATGATTCCAACAATTCCCAAACTATTAATAACCCCCATATCCGGTTTCACGCCACGAAGACTGCCAGAATTCAAGGTCAAATAGTTTTCGTGTGCATTAAAAGAGTTGTGAATTACTTTTGAAACGATGATATCCGTGGGATGCAATCCTTTAATACTGTCTAATTTCGGAATGGATGCAGTGTCTTTTATATCAAAAAGGAGGCTTCTTAGTTTTGCATTTTCTTGTGCAAGCATCTCATTTCGAGTTCTCAAATTGAAATATTCATTCACACTATTGATTCTTTCATAGACTCCGCCACTCAAAAAATTGGCCGAACTGATAACTTTACTTCGATGATACGAATGGGATTGAATAGTAAGAAATAACGAGATACCCAAAAGCAGCAAAAACAGCAACCTATTACTGTTTTTAAATATAAAATTAAATATTTGCTGCATTTTTTACCTTTATAATAGATGTGTAAAATTGAAAAACTAACCTCAGCTAATTAAAATTGTATTATTTGATCAAAACACTTTTAAATTTCCCTATATTTTTAAGTGCCATTCCCGTTCCTCTTACAACCGCTCTTAATGGGTCTTCGGCAATGTAAACCGGTAGATCTGTTTTTTGTGAAATTCTTTTGTCAAGACCTCTCAACATCGATCCTCCCCCGGCAAGATAAATTCCAGTATTGTAAATATCCGCCGCTAATTCTGGAGGTGTTTGGGACAAGGTTTCCATTACGGCATCTTCAATTCTTTGAATGGATTTATCCAATGCTTTTGCAATTTCTCTATACGAAACCGCTACTTGTTTTGGTTTTCCGGTCAATAAATCCCTGCCTTGAACTGACATTTCTTCTGGAGGAGTTTCTAAATCTTCGATAGCTGCCCCAACTTGAATTTTAATTTTTTCAGCTGTACTTTCCCCCACAAAAAGGTTGTGTTGGGTACGCATATAATACACGATATCATTGGTAAAAACGTCACCGGCAATTTTTACTGATTTGTCACAAACAATTCCGCCCAAAGCGATTACCGCAATTTCTGTTGTTCCACCTCCGATGTCCACAATCATGTTTCCTTTTGGCTGCATAATGTCAATCCCAATACCAATTGCGGCAGCCATTGGTTCGTGAATCAAATATACTTCTTTTCCATTTACTCTTTCGCAGGATTCTTTTACCGCTCTCATTTCCACTTCAGTAATCCCGGAAGGAATACAAACCACCATTCTCAAGGCTGGCGTAAACATTCTTTTTTTCAATGCCGGAATGCTTTTGATAAGCATGCTGATCATTTTTTCGGAAGCATCAAAATCGGCAATTACACCGTCTTTTAAAGGCCTTATCGTTTTAATGTTTTCATGGGTCTTGCCTTGCATCATATTGGCTTCTTTACCAACAGCAATGATTTTTCCTGATACTCTATCTCGGGCAACTATAGACGGACTGTCAATTACTACTTTATCATTATGAATGATTAAAGTGTTTGCGGTACCAAGGTCTATCGCAATATCCTCGGTCATAAAATCAAAAAATCCCATACGTTTTATTGGGTTTATTATTTATAAATTTTTAACATACAAAGCTAAACAAATTAATGTTTGAAATGACGTGTTCCTGTAAATACCATTGCAACTTTATTTTCATTGCAATAATCAATGCTTAATTGGTCTTTTATCGATCCTCCAGGTTGAATTACGGCTGTTATTCCAGCTTCTTTTGCAATTTCAACACAATCCGGAAAAGGAAAAAAAGCATCACTCGCCATCGATGCTCCATGCAAATCAAAACCAAATGTACGTGCTTTTTCAATAGCTTGCAACAAGGCGTCAACTCTTGAAGTTTGGCCCGTCCCAGAGGAAATCAAAGTACCGTTTTTGGCAAAAACAATCGTGTTCGACTTGGTGTTTTTGCAAACTTTAGAGGCGAATATCAAATCATTTATTTCTTGTTCCGTAGGTGCTGTTGTCGTAACGGTCTTTAAGTCTGCTTTAGTATCCGTGATGTTGTTTCTTTCTTGGACCAAAATTCCGTTCAAGCAAGTTCTCACTTGTTTTTGAGGCAATTCCACTTCATTTTGGACCAATATAATTCTGTTTTTCTTTTCTTGTAAAAGGACAAGGGCCGCTTCATCATAACTTGGAGCGATGACCACTTCGCAAAACAATTTGTTGATTTCGGTTGCCGTGGCCAGGTCTATTTTTGTATTGGCAATCAAAACTCCGCCAAATGCCGATGTTGGATCGCAAGCTAATGCCGCATTATAAGCTTCACGGATGCTTGTTCTTGTTGCCAATCCGCAAGCGTTATTGTGTTTTAAAATGGCGAAGGTCGGACCCTCATTTTTGAATTCGTTAATCAAATTTACCGCTGCATCTACATCCAATAAATTATTATAGGACAATTCTTTTCCGTGAACTTTCTTGAACATGGCGTCAAAATCGCCAAAGAAAAACCCTTTTTGGTGAGGGTTTTCGCCATATCTCAAAATTTGACCGTGGTCGATACTTACTTTGAAAATACTCTCGTCTGTATTGAAATAATTAAAAATCGCCGTGTCATAATGAGACGAAACATGAAATGCTTTTGTAGCAAACCATTTTCTGTTTTCCAATGTTGTTGCGCCATTTTGATTACTAATCAAATCCAAGAGCATGCTGTATTCGGCAACAGATGGAACAATAACGGTGTCTTTGAAGTTTTTGGCAGCAGCACGAATCAACGAAATTCCGCCAATATCAATTTTTTCGATAATATCTTCTTCGCTGGCGCCCGAAGCAACAGTTTTTTCAAAAGGGTACAAATCAACAATCACCAAATCAATCTGCGGAATCTCGTATTCCTGCATTTGTTGCACATCAGTTTCATTGTCCTGACGATTCAATATTCCGCCGAAAACTTTCGGGTGCAAGGTTTTAACCCTTCCGCCCAGAATAGATGGGTAGGATGTGACATCTTCAACCGGCACAACAGGAATACCAAGATTTTTAATAAATTCTTCGGTCCCTCCCGTTGAATAAAAGATTACATTTTGCTCGTGCAATTTTTTTATAATGGGTTCCAATCCCTCTTTTGAAAAGACGGAAATTAATGCAGATTTGATGGTTTTAGTTGTGTTCATTATGTAGTTAAGATTTTGTGGTGCAAAAGTAGTTTTTTTGATGCTAAAATTCAAATGTATTTATGTAACAATATCCTAAAAAACAATACCTATACGGTGGTGAGTTTTCATTAGGTTTATGAAGAAATTTTTTGGAATTTTACACTAACACAAATCCCGGTTTTTATGCTAGTTTATTTTCGACTGTTATCAGAGAGTTTCCGTTTTGCGATGAATGCCTTGCGAAACAACAAACTGCGTACATTATTGTCGCTACTTGGTGTTACTATTGGGATTTTTTCGATTATAGCCGTGCTTGCCGCCGTAGATTCATTGGACAGAAAAATCACTAAAGATTTGAGTTCTTTAGACAAGAACACCATTTATTTAATGAAAATGTCGTTTGGTCCTTCGGAAATTCCGCAATGGAAAAGAGAGCAATTCCCGAATGTAAAATACGATGAATACATCTATTTGAAAGGCGCAATGACCAATACCGAACAAATGGCTTACCAAATATTTACCAAAAGAGAATCTATAAAATATGGCTCTAATACGGTATCTGACGTCAATGTAGTTCCAGTTTCGCACGAGTTTATAGACATTCAGGGACTGGAGTTTGAAGACGGACGTTTTTATAATGAATCTGAAGCCAATTCGGCAGTTCCTGTTGCTGTTATTGGATATGAAATTGCAAAATCATTGTTTGAAGACGCCAATCCCATTGGTCAAAAAATCCGTTTGTATGGCCAGCGGTTTACGGTTATTGGGGTTTTGAAAAAAGAAGGATCCGGAATGCTTGGCAACAACGACACTTCGGCTTTCATTCCCGTGAATTTTGTTAGACAAAGATATGGCGACAATAATAAAGCATTGGTAAACGTGATTATTTTTAAACCTCAAAGCGGAGTGGACATGGACGCTTACAAAGCAGAGATCACCCAAAAATTAAGAAGTTTTCGTGGCGTGAAAGCAGGGGAAATTGATAATTTCTTCATTAATGTTTTCTCGGGATTTACAGATTTAATAGACGGAATCATTTCCAAAATGAATTTGGTAGGCTGGATCATCAGTGGATTCTCCTTGCTGGTGGGCGGTTTTGGGATTGCCAACATCATGTTTGTTTCTGTAAAGGAAAGAACAAACCTCATTGGAATCCAAAAATCTTTGGGAGCCAAAAACCGATTTATATTGTTCCAATTCTTGTTTGAAGCGATTATTCTTTCGGTAATTGGCGGAATTATTGGATTGTTTATGGTTTGGATAATTGCTCTGATTTTAACCAAAGCATTGGATTTTGAATTCGTTTTAGGAATTGGCAACATTCTTTTGGGAACTAGTCTTGCAGCAATAATTGGTTTAATTTCAGGTATTTTACCGGCAATTGCAGCCTCAAAATTAGATCCGGTGGAAGCGATTAGAACGGGGATGTAGTTTTCAGTTGAGCGTTTTGCAAACTCCTGATTTTGTCATTTCGACGAAGGAGACCAGAGCGACAGCGAACACAATGTCATTAAGTTAAGGATTTGTCTTCGTAGGTTCGAGTGTTTTATTAAAAAATGCGACAGCTTTTTTTAATAAAATTTATCGAG
>Ga0214162_1000087_pt1 | contig 20497 bp, 23 predicted proteins | sample LakMenepilimnion_3_FD_153000 | JGI IMG/M metagenome (GOLD analysis project Ga0214162, IMG submission 153000) | Freshwater microbial communities from Lake Mendota, WI - Practice 20APR2010 epilimnion v5 | ecosystem: Environmental > Aquatic > Freshwater > Lake > Epilimnion/Euphotic zone | place...
GACTCCACCCTCAGACTTACGCTTTGCCGTATCTGTTACTGCGCGCGGAAGCTTATGGGTGTGGTTATTTTTAATCTTCTTCGCATCCTGCTCATCAGATGTTAACTCCTTTTGAATCAGGTCAAGATCTTCGTTCACAACACCCAGTTCGATTTTTGCTTCATTAACCAGTTTTTGCGTTTCAGCTAACTGATTTCTAGCATCCACAATTCCTGGCGCTAACTCGTCAATTCTCTTGTAAATATTTGTTGCGGTTTGATACGCAGCTTCTGCATCCAGCCAACCAACAGTTTTGAAATCAACTTCCGAACCCGACTTAAACTTTTCACCGCTCCATAAGGCCTCGGGATTTGGCAGAACTTGATCGACTGTCGCAAAAACCAGTCTCTTCCCGTCCTTCATGTCCGTCAAAACTGTGGGATGATTGGTAGTCGGTGCATCGATTGCCGAAGAAATTGACTCACGCATGTGCTTCCAAAGATCTGGTGTAGGCATTGGTAATCGCGGTTTAAGGGATGCGATTAAGACATCAACTGGCTTAAGTTTGTCTTTTGGTGCTAAGCGTTGCGGAACTCCATTGTATAAAGTCTCTTCATCTGCTTCGTCATCCATTGCAAGGTCTATTCGATACTCAGCAGATGCGCCGATCCATCGTGGTATTCCTGCAAGGCCTGAACCCATATCGCCAATACGCTCTAGAAATCTAACAAACCAACCTGCTTTTGCAGTTTTGAATGGTGACTCTTCATATGGCTGAAAAAGAAAATTGTCACCTTCAGGCGTTGGCCCACTCATGATGTATTCAACAAGATCATTCATGAATTGTTCTTGGCGCTCAGAAGCAATCGTGGCAACATTTTGGCCCTCTACTGCACTGATTTCAAAGTTTGTGTCTGAATAGTTCAACTTCTGTAATGCCCAATGCGCAACATCTGCTGACAACGTATCACTGGCGACGCCGCGAACAAACACGCGTTGTAAGCGAGCTTGCTTCATTTGAACCTTTTCGCTGTTAATTTCAGCAGAGCTCATTGGCAGCCCCGCCCATAATCCAGCCGTGGTTGCAATGTGTGCCAAGGCAAAACCGGTGAAGCGCTCTCCAACCTTTACAAAAGAGTCGGTTGAAAGTGGAGTTGATCTATCTTCAGCAGCTGCGATTAAGTTTGCATCCCAGAATTGACTTAAGACGCCTTCAATCAAACCACGTTCATTGGTTGGTGCGATAACAAGGTTGTACTTATTAAACAACGCACCAGTTAACTCAGCGCGTGATAAATCACGCACTTCAGGTACTGCTCTTTCGATGAATCGCGCAGCAGTTTCCGCGCCAATCGTTGTTTTTTTCATGAGCTCTACATCTTGCTCAGTTCTTACGGCTATGAAGCGAATTGTCTTAAATGGTTGCGACCCAAGAGTCCAAAAGACATCGACTTCTTCTTTGACAGAATTTTGCTCCGCATCACGCCCCAATAGATATGCAGAAAGCCGAGGAGGAACCTGAAGTTCAATTCCTTTTCCAGGATCAAACGCGGGTATCTCATCTGCAAGCATCCAAAGTGCCGGCGTAAGCAACCAAGAACGTGACCAATCTTGAGCTAAGTCAAGAATCTCACGCCCTTGGTTACCGCTAGGCAGCACAATTATTGATACTGCTTCGCTCTCCCAGATCTTCTTTGCCATTGTGATTAATCAGTCGTCGTTAGGCTTGTAACGTGTAGATTTCGAACATAATTCGCAATATCGCGAAGTGCTCCATCTATGTCATCCTTGAGTTCCCAAGTCTCTGGCAGCATGTGCCAAGGATCATTGGCAAAGTTTGTCCATATTTCTTTGAATTCTGATTCAAAATTCTCTAGGTACGCGATTATGGCTTCGTCCCTTTCTGGGTTTGAATCCATGAAGCTTTGAAGTTTCTTGGATAGCGGCAGATTTCCTGCAGGTGTTGTTCCATTCCTCACCCAATTTTTAACAAAAGTGGACTTACTGCGCACACCAGTAGGCAGCATGTCTCCGGCACCGTTAGCATCCCACTTGTCACGATTGCCCAAGGATGCGGTCACTTCGCGGCCTAAGTATTTCAACAAACGGTAGCCATTGATTGATTCAGCGCTGCCAGACTTACCAAATTCAGCTAAGGCGATTCCTGCAGAAACTAACAACTGCGGAAGAACCCAAGTATCTCGGCTTAAATCCTCATGATGACTATTCAATAGTGGGCTAGGAAATGTGCTCCACCCGGGAACCTGGAGATTCGGATTCCAGACTTTGACAGTTCTACCGGCAGCATCGGATTCAATCTCGCGCATCCCAAAGAGAGTTGCAATAAACCATCCCGTGATGATTGAGCGACGCATTTCAGTTTCAAATGGAATTGCTTCAATCAAAGGACGAGAGCGTCTTCCTTCCCAAAATTGTATCCATGTCTCTGCATGGTTCTTAGAATCTGCAATTTGCTCCAAAATTGGTTCTGTTAGTGATGCAAAAGCCCACGCTGGTAAGGATGCTGAAGTAGTGGCCGCAGCGAACATATTTGTGGCATTACTGCTGTCCTTAAACCAATCTTGCTCGAAGGAATCTTTCTTGGGATCGAAACCACTAAGCTGCAAGACCCTTACGCAATCTTGGCCGACCTTGGAACTCATCGCAAATGGAATGTGGCTAGATTTCAACATAATTCCCGCGGCATTTCCACTCTTTCCAGATGGCAGGATATGCTGCATTGCATTGGGATTTAGAAGAATCAAAGGCTGAGCTAGTCCCAACATTGCCTGATACTCTCTAACGAATTTGGATTCGCGCTCACTTCGGATTTCTGGTCCTTCGCCTTGAGCAGTCACATAGTCCCGGATGGATTTATTGGTGAACGTACCAAAAGCACTGTCTTCATTAATCAACCAACGTCGATTACGCTCACAAAGTTCTTCGATACCTGTGTTGAATTTCCACTCAACCTTTGTAACTGGCGCGCTGGCATCCTCGCCTTGCGCCTCACGAACGCTCGTAATCCATGGAGTATGGACGGTAATTAGGGTTTGTAAATTAGGATCACCCTGCGGAGGATTCATTTTCTTACCCAATAATGCTACACCTACTGATTTTTTGAAAGGCGCATCATCATTTGAATCTCGCTTCGCATATAGATCATAGGTCGATTCAAATTCGGTCGGATCGATCAAAATGCGCTCAATAGTTCTTGGCTTATATCTGTCTGAAATAATGCCTGATCCCCACTTTGGAAATTCATTGAATAAATTCTTTGATCCATTGGCCGAGATAATCGCCCTTTGCTCATTCAATAGATTATGTCGAGCCTCGACCAATTGTTCTTTCATTGGACCGACAAAGAAACTTAATAAATCCTGGACTAAAGAGGCTGCTAGAGCATTTACTTTAGAATTGATCTGTCCCTCAAGTACGCGAGATACATTCACGCTAATCTTGTCAAGGAAAGCAGCATTTTGCTTTCCTACACCAGTAAGCCCATCAGCAAGATCATGAATGCCCTTTGCAATCGCTTGATGATCAAAACTGCCAAATTTCTTTGCATCGTCTTTGTGGTGCTCAAGTAGTTCTGGTATGACTTTGTTCTTAAGCTCATCTTCCAAGCGGGTGACTAGATGAATAACAACTTCATAGCCATTTCGCATTAGCTCTTGAGCAATTAGATCCCTTAAATTATCTTGGATCGAATTAACCCAATTTCTTGCATTCAGGTTTACTTCACCAAGTTCTGTATCTAAGAATTTTTTCGTTCCTGTGACCCAGTCAGATGAAACGGCAAGCGCAAATGTTGCCAGCGGGATTGGCGTTGGAGCAATATTCTTGCTAATTATTGAATAAACATGTTGCTTAACATGTGCTTTCCAGTCTTCTGGAAAAATAGCGTCAAGTATTTGATCTTGAGATCCTCTCTCATCAACACCTGATGACAGCAAAAAGTTCGCCCAAATTTTGTCTGATTCTTCCTGAATCCAGTCAATTTTAGATTTTCCTTGTGTTGTGAGTTCAGGAGTCAAATCTGGGGAAAGCAGTTTCTCAACTTGGCTCTTAGTTAGAGCATCTGCAACATAATCGACGATACGGTCTGCGCCCAATGTCATCTGACCAAATCCGATACCTGCCGCAGCTAAGGTTGGATTTTGGGGGTTACCAGGAGCAAGTCCTGAATCATCAATTGCAGATTTAGTTTGAGTGATGTTGACAAAAGCCTGCTGGAAAAGAAATTCTGAAATAACGTCATTCGTGATAGCCCCGGCAAGCGCCTCACCGATCGTGAGAAACACTTCATTCATTCCTGCGCCATCTTCGCCCTTGGCAATATTCACCCCTGCCTTATTGCTTGCGCCAACAAGAATGTTTCCTTTGCAACCATATCCACTTGTGCTTGCGTTATTTCCGGGAACTAAACCAAGTTTCGAGTAAAGAAGATTGCTTCTGTCCGATACCCCGACCCACTTACTCGCAATAAGTTCATTCATTGCGCCGAGAGAGTTCTTGGCTACGTTTGCACCTGCATCGCCTAAATCTTTGAAAACCTCAGCTGTGTAAAGAAATGAAATTGCTTCTTGAGCCCACTTCTCTGCAGTTGCGCGCTTAAGTAATTCTGCAACATCCATAAACATACCCGCACCTGACCCACCCGCAATTGAGGAGATTATGAAGGCCTGTGGAACGCCATCAGGGGCTTTGACTCCAAGCTTTTTTGCGACTTCAGCTAACTCAGAAAGGGCGGTTGGGGATTTCATTTTAGAAATAGCGCCTTGAATTGCATTTAGAGTTTTGGCGGAATCAGCAACTCCAACTTGCCGGCCTATTGCACGAGTCTGGCCCGCACCATCTTTAATGGCAATCGCCGAATAAGGAATTCCCCAGCCACTCAACATGCGTTGCTGCTCTGGAAGAGTTCCTCTTCTAGTGATGCTTTCTAGCACTTCATCAAAGTTGGCACCGCTTGGTACCACTGAATGCACTTCGTCTGCTGGCAACATTGGTGCAGGAAAATCCACCCCATCTATGGTCGTATCAATTTGCAAAAATTGCCATGCTGCTGGGAGCTCACCTACATAGCGAGCTGATTCTAGTTTTCGATTTAAGGTCTGCTTAAGGGCTCGAATGGTTTTTCCGCCCGATCCACCTAATCCGATAATTAGTAATGGCTTTAGCATGACCGTACCTCTTTCTTATTAGTTATTTTCATGATTTTTCCCCAAACTTGAAGCCTTGTTCATCATTGTCGGAAGAGAAAGGACTTTTTTCTGCATCATCTAGTCGCTCTTCCAAAAAGCTGAATGTGTTAGATTCCGAAGAACTCTGGAAACCAAAGCCTGAATCGGTTTGCTCTTCCTTCTGTTCTATAGGTTTCGTAATCTCTTTAACGGGCTTTACTTTTTCTAACTCCTCAGCCTTAGCTTGTTCCGTTTCGAAAGCAATCTTGCGAAGCGAAGCCACATGGGTAGCCAAATTAGCGCTCTCCACCTTGCTCTTTAACTTTAAGTTTGCCTTTTTTAGAGAATCGTCTCTGTCTCCGTATCGAGGAACTAACAAAAGAACTGTTGCCAAAATGTCTCCTGTTTTCAAGGCCAATTCCTTGCCAATTTTTTGAATAGGAGCTGTTGCGAAAGGTACAGAATCAGAAGAATCTGCCAAAGAGGCGGCGCTTTCCTTCGTCAATGGGGCAAGGCCTTGCTCGGATGGGAAGTAAATAATCGACTCGCCGGTTACAGATCTACTGAAATATGCACGATCTTGCAAGAATTCTGCCTCGCCCGCAGTCGACATTACATGGCTGCCCACAACCTCAACGAAGGTTGCTGGGTCATTAAATGGGTTCCATGGCGGGATAACTTCAATTTTTACGTCACCTATTTCGATAGCGCGAGCATCCTCTGCCACCGTCGCATACAAGAGATCTTCGTCAGAAGGCTCTGGAAACGTTCCGCTTAACGACCCTTCAATCATGCTCGCCTTTGAAATAACTTTACCCTTGTCAGAAATTACGACTTCTTGCTTAAGGTACGCAAAGGCATTATTTGTAACAGATAGAAACGCATTTCTACGCGCCGACCACACTAAGAATGCGTATGGCAAGCCGATGGTAATCAGATATGCCAAGAGCATCAATCCAATGAGAACAAACCAATTAATGCTATTCCCAACATTAAACTTAAAATCTAATTGACGAATAATCTCTTGCCCATTTGCTGAAACCCTGTATTTCAAAACGCCCTGAATTTCGCTCTTTCCCCCAAGATCGGTAGTAACCGTCAAAGTCAGCTTGTCACCTGGGTTGAGAACTTGACTTTCATTGTTGAACTCCACAATCTCGCCATTTTCCTTTTGGACTACAAATTTGAAGTGCCCATCGCCGCGATCTTCGATGTCATCAGAAAGAATGGTGGTTCCTAGCAGAGTGACAGTCCCCCCCAGTGAAGCTGTTGTCGGCGCTTTTACAGTTAAGTTAGAGATCGCCTTCGAATTCTTGTTTACTAACGTACTCAAAACACAAGGCTCTTTATCGCAAACTAAACTTGGGAAAAGACCACTCGGTATGACATTAATTTTAACTGTTGCAGGAATAATGTATCCGCGTGAAGAATCTTTTTCAGAAACAAGCACTGCCTCAAAAAATACGCTCTTATCCGTTGTACTTGGAATGACACGGAGGTTTGCAGCACTCTTTCCGCTCTCACAAAAACTTGTCTTTGAGCTTGCAACCTTGGCACAAATCTTTACTGATCTGAATCCTTGCAAAGAAAAGGCTGAACCGTCTGGGTTGACTATGCTCGCCAAGAAACTTATTGGCTTACCCTCTTCCAGATCTCCTGGAACTTTAGAAATAACTAGATTTGGTTTTGTCTTTAAAGAGCTACCACTACTAGTGCTCAATCCACCATAAACAAGAAAATCTTCAGAATCAATACTCGGTGAAATGCTCCACGCCCCGGCAGCATCCATTGGCCTGTCTGGATAGATCTCAATTGTTGTAATGCCTACTTCCGAATCTTCAGTCACCACACACTTAGGGGACGGTTTGGATTTAGAACAAAAAACAGAACCATCTGGCTTCTTTATCTCCCAATTGCTTCCGGTCCCACGTGTGTAAATCTCGATATGCGATGTGCTGGGATCAACGTTAAAAGTAGAGCCATTCCCATTCAGATTAATTAGATTCTTGATGCCTGCAATTAATCCCACAAACTCCCAAGCCAAGTCGTCAATTTCTTCGGCAACAATAACTTCACCACGGGTCCAGCCATCTCTATTATCGCCACAGCCTTCTCCACGAACAAGTGGGCCGAACTGCTCAGCTTTCGCCGCCGCTTTTGGTTCTTTTGGCTTCAGTAGTCCACCAAGTACAAGAATGTTGTTTTCTCGGAACCAATTGAGCGATGCATCTCCACTTGGGGCACAAATTGGATCGGTCGAATCTGTTGGCGCACCATCTGTAATCCAAAACATAATTGAGCAGCTGCTAGTTCCTGCTAATTTGGTTTCGTTTATTCGCTTCTCAAACTGATCCTGCGCAGAAATCAATCCGTTAGCCCATTCCGTTCCTGGGCTATCGTCATACACAGCCTTTTCTACAAAAGTCGTCAAGGCACCATCAGAGGTATCTGACGTCCATTCGACCCAGCGGTCCTTTAGTTTTTTCAGTTCATCGGGATCTGAATTCTTTCCAAAATTTCGAAGATTGATGTTAAATGGTCGACCAGATTCCTCTGCTAGAGAACGCAAAATCTTGAGAGAACTTTTTAAAATCTTTCCACGCTTACGGTCAGGATCAGAACCATCAGCGGTTTGGCGCCTTCCAGAACTTATTTCTTCAGGTGTGGCATCTCTTAGGGATCCAGAGGAATCCATCAATACAAGTACGTCTAAGGAAGAGCCTTCCTCTTTCAAACATGTCTGCAAATGGCTCACATTAATTGAGCCTGCTTGCGCAGGTGTAATCGCAAAGATGGTTGCAAAAGCAATCAATGATCCTGCAATTAACGCGGAGAGAAATCTCTTTGAATTATTCATGGAGTTGCAAACCGTTCGGCAATTGGAAGGAAGAAGACAAAAATAGAAAGTACAGCCGAAATCAAGCCTGATAGAACAACTTTCTTAAACCTACTTTGCATCTTTAAGCCCGAATAATCGTCGTATGCGATTGTTTGATTGCTTGCTAAATCCTTCTTATGGCTCGTGACAATAATTTGCAAAACTACGATTGGAATTAGTGCAGTGAGAACGTATCCAAAGAATCCCAGCAAATATTGACGTGCGTTGGAAGAAGTTCCAGCAGAAAAGACTCCGTATGCGCCAACGAGAGTTCCTAGCAATACTGAAAGCAGGCCAGCTAGAAAGAGAATCTTTGGAGGCTGCTTTGGAGGTACATCGCTTCCATAAAAACCATCTTGAGAGGAAAAAGTGCTCACGCTCAGTACCCCCTCATCTTCCGCTAAGAATTACCTGGGAAAGTTAGCAGTCCAGGCTCAATCGAACAAGATGTTCGATGGTCATAAAAGCCTATTGAGATGGTCGGGGCATGGGAATGAATGGGTTACAAACAATCGGTAAACAGTGTTAACCACCCCTTTGATCCTTATGGAGCTGTTGCCCTCTGGCGGGCCGGGATTGACCAGTCACTCATAGGCGATCGGGCAGGGCGGGTCATTCACTTACGAGAAGTGGATGCATTAGCCTCGCCCAAACTCACCCTAAGTGAAAGAGGCTAGTGAATCATTGAAATGAAACGCATCGTATTTCTGATTGCCTGTGTGCTTGGGGCAAACCTTTTGCTGCCCAGTGCTCATGCCGAAAGTATTTTAAAGATTACTGACGGTGACACGATTCGAATTAACACCGGTCAAGATGTGAGGCTGTTACAGATCGACACTCCAGAGCCGATGGAATCAGAGTGCTTTGCTAGCGAGGCCAGCGCAATCCTGGCCAAGTTGATCTTTGGAAAAGAGATTCGCCTGGAATCTGAACCGGTCTCTGGAAACATGGATAAGTACAAAAGACTTTTGCGTTATGTCTTTGTTGGTAAGACAAATGTGAATTTAAGAATGGTTGAACTTGGTGCGGCAGCTCCATATTTTTATAATGGAGAAAAAGGAAAATACTCAACTCAGTTACTCAAGGCAGCAGAAAAAGCTAAGGCCAACAAAGTTGGGTTGTGGGGTAAGTGTCCAGGAACTCGATTGGATACTTCGCGAGGTGTAGCTACTGGCTCATCAGGGAAAGCTGCACCAAGTCCGAGTCCATCTCCAGCAACATCGGGCCAATGCGACCCTAATTACGATCCTTGCATTCCAAACTCTGTCTATGACTTAGATTGCCCTGACATTTATGACATGGGGCTATCTAGAATTCGCGTCATTGGAAAAGATGTCCATAGACTCGATCGAGATAAAGATGGAATTGCTTGCGAGGCTAAGCCTTAACAATCTGCCGTGCGTTATCCCCTAGTAGGTAGGTACTGAGTAGGTAGTACAGGCAAGAAAGACCACAACAGCAATAATTGCGGCGGTGAGAGCACCGGCAGATATGCGTTGCTGCTTAACCTTGGCTGCAATTGCAAGGCCAAGGCTAGTGAAGCTCATGATTGCTAGCAGGCCAATTTCGGATTCGAGAATGTAGTCATAGGTGCCATCACTGACTAATGCAAGGTCGTATATTCCAATCATCGCTGAAATTATTCCAAGAATGAGGGCAGCAAGAGAAAGGCCCATTGAAGTGTTTTGCACGGGCACTGGCGCTGGCTGAGAAACTGGAGGGTAGTTTGGAGGTGGCATTTTTTTCACAATGTCACGGCCACAATGCTTACAAGCAATCGCCTCTGCCTTTATGTCTTCTGCGCAAAAAGGACATTTCTTTATATCTGATTGGCTCTCCAATTGAGTACTCCCCTTTTTTTCATTGTGATTCTAGGGCGATCGGTATTGTCCCTACTTTCAATTTTCTAACACCCAAAGATGTATGTCAATGGTGGCATGGGCATTGAGTGAGTCTCTTTTTGACTAGTCTTTATACTTAGATACTCTTTCCAATAACTTTGAATAGGAATTAATGAATAGCGGTTTTGTGCGCAGAGTAGTTGCAACAAGAGTAGGTCGAGTTGTTCTTGTTGCTCTTGCATGGCTGCTCACCCGAGCGGCCTCTACTCGCACAAGTGGATTTGAAGATGGTCCAGTCCTTTGCCCCTGGCGATTGTTAACGGGCTATCCCTGTCCTGGCTGCGGAGGAATACGTGCCATGGGTGCAATTAGTACTGGGCAATTTGAACAAGCCTGGTTACTCAATCCCGTAGCTTTTCTAGTTTCTGGTGTGGCTCTTGTGTGGGCTTTTAGAATCACCCCAATAATTAAGTTTGCTCAGCAAGCAGCAATACATTTTCGATCACAAGCATTTGCAATCCAAACAATGACACTAACTGTCTTATATGCCTTGGTCTGGATAGCAGCAATTGCTAGATTCAACTCTGGTATCTTGTAGTAACTAATGAGAGAGGTGTTCACGTGACCACTGGAAGTAATAAGCAGCAATGGTTAGTTCAGATCCCTGGTCAGCCTGATTCACCCGTAGATACCTTTACCTTGTCAGCTTGGGCTAAAACAAAGGTGATTCAACCAAATACACAAGTCACTGATGTGGAAACCAATCGCACTTTTGCAGCTTCACAGATCCCTGGTGTGTTTTCCGATAAGGAATACATCATTGCGCTTTTGTTCTCAATCTTCCTTGGCTATCTAGGTATTGACCGCTTCTATATGGGGCAAGTTGGACTTGGAATAGGAAAGCTTCTCACCGGTGGTGGATGTGGAGTTTGGTGGTTAATTGACGTCATTCTGATTGCCACACGTAGTTCAAACGATTCTGCAGGACGTCCCCTTAAATAAAAAATCTCGCCAAGCTCCTAATTAATCGCTGCTTGGCGAGATTCTTTACGAATTAAACCTTTACCTACAATTGAGCTCCGTTAAATCTCCAGTAATGCTGCCCTCAATGTATGTTTCAAAGGACAACCTTCCGGCTTGATACGGGCCTAGATAATTCAAGGTGTCATTTGAATATGAGACAACGATTCCGTTTTTCTCAATATTCATTTCTCCATAGAGCCCGTCATAGCAGCCGTTTTTGGAAACAACTTCTAAAGTCCAATATCTGCAGTCATAGCAATCATTGCCTGCACCATTGATCCATTTATATGCAACGGATTTATCCTCAGTCCACGCGTAGTAGCCATCAGGTACCCACGTGACGTCATTTCTAATTCGTTCCGCTTCAAGTTCTTCTTGATAAGCCTTCAAGGCTAACTCTGCCCTGATCGCTTCTTTTTCTGCCTTGACGTTGTTGGAGTGGATTGTGTAGCCACCCACTCCAACAACGATCAAAGTAAGAACAACAGACAGAGCAATAATGAGAGACCTTTTGCTGACGGTCTGCCCACTATTGGACTCGGGTATTAAATTGGACAAATTATTCCTTGATTACGAAGTTCGTATCTAGGCCAGAATCTGGGTGATAGCTCCAAGTGACATTGATGCCATCAAAATCAAACTCTTGCTGTCCATCATTAGATGATGTCTTCAACATTTGAGCCCATACAGTTACTGGTGCTTCAAGTGCTTCTAGGAGACACTGAACATCTCTGTAATCTCCACCGGTGTAGTCCTCTTCGCCCATGCCATCAAATACCAATGATTGTCCATCTTCGGCAAATGTGATTCCGCTAGCAACTTCTAGACCACATGATGCAACAGCGTTCGTTAGTCTCGCATCACTTCTGCCACCAACGACAAAAAATACAAGTCCTAGAACAACTACGAGTGCTGCTACGCCAGCTCCAACTTTCATGAGAAGGTCTTTTGGAACTCCGGCTGCTGCAGCTGGCTGTGAAGGCGTAGCGCCCTCGCCGTTAACATCTTCTGCAAAATTTTCTTCTGTGTTCTCGATCAATTTAATCAGTACCTTTCATCTCATAGTTGGCCGTGACCCATAAAATCACGACTAGCTCTACTGTTGGTATTTCTTGCTTAATTCTAAACCCACGCTAAGGAAGATTCAGAATTTAAAGGGTGAAATTGGAGATTTAGTTGCTTTCCTCTTCTTCGGGTGAGCACAAAGTATTCAATGTCATGAGCAATTTAAGGTCATCAAAGTTCAAATTTGAGCCTGAAGCCCATAGCAAGGCTGCCCGATAAGGCTCTGAATACTTTGGATCCTTGGCAGCAAGATCCTTCAGGATGTCTGCGGCTTCTTGGTAATACTGGGTATACAAAGGATCCTTTGACTTTATGCCTTCAGAACCTTTGTCTGCGAGAGCGCAGGCTTTTGAAACTTTGCTGGACTCTGAACCACATCCGGTTAGAACAATTGGCAATGCAACGGCCAGTATGAGTGCACTTGCTTTCAACTTTAGATTCATTTTCTTCTCCTCGTTACCCAGTGATGGAGTTTTCCGTAACTCCTGAAGGGTACTAAAGCGAGGTAATTTATTGGGGTAGGCAAAGTTAATTGATGATGAAATGACCAGTCAGGCTGGGGCAAAGTAGTGCCAGTGCCCTGGCAACGGATTGTTTTGCTGTAGACCTCACCTGCAACAGTGCGCGAATTGTGACCACCAATTTTCTTTACATGTCTAGAAAATCCTAGACAATTCTTTCTATTCAAATCGATGTGAGGGCATGGAGAGAGCGATGCGAAAAGTAAAGGCTTACGGAGAGATCCTAGAGATCCCAGATCATAGAATTTTCTGGCTATCAAAGATTGTGTATAGCTCACCCTTTGAAATAACAATTGCCTTTGTCATCCTGCTCAATGCAATTTCACTTGGCTTGCTAACTATGCCTGGAATCACTGGCAATGCCCAGACAACTTTGGAAACACTTGATCGGTATGCACTGTATGTATACACAGCTGAACTCATACTCAGAATGATCTCTTATGGCACTAAGCCTTGGGAGTTCTTCCGCAGAAGTTGGAACATCTTCGACTTCCTGATCGTCGCACTCTCCCCTATCTTTTCTGGCCAGGTTGTTGTCTTGCGATTACTACGCCTACTTCGACTCATTCGCATCTTTAGATTTCTTCCAGAGGTGCGAGTTCTGACTGTTTCAATCATCAGATCCATTCCACCCTTGTTAAGCATGGGAGTTCTCATTTTCCTTGCTTTGTATATCTATGGCATGGCTGGTGTATATATGTTCGGGGAAAAACTACCTATTCACTGGGGTGATATATCCATCGCAATGACAACCTTGTTCATTTTGTTGACCCTTGAGAACTTCCCTGTCTATCTTGAAGAAGCAGTTCTGGTCAGCCCTCTTGCTCTTCCTTTCTATCTCTCATACATCTTCATCATCGTATTTACAGTTCTCAATGTTCTGATTGGAATTGTGCTAAACGCCATGGATGAAGCAAGAAGTGAAAATCGAGAGCGAATGAACAAAATGAAGCAGTTGGATGAGATTGTCCATGAAGTTGATGAAATGACTGCCGATGGCAACGTCACTCAAGAAGAGATTGAGCACTTGAGAGAAAAACTGCGGATGTTAGAGCGGCTAGCGGCAGATAAGCCGCAGCAATAACCTCTAGCCTTTTAGTTGGGCCATCTTTTCTATAACCTGCTGAGCAGATGGGTTAGTCATCGCAGCTCCGTCACTAAAGACCAGCGTGGGTACTGTGCGATTGCCGCCATTTACCTTCTCAACTATCTCAGCCGTCCCTGGCACCTCTTCAATGTTGATCTCTTCAAAACTCACACCTAGCTCTGCTAGCTGAGATTTTAAGCGCTTGCAGTAACCGCACCAGGTTGTTGAGTACATAACAAAGGACATTGGGTTCACTTTTCCAGACTTTATGAAACCAAAGTTGATGCAAATATCTGCCAAGCAAGTGCTGATTTAGCAACAAGAGAAAGTGTTATATATGTCTTTTCTCCACGTAGGTAATCAGACCACTTTCCTACCTTCTTATATTGCAGATACTGAACAAGTGCGAAAATATTGAATAAGACAAACAGTGATATGACGATCCCCAGCACAAATGCTGGCGCTGTGGTGTCTGCGATTCCACCGATTGAGAAGACATAGAAGATAAGCCCAACCCAGGGAACAATGCCTGCGATGCAACCAAAGATAAATGGGAGCCAGCCACCATTTCCTGGGGTTTCATACTTCTCTTGTAACCAGCCAAAGAGAATCATGGATGCATTAACCCCAAAGATTGCGATGATTGCCGCGATATCTGTGACACCAACGATTTGTGCGATCAAAACGATCATCACAGAAGAGCTAATTGAATACTCCACCCAGCGGAAGTAATTTCGGTTCTGGGTTAAGCCTGCGCTATAGCGAGTGAAGAATTGTGGAGATGCGACTAAAAAGTGGAAGAAGGCTGACAAACCAAGGAAGATCGCAACGGTTAGACCAACTGGGGTGTCGAGCACAGTAATTGCTTCGGCAAAGGTTGTGCCTGGTGGGCCTGACATATAGCGAGCCACAATCGGAAGAGTGAAGTCATTGGCAAGTGCCAGGACGGCAATCATCTGGAGTAGGTGGAAAACACCAGCGATGATGTTGTAGCGGCGGATTGTGGATGTGTCGATTGGTTTGCTCATGAGTACAGGGTAAAGGCAAGCATCGCTTTTCCTATTTATTTAAGAAGTACAGAACTCTCGTGGCTATTTTGATGGGCCAGGTGTTTCTGTGAGCTGCGACCCAGCGATAGCCAGTACGACCCAGATTTCCACTCGCCCCTAGAAGAAATGCTGCAGTCTTATTCCCGCGGTGCTGAAGTAGATGCCTAATGGCATCAGCGCCTGAGTAAGTATCAGTACTTGTGATCACATAGAGCTGAGTGGCGCATTGTTCACGGGTTACATTAAAGGGTTGCAAATCTGCTGTTTGAAAGGCTACAGCCTGCACAACTAACTTTCGCTGAAGCCAGATTAGTGATTGCTGGCAAAATTCGCATTCACCATCAAAGATTACAGTTGTACTACTCATGTGCTTGAAAATGAATCTGCTGACCGTCGGTTAATTGTTGGTCAGGCATGCCCTTTAACACATGCACCATGGCATCACCCACTACAACCCAGTGCTCATCCCCACTGCGCTTAACTATGGCGGTTAATTCATCAACTCCAATAAGAATCGAATCATCTGGAACATGTAGCAAAACTTTTGCCGCACTTTCTGGGATCCACTTAAAGAACTTATTGAAGTGTGGAATAACTCGAATTTCTGGAAGCAGGCTTAAACCTTGTGAGGGAGATTTCTTTAGCAAGCGAAAGTTTGGAATGTGAGAGCTTAAAACCATGGCACCTGCACTGCAGCCAGCAAGTGATGCGCCAGTGCGCCAGTTTTCTTTGATCGCATCCCACAATGGTGTGTCCACAAGTGTTTCAGCTAAGTAGTGCGGGTCTCCCCCAGACATATACATCAGCGCTGAATCTTTAATCAGTGCTGCATACTCTGGATTTCTAGCATCCTCACGGGTGAAGATGGGAAGAAAAATTGAATCCACATCTAATCGTTTTGCTTGCTCTAGTCCTAGTTGTTTCCAATACTCAAGGCGATCTGGTGATTCTTTCCCGGCAGCTGTTGGTATCTGAATATAGATCGGTCTTTTCCCGTTTTTGATGCCGTCATCAAGTAATGATTTTTCAAAGCTTGCCATGGCAGGTAAATACTCTCCTGATCCAACCAGGGCGAGTGATCCATTCATGCGGTGAAGTCTAGGTGTTAAACCCTTATCCGGCAGTGCTCACATAATCTTTGAGAGCCTGGCGCTCTGAATCTATTTCACTCACATAATTTTTGACTACATCGCCAATAGAGACAATCGAAAGGAGATTGGCCGCCTCATCTATCACTGGGACGTGGCGAATTCGGAGCTCAGTCATCATGGACATCAACTCTGCGATCGTTGAATCTGGTGTGCAGGTGTGAACATCTACCGTCATGATGTCTCGGACGTGCATGCCAACTAACTGATCTAGTTTGCCAGGCATAGCTCGCACAACATCTCGCTCAGAGACAATGCCATCAATTTTCTTGCCATCACTAGAAACAACAAGTGCTCCAACATGGTGAGTGTTGAGGGCATTGACCAAGTCATGAACAGTTGCGCTTGCTGAAATTGTTTCAACTTTCTTGCCTGCAATAATGGTGCTTACTTTCATCTTCTCCCCCTGTGGTGGTAGGTGAAGTAATAGTGCGCTTATGGCAGATGGAAATCAATAGGTGGAAAGTGAATTACCTCAGCAAGATCAAGATGCCCGCGATGATGAGCGTAAGGGCGGTGATGATGGAGTACTTGGTTCCAAGGCGTTGCGGCAGGCCTTGAATCCCACTCTTCTGATCTTGTTTCATATCTTTGATCACGTTAATAAAGTGTGCTGCCATTCCAAACAGCGCACCTCCCAGCCACATCCACAAAGGCGGGTTTATGTCTTTAGAGATTGCTATTGAGGATGGCAAGACAGCAAATGCAATCGCATATGGAAGTGGAGAGAGAACTGAGAACTTAAAGTAGAAGTTATAGGCGACTCCACACGCGATGCCGAGCATGTAGACAAGCCCACCTTTAATTCCAAGTGGGCCAAGTAGGTTTGCAATAAATGAAAAAGGAACCATGAAGCGCAACCACTTTTGCAAGTACTGCTGGGTTATTAACCCAGAGACAAGAGGTTTGTTTGTCCTCTTATGTGCAACATCATCTTTGTAATCGTAAAGATCATTGCTCCAGCCAACTACTAGCTGTCCCGTTGCCACGGTAAATGCAATTACATAGGCCGGGCCTTCCCACCAGTAATAGGTACCAAAGCCAAATGCAATAGTGGTAACTATTAGGGTTGGCCCAAAGTGAGAGGCTTGTCTAAGACCTTTAAACTTCTTCATTGGTTCACTCTATTGCTAACAATCAAAATCGAGTTGGACTGTGACCTTGTCGCCCACCTTAAGTTCAAGAGGTGAACGAACAGCATTTTTAAGCGGAACTAGATAAGTTCCTTGTTTTGGGAAAAGTGCAGTTTTAAAGGTTTGATTTTTGATTGTTACCATCGCGTGCAGCACGCCCCATCCATAACTCTTGTCAGCTGCAATTGCTTTGATCTCAGAGGCATATTTAGGTGGCGTTTCAATGAAATAGAAAGGCGCAGGACCTCGCCATTCGATTACCTCACCCTTAAAAGAAAAATCCACGCGTAAATTCTAGAACAAGGCCATGGCGATTTCACAGATTAGCCCAGTATCTTTGCTCTGTGAGAAAACTACTAGCAATAGCTCTGATTTCCTCTTTGCTATTTTCCTCAACAACTCTTGCCGTGGCTTCTAGTAATAAGTTTGCAGATGCTCAAACGGGACTTACTTATACGGTCTATAAACCATCAACTACATTGAGTATGCCTGGCAAAGTTTTTCAGTTAATTGATTGCCTACCTGATGAAGAACAATGGCTCTATGCAAAATATGGTGGAACTGTTCGTTATATAGAGATTATGGAAACAAAGGCAGGGGTTAAATGCTCTGATCCCGGGGTGGCAAAGTTGTTAAAGCCTGTTGTAATCAATGGCAGCAAAGCCCAGGTCTATGTTTATTGCGATCCTGCCAAAGCAGCATCTTTTGCAAAATGTGGAACCTCAGACATCGTGCGCTTAGGTGGTTATCTGATTTTTACAGCCAAAGCAGGCAAGGGCCTTAAGCCAACAGAGATTCAGGTTCAGGCAATGGGTGGTATCACTTACGCTCAACTACTTGCTGTGGCAAAGGGGCTAAAGCCAGTCGGTTAGAATTGCCACATGGACTTAGACAAAGTAATTCTGTTTTATGGCTTCACGCCGATAACAGATACTGCTGCCGTAAAGCTATGGCAGAAGACTTTGTGCGAATCCCTTGGCATTAAGGGTCGCATCATTGTTTCACCCCACGGAATTAACGGAACGCTGGGCGGCAAGATGGAAGACCTCAAGAAATATGTAAAGGCAACTAAGGCATATCCGGGCTTTAAGAAGATTGACTTCAAGTGGTCTGACGGTACCGGCCAAGATTTTCCAAAACTAAAGATCAAAATTCGTCCAGAACTTGTTGCCTTCGGCAATCCTGATGAGATCAAAGTTGATGAAAATGGCGTGATCGGTGGCGGTGTTCATTTGCGCCCGGAAGAAGTGAACAAACTTGTTGAAGAGCGCGGAGATGACGTTTTCTTCTTCGATGGCCGTAACGCATTTGAAGCTAAAGTTGGAAAATTTAAAGACGCAGTGGTGCCGGATATTGAAACTTCACATGACTTTGTGGCTGAAATTGAAAGCGGTAAATACGACCACATGAAAGATAAGCCAGTAGTTACTTACTGCACTGGTGGAATTCGCTGTGAAATCTTGTCTGTAGTGATGAAAAACCGTGGCTTTAAAGAGGTCTACCAAATTAAAGGTGGGATCGTGCGCTATGGCAATAAATTTGGCGATGACGGCCTGTGGGAAGGCTCTTTGTATACCTTCGATGACCGTCTAACTATTGATTTTAGTGACCACACAAAGTTAATTGGCCAATGTGCTGAATGCAACGGTGCAACTAAGCAGTTTAGGAACTGCCAAAAGCCTGAATGTCATCAACTAGTGCTGCTGTGTGATCCTTGCTATGACACCCATACAGAGCGTCCCTGTAATCATGAGCGTGAAGTAAAGCGAAACCGCGAACTTATTGGCTAATTACTGATGTTGCGTGCTGTGCGCCAGTGGTAAAGATAAAGCGGACCAGCAATCGCAATTGTTGTAAATGATGTGAAGATGCTCTTCAACGCCCGGATCTGATTGTTCTCATCTTGCTGGGCTAGTAATTCTGCAGATGGCATATTTTCTGGCTTTGAATACACATCAATGTAGGCAGGATCTGGAAACACAGCGTTCATGATTGAGTTGATCAAAGACACGGTAGAAAACAAGACAACAAGCAAAGTAATCAAACAAACTGCATAGAGATAGAGCGACCGCCAATCAACACGATCGTTACGAACTTCGACAACAGGTGCTACGGCACGCTTTGCAGGTGCTTTTCTTGCTACAGCCTTTTTTGTCGTTGCCATTTCCATCTCCTTAGTTTGTTATTTGCCTATCTTCCCACACCAGGTGACCAGTTGTTGGTAAAGACTTAACTATTAGATCAGTCCAAACTCTGAGGCTTTTGCAATTAACTCTTCACGCACCGAAGGGTGTGCGGCGTTCTTGATGATATTTATTGCCTGATCATTCTGGCTATGACCAAAGCAGGCCGCGACTCCTTGCTCAGTAACTACATACGAATGTTGAAAGTGAGTGACATTTGAATGCAACCTAGGCACGATTGTTGAAACATTTGCTTTGGGATGCCAGGAAGGCAGAGCGACAAATGATTGACCGCCACGACTGTGTAGTGCACCCACGATGAAATCAGTTGATCCGCCAAAGCCACTATAGATCTTTCCCCGCACATGACTAGCGTTAGCTTGATCAAACAAATCCACTTCAAGTGCGCTGTTTATAGATGTCATCTTGGCTTGTCGAGCAATCTGACTAGGATCATTTGTTCGTTCAGTGCGAAGCATGCGCACCTTTTTGTTGAGATCCAACCACTGATATAGCTCTTGGCTGCCGAAGATAAAGGAAGCGGTAATGAGAATTTCTTCATCTAGGCTTCCAGCCTTTGATAGTTCTAGGACTCCGTCTGAAAACATTTCAGTCCAGATACGCAAACCTTTGCGTTGCTTTAGGGCCAATAGAACCGCATCCGGCACTCCACCAATACCCAACTGAAGGGTTGAATTGTCTTCTACAAGTGCGGCAATCCGGCTTCCTATTTCTGCTTGGGCATCGGATATTTCTGTTGCAGGCTTTTCCTGTAGGGGTTCATCAACTTCAACTAAATAATCAATTTCACTGTCATATATCTGCGCATCCCCATAGGTATAGGGCATTTGTTTGTTGGATTGAGCGATGACTAATCCCCCGTGAGCACGCGCAGTTTCAATTGCTCTAGGCAAGATGTTTACTTCAGTGCCAAGACTGACTGTGTCAAAACGTTGTTGAGAGGTGTGAATAAGTACAACATCAGGGCGATAAAAGTTACGAATCAAAACTGGCAAGAGAGATAGCCGTGATGGAATGTATTCCAGTCGTGGGTGATTGCGCATGGCAGGCCCCACAAAAGCTGTCTCGAAGGTAATTCCCTCACGATTAGGAATGCCATCACCATGAGCATTTAGCATGTGAAGTTTGAACTCAGGGATCACTTCATCTGCGATAGCCAAAAGGGTGCGAGGTGTTGAAAAGTTACCTGAAGCAATAATTCGTGGATTACTCGGTAAGTTAGCGAGAATGCTCTTTAGTTGTTCTGTATTGATTACTCGCATACAGGCAATCTACTCTTTGAAGTAAAACAAAAATCTCTCTTCCCGCACATTTGCTGTGTGAGAAGAGAGATATCAGTGGTAGCCCCGAAGGGATTCGAACCCTCGTAGCTGACTTGAGAAG
>Ga0214162_1000088_pt1 | contig 20441 bp, 23 predicted proteins | sample LakMenepilimnion_3_FD_153000 | JGI IMG/M metagenome (GOLD analysis project Ga0214162, IMG submission 153000) | Freshwater microbial communities from Lake Mendota, WI - Practice 20APR2010 epilimnion v5 | ecosystem: Environmental > Aquatic > Freshwater > Lake > Epilimnion/Euphotic zone | place...
TCTACATCTCTACACCTTAATTCAACAAACTCATTCTGAGCGACAGATATTTGAAATGATGGTCGAGTTCTGGCATGACCATTTGAACATTACAACTCTTGGAGATGAGACTAAAGACGGCAATCTCGATTGGCATACCAACGATTGGAATAAGCGAGTAATTCGCCAACATGCTTTAGGAAGATTCGAAGACTTGTTACAAGCATCAGCGCTGCATCCAGCGATGATTGTTTATTTAGATGGTGAATTAAGTACTAAAGAGCAACCTAATGAAAATTTCGGGCGTGAATTATTAGAGCTATATACAGTGACACCAAAATCTGGCTATACCCAATCAGACATTATTAACGCGGCAAAGTTGTTTTCAGGTTTGCGGGTGAAGTGGCCTGAGCGCTGGTACCAAAGAGGCCCAAGAACACGTCCTTGGGGCACCACCTTCAAAGATGTTTCGCCCTTTTCGACCATGTTGCATGGAGAGCGTCAAAACTATGGCACTTTCAAAATTATGGGTTGGCAGCAAACAGTTACAACTCTTGATCAAGTTCTCCCTGCAATCCAGTCACTTCTTAAGTATTTGGCGGCCCACCCTGAGACAGCAAAAGCTATTGCTCTAAAACTTGGCCGTCGCTTTGTTGAAGATGTGCCCTCACAAAAATTCATCAGCGATATTGCAGCTTCCTACACCGCAAGTAATGGGGATATTAAGGCTGTTTTAAAGGCTGTCTATCAACACCCTGATTTCAAAAATGCTGTGGGTAAGAAATTGAAGCGCCCGGGTGAGGATTATGTTTCTGTTGCTCGAACACTCAATGTCTTTCCTAATTTCACAAGAGTGCAAAAGTGGAAAGGTATGACCAAAGAGTTTTCATATCCTGCAGTCGTGCCCGATGAACTTAAACGTATGGGGCATGCTCCTTTATCCTGGCCATTTCCTGATGGCTATCCAGATGTTGCAGCCAGCTGGGTAAATGCAAACCATCAAGTACTGCGTTGGAATGTTTATGGACATTTCCTTCAAGGAAATACTTGGAACCAACCTGCTTTGGATTCGTTATTAGCGACTCGAGAGACGAACCTAGATCGGCAAATAGATCAGGTTGCTCAATTAATCCTGTTTAAGGAGTTAGGGAGCGCAGATCGTGCTGCGGTAAGAAATGCGGTTACCAAAGCTTTTGGTCCAAATCCTGACATGAATAATTACTACCGTGATATCACTGGCCTGATTGCACGACTGATATTTCAATTGCCAGTTTGGAGCCTGAGATGATTCCTGATGATGCAATAAAGAATTGCCCTGAGGGACGAGAAGGGTTTTCTCGTAGGCAGTTCCTGCGCGGTGCAGCTCTATTTGGTGGAATGACAGTCCTTTCTGCAAGTGGAATTAGATACACCTTTGCCGCCACCACTAACGAAGTTCCTGATGTGGTCGTTACTCTCGTGCTTCGTGGAGGATTTGATTCCTTAAGCGCCGTTGTTCCAACAGATGAAAACTTGATGCGAAAAGTTCGAGGCGAGATCTTCATTCCTAATTCAAGTTTGTTGCCGCTGGATCGCGAGTTTGGTCTGCATCCTGCTCTTAAAAAGTTTATGCCGTTGTGGGAGGCTAAAGAGCTCGCCATTGTAAATACGCTCGGCGCACCAACACATTCACGCAGTCACTTTGATGAAATTTCAGATGTTGCCTATGCCGCTTATGGTGAAAAAGATAAGCGCAGCGGGTGGATTGCCCGCTTCTTAGATGTGGCTGGCAACGGCTCTGCGGTGCAATCTGTTGGAATTGGGTCAACCACGCGACAACTTATTGGTGGCAAAGCAGCACCAGTAAATGTTGAATCCATTAATAACTTTAGATTGGATTCCGTTTTTGGATACAAGGCAGAGGACTTAGCTGGCTTTATCGACGAAACGCATGGCCGATGGACAAATATTTGGGCGACTCAAGCAAAATCAACTATTGCAGCGTTAGATCAAATTGCTATGGCTAGTGCACAGAAAAGTGTTGTCACTTATCCAAATACCGGAACAGGTAATCGATTTAGAGATGTGGCGGCGTTGTTAAAGGCAGGCATTGGCGTGCGCGCGGTCGATATTGAATTCCAAGGTGACTGGGATATGCACGCCAATATGGGAACTCTTGATGATGGTTGGCTCACCTCATATTTGGCAGACCTTGCTGGATCTATTTCTGCATTCAGAGAAGATCTTGGCGTTCTCTGGTCCAGAGTAACTGTTGTAACAGTCACTGAATTTGGAAGAAGAGTTAGTCAGAATCAATCAGCTGGAACAGACCATGGTTGGGGTTCAAGCACCTTTGTTGCAGGTGGTGGTGTAAACGGTGGAAAGATTCATGGAAGATTCCCTGGTTTAGATAATAAGCAACTCAAAGATGGTGATCTAGTTGTTACTGCAGACTACCGAAGCCTGCTATCAGAAATTCTCACACGTCGTGCTGGCATTACCGCAGAAGGTGCTGCGCAAGTATTTCCAAACTTCAGACCAGAAGTGCTCTCAGTTATGAAGCATCTTTCTGAAACTCCACTTCCAGAGAATTTTCCAACCAGAGTTCAGACCGCACTTGGAAATGTTGCTTATGATCCAGATAAATTACCAATAGCAGCACCGGTCGCATCAGGTACTCCAACGCCAACAAACACTGTTGAGGCAACTCCTTCACCGACTCCAACTGCCAAGCCAAGTAATTCAAGTTCTCCAGTTGCAACTGCGTCTCCAACTACAAAAAGTAATAAGAAGACCATCACCTGTGTTAAAAATGGCAAAACAATCAGAGTGACCGGAACTAATCCGAAGTGTCCAACGGGTTATAAAATCAAGAAATAATAATTCTTATCTCTCCATTAACTTCTTGCGTGCGATAACTTTTGAGTGGTTCGACAGCTGGTCCACGCACTACTGCCCCATCTTCAGGGTTAAATGCTGATCCATGTGCCGGACATTGCAATAGTGATTCACTCAAAACACAGGGTGCTCCTGCATGAGTGCATCTGGTATCAAAAGCAACAACGCCGCGAGAAGTGCGAGTAAGTGAATAGCTAGTTGAAATACCGAATGAATCCTTTAGTTTAAATACTTTTGTTTGACGCAGAGTCAGCTCTGCACTCTTTGCAATGACTACGCCCTCAAGGACTGCAGTTTGTGTTGGTTGAGGAGTAGCAGCTTCGGTTGGACTCTTAGTGGGTGTTGGCGAAGCAGTTTGTTTGCTCGAAGTCGGCGTTGGAGATGAAATCGCTTTTGGTTCGGTCGGCGTAGGCGATGGGCTTTTTGGCTTCGGACTCGGTGATGCTTCCTTCTTGCTCAAGAGTTCAGTTCTTTGAACAATTGCACCGAGCATCAGAGCGCCGGCGAGTGCGAGAAATACCCTGCGAGAGTTCTGCGTCACGACTTCAATGCTAGTGGTCATGTTTTGGAAATCTGAGCGTGGTGCTTCCCAATCTGAGAGCCTTCGTGTAACACTAGTCACAGGAGGAAGACCATGAATTCTCAAATACCTAGCGGTTGGTACCCAGATCCATCGGGTCTCAACTGTGAGCGCTTTTGGGATGGCCAAGACTGGACAGAGCAAACTCGACCAGTTTCGATCCTTCCGAACAGACCACCTCCACAGGTAAAGCCCAACAATCCAGGATTTGATTCCTCAGAGAAGACTCTCTTGGTTGTTATTGTGGTTTTAATTGTTGTGGCGGCACTGTTTAGCTCAGGATACTAACCAAACAACGAAAGGCATCAAACTATGGAAATACTAGTTCTGCTCGTATGGGTCGCTTGTGCAGCATTCTGCTACAGCCAGGCAAAGAAGAAGAACCTCAATGTCGGACTTTGGACAGTTTTGGGACTTCTATTCGGAGTATTCGCAGTGATTGGCGTTTCAGTTTCTTCTGCAAAGTCATAGATAATTGAACTCAGCCACGATAACTTTAGTTGTCGTGGCTGAGTTTATTTACACATAGAACGGAGTTATTGTGCAATCAGCAGTACCTGCCGGTTGGTATAGAGATCCCGATGGTAATGAATGTGAAAGATATTGGGATGGCAATAACTGGAGTTTAAAAACAAGACCCCTCATCACATCTGTTTCTCAAACTCCCCAGCCCAACAATGAGATTTCAGCAGGTTGGTGGATCGCTTTAGCAATTTGTGGAATTTTTGCAATTGCCATACTTCTGCTTATGTCTCAAGACTCTTCGTATTATTACTAACGGCAGTTTGAAAGGTACCAATCGCTTTCCGATATTGTCCAAGAAGTAGAACTCCCAATAGCATCGCACTTAGCTTGATTGTTTGAACAGCCAGTCACTACTGAAGTAAGCACAAGTACTGATGCAAATATAGACATCGCTTTTAATTTGAATATTTTAAATTATCTCTCCTTTTCGAATAATGAATTAAAGCACAGTGACAACATCCATGTGGTGAGATTACTTCACAACAATACAAAAGACACCCTTGCTAATCTTGCGGCAAGGGTGTCTTTTATTAATGCTTGCTACTTAGCTGCGCCTGCTTCTTTTGCTCCTGGAACCTCAAGTAGCTTTCCTGTTTCAACTTCATAGACAAAGCCATGAATAGGAATGTTCTTCGGAACCAGTGGGTGGCGACGAATGCGCTCAACATCTTCTACAACTGCCTTATTACGATCAGCAATAGTCAGCCAGTCAATGTATGCCGCTTCAGTTGATCCTGGACCTTTACCGACATCATAGAAACCTTCTTCTCCAAGAGCTGCAGTTTCAAGACTCTTCGAAAGTAGTCCTCGCATGATTTCGTCTGTGAAAAACTCCATGCCGCAATTGCTGTGGTGGATTACAAACCATTCTTTAGTTCCAAGTAGTTTGTAGGAGATCACTAGTGAACGAATTGCATCATCTGAGGCGCGAGCACCAGCGTTACGAATAACGTGCGCATCGCCTTCGGATAGTCCGGCATACTTTGCTGGATCTAGACGTGCATCCATGCAGGTAAGAACTGCAAATTGGCGAGCTGGTGGTAAAGCCAACTTCCCTTTTTCCCCAAAGCGTTCGACATACTTCTTGTTTGCATCTAATACTTCATTTAGAACTGACATTAAACTCTCCGATTTCAGATCTATCAAGAGGCACTCTCCTGTTACCTGGCAAAAATTAGCAGGGAATGCAAAATAGATCTCAATACCTTTTGGCAGGTGCGAATTACATGCAGGTGCAATTGGCCATGCGATATACCAAGTTAGGATTTACACTTCTGGCATGTTAGGTGGAGTAAACAACGCGCTGTTCTTGCAATCCTTCGGCGGATTCGTTGGCCTTGCCATTTTGATTCTTGTTTTAAAGTGGGGTTTTTCATCGAATAGGAAAATGATCGTGACTCCCATTAAGGCAGGGAAAAAGGATCAATACGGATTACTAAGTCCTTTGCCAACCCCCAGCAATTACATCGAGGCCCAGATGGCGTTGCAAAAACTTGTTGATTCAAACATCAAGGCAACACTGACTCAAACCCTTGATGGACCACAAATAATGGTCTTTGAAAAAGACTTAAGGGCCGCAACCGCGATTCTCAATAACTAGAAACTAGCAATTTTGAATCTGGCGCGACCCTTAAGTCGATCCTTACAAATATTTCTTATGTATTAAGGACGTACTGGCTTTGTAAGCTTTGCGGGAATCGCTGCTAACGCTGCTGCAACACTTGCCTTAAATGCTTCACGAGCAGCCTGGCGTTCTTCTTTAGTAGTTGCAGCTGCCTTAGCTGCATCAAAAGTGACCTTTGCTGCTGCGATGCTTGCCTTGGCAGTTGCAATGGCTGCTTGACGTGCTTCGCGTCCAGCTTTGAATTGTGCTTTTGCCGCTTCAATAGCAGCCTTCTGCTCTGGTGTAAGTGCAACCTTCTTAACAGTCGAAGTTGTTGGCTCCGCTGCAAATGATCCTGATACACCCGCAAGTGAGATTGCTATTGCTGCAGTAATTACTGCACCGCTCTTCATTACTTTGTTCATTTCTGTCCCCCAAACTTTGACATAGATGTCTAGGAAAAAGATACATGGCACTGGGTGAATCCCAAGCAAATTATTGCTGAGAAATTACTTTGAATGGCCGATTAAATGAGGCTGTTACGCGCAAATTCTGCAAACTAGGGGTCCCTGCCCTAAGGTTTTGACATGGAAAAAGTGACTATCGATGAAGCAGCCCTCAAGGCTCGAGTTGGAGATCTCGCCTATGACGTTTTACGTAACGCTGCAACCGAACGTCCTTTCACTGGCGAATACACCGACACTGAGTTAGTCGGCTCCTATCGCTGCAAGGCGTGTAACGCTGAACTATTTAAAAGTGAGACAAAGTTTCATAGCGGTTGCGGATGGCCTTCTTTTTATTCACCAACTGCAGATGATGCGGTCACATTGATTGAGGATCGCTCACTTGCTCCTCGTATTCGCACAGAGGTCCGTTGCGCAGCCTGTGATTCACACCTTGGCCATGTATTTAAGGGTGAAGGCTATGACGTTCCAACTGATGAGCGTTGGTGCATTAACTCTGTGGCTATGTATTTAGAGCAGAAGGATTAAGCTAAAAGTTCAGCAAGCAGTTGCTCTACTCGCTTTTTAATTTCATCTCGAATCACGCGCACAGGCTCAATGCCTTGTCCTGCAGGATCATCTAGGACCCAATCTTCATAGCGCTTACCTGGGTAGAACGGGCACACATCTCCGCACCCCATAGTGATCACAGCATCTGATTCTTGAACCGCTTCAGTTGTTAAGACTTTTGGAGTGTTGTTTGCAATATCAATTCCAACTTCAGCCATCGCTTCAACTGCGATCGGATTGATTGAATCCTTTGGCGCACTTCCTGCAGAAAGAACTTCTACCCGGCCTTGGCCAAGCTCGCGCATGAAACCTGCTGCCATCTGTGAACGGCCCGCATTGTGGACGCAGACGAAGAGAACTGTTGGTTTACTTGTCATGAGTAAGCACCTTCGTTAGGCCCAGGCCAATTATGGCACCGAGAATTTGAGCAGCGATAAATTTAGAAACGCATCCAGGTGCTATACCTGCAAAAGAGTCAGAGAAAATACGACCGACAGTCACAGCAGGATTTGCAAAGGATGTTGAACTTGTGAAGAAGTAAGCACTGCCAATCCATGAAGCAACAATGACCGGGATCAGGCCCGTCTTTTCTTGGTGGATCATGAGATTAATAATCAAGATCAAACCAGCAGTTGCGACTATTTCACCTAAGTATTGGTTTCCACCACTACGAACCTTTGTGGAGATTTCATAAAGAGGATGGCTAAACATGGCATTTGCCAAAACGGCACCTGCAATAGCGCCAGCGGTTTGAGCGAACACATACTGAATAAAGGTTACAAAGTTCGTGCGCTTTTGAATCAAATCGACCATCGTTACAACTGGATTAAAGTTTGCGCCGCTAATTGGCCCTAAGACTTGGATTAACACTGCCAGCCCAAATACTGTTGAAATGGTGTTGATCAGCAGTTGCACACCAATATCTTCAGAGAGATTAGTTGCCATAATTCCTGAGCCAACGACAATTGCTACAAGGGTTGCCGTTCCTAGGAACTCCCCGATTACCTTCTTCATGTCCGCAGAGTACAACTCCTAAGCAAACGAATGGTTAACAAACACAAAACCCCACTGACCAGTGGTGGCCAATGGGGTTTTGCTTAAGGCTAATTAAGAAACAACGATGATGTCTACAACAAATATCAATGTTTCTGCTTGAAGAGGGTGACCAGCTACAGGGCCATAACCTACTGAAGGAGGGATAACTAGAAGACGGCTACCACCAACTTTTGCCCCCGGTAATCCTTGCTGCCATCCTGTGATTACGCCATTTAGTGGGAATGTTGCAGGCTCTCCACTGGTCCACGATGATTCAAGTATTTCCCCAGTAGACCACTGCATCAATGTGTAATGAACTGTGAGCGTCGATGTTGGAAGAATTTCGGTTCCATTTCCGATAACGATGTCTTCTGACTTCAACTCTGTAGGTGCAGGGCCTTCTATGCCAGTTGGTACGATTTTTTCAGCAACCAACTGCTTGATTTGATCTGCGGTTAATTCTGTTGGCACTCTGTCTTTCCCTCCTAGAGCTGTAAATGATGCAAATGCAATTGCTAGTACCGCCAAAGCTGCAAATACTTTTATCAGGGTCTTTCTTGGCATTTTTTTCCTCTTCTTTACTCTATTTCGCTTATTAATTTTAACTCCCCCTCACCAATCTGACCTTGTGCCCGATACAACTCTAATTTAGCGCGAGTGTCCTCAATATCAAGATTACGCATGGTTAATTGACCGATGCGATCTACTGGCCCAAAGGCAGCATTTTCTGTTCGTTCCATTGAAAGCTTCTCAGGGTGATAGCTAAGTCCTGGGCCAGTCGTGTTAATAATTGAATAATCATCACCACGGCGCATTCGAATGGTCACCTCACCAGTGACGACAGATGCGACCCAGCGCATTAAAGATTCACGGAGCATTAACGCCTGTGGGTCAAACCATCGGCCCTCATAGAGAAGGCGGCCAAGACGGCGACCCTCTGCGTGGTAGTTAGCAATTGTGTCTTCGTTGTGGATTGCACTAATTAAGCGCTCGTATGCAATGAAAAGCAGCGCCATTCCTGGTGCTTCATAAATTCCACGACTCTTAGCCTCAATTATGCGGTTCTCAATTTGATCTGCCATTCCAAGTCCGTGGCGCCCGCCTACTGCATTTGCTTCCTTCATTAAATCAACAATGTCATCAAAGGACTTTCCGTTGATAGAAGCAGGGCGACCTTGCACAAATGAAATAGTCACATCTTCTGTGTCAATCTTTACCGCAGGATCCCAAAAGCGAACACCCATGATTGGTTGCACTAGCTCAACTGAAGTGTCTAGGTTTTCTAAGCTCTTTGCTTCATGGGTTGCACCCAAAATATTTGCATCTGTTGAATAGGCTTTTTCAGTACTGTCTCGATATGGAAGACCATGTGTGACTAACCATTCAGACATTTCCTTACGTCCACCTAGTTCGGTGACAAAATCCTGATCTAGCCATGGCTTATAAATACGTAAGTTTGGATTTGCAAGTAGTCCATAGCGATAGAAACGCTCAATGTCGTTTCCTTTATATGTTGAACCATCTCCCCAGATTTCAACTGAATCTAAATGCATGGCACGAACAAGCATTGTTCCTGTTACCGCACGACCAAGGGGTGTTGTGTTGAAATACTGCTTTCCGCCGGAGCGAATATGAAACGCACCGCAAGCAATAGCAGCAATTCCTTCTTCAACAAGTGCACCCTTGCAATCAACAAGACGTGAAATCTCTGCGCCATATTCCTTGGCACGACCTGGTACTGAATCAATATCTGGCTCGTCATATTGACCAAGATCTGCTGTGTATGTGCAAGGGACTGCCCCCTTCTCGCGCATCCATGCAACAGCAACTGAGGTATCCAGTCCACCAGAAAAAGCAATACCTACTTTTTCTCCAACTGGGAGGGAGGCAAGGACCTTAGACATGCAGCAAGTCTAACGGATGTTAAGTGTTGGAAGTTTCTGCTCCAAGGCCGGAGTAATGCCCCATTGCGCTGTAATTTCTAGATATCTATCGATCTCTGACTTCTCTGGCTTTGCATCTGTCTTAACTGCACGAATCATCAAATTTCGCGGGGTGTGCTCTCCCCCAACAAACTCAATAATTTCAACTCGATATCCAACTATTCTCAATAACTGCGCTCGTAATGAATCGGTCAAAAGATCACCAAGGCGCTCTTTCATCAACCCAAATTTAGTAATTGCACCCCAAGGTTCTGGTGCTCTATCGATTTGCTTTTGAATATCGTGATGGCAACAAGGAGCAATGAACAATAGTTTTGCTTGGCCATTAATTGCCCAAGCAATTGCATCATCTGTTGCAGTGTCACAAGCGTGCAGGGCGATAGCTACATCTGCCGTATCTGATGTTGTTTTTGATATTTCCTCTGCCTTGAAATGTATTGTCTTTGAAATACCTAGCTTTTGGGCGATGGCATTATTGCGATCTCTAGATTCTTCACGGATATCAATTCCTGTGACTACGACTGGGATTCCGGATTTCATAAGGTATTGGTGTGCTGCAAAAGTTAAATAGGCATGTCCACAACCCAGATCTGTAATTCGCAAGGGGTTTTCTGTAGTTGGTTTATGAATTTGGCCAGCTTCAATTGCCGAGTTAAGTGTGGGTGAAAGTAAGCGAAGGAACTCTTCTACTTGCTTGTATTTATCCTGTCTGGAGGGCTTGATGACGCCTTTGGCATCTGCAATACCAACCTCGTGCAGAAATGGATCACCAGCATCTAGTAATCGATTCTTCTTTTTATCATGTGACAAGTTTTGCTCAGCATCACGCTTTTCTGTGTGCACTTGAGCATCACCACTTTTAGTAATGCGCACAGAATAAGCCTCGTTTGTTGATTCGACCGTTATGTTTGCGTATCCGCTATCTAATAGCTCATCGACTGCAACCTGATTGGGTAAAAGATTCTTTGTAGTCGTTGCGCGTCCATCATTTTGCATCAACTGTAGGTTTAAAACACCTTTGATCTCAACTAGTCGAACATCTATACGCTCATACTCGACCTGCATATTGCGACGGCGACCAGACAAGACTGCTCGAACAAAAGTAGAGGTATCTAAAATTCTAGAACTTGCCTGAATTAAGGCATCCTCTTTTGACAGTTGCATAATTTCGCAAGTGTATCGTTTAAGCATTACGTGATTAATGAGCCGAGCCTGCCTGTGCTACTGAGCCCACCACAAAAAACGTTATAAAAGTGCAACCTTTCGGTGCTCGTTACACGCTTTTTACATTGTCACAGAATTACCCATTCCGTAGCCTTCCATCATGAAATCTTCTCCATGGTGGAAAGAAGCAACCATCTATCAGATCTATCCTCGGTCATTTTTTGATAGTAATGGCGATGGCGAAGGTGATCTTCCTGGGATAACTTCAAAGCTTGAATATGTGAAGTCATTAGGAGTAGATGCAATTTGGCTTAGCCCTTTTTACACCTCACCAAATAAAGATGGTGGCTATGACGTTGCTGATCCTCGTGATGTGGATCCACGTTTTGGAGATTTAGCAGATGCAATAAAAATGATTGAAGTTGCACATTCCTTGGATTTACGTGTCTTGGTAGATGTGGTCCCCAATCATTTTTCAGATCAACACGTGTGGTTCCAGGAGGCATTAAAGGCTGGACGTGGCTCGGTGGAACGTTCACGTTTTCACTTCTATGATGCAAATCCAGACGGTTCTTTGCCTAATAACTGGATTTCACTATTTGGCGGACCAACATGGACACAAGTTGAAGATGGTCAGTTCTACTTGCATTTATTTGATTCTTCACAGCCCGATCTCAATTGGGAAAATCCTGAAGTAGCTGAAGATTTTGAAAAGACATTGCGCTTTTGGCTAGACATTGGTGTTGATGGTTTTCGAATTGACGTTGCACATGGTTTAGTTAAAGAGGATGTTCTTAAAGATCATCCGGATCCACAAGGCTTAAGTGATGCATTGCGTCTGGATATGCCAATGGATCCTGAAAGACGATATGCCTTGTTGCCAACAGTGCCATTTTTTGATCGCCAAGGGGTTCATGAGATCTATCGTGAGTGGCGCAATCTCTTTAATTCCTATGGTGATCGCGAGGTGATGGCTGTTGCAGAAGCATGGGTTCATCCACCAGTTAATTCCACCCGCTATGTGCGCCCAGATGAGTTGCATCAAGTCTTTAACTTTGACCTTTTAGATGCTCCCTTTAATTCAGTACATCTTTACGATGTCATTAGTCGCTCTATTGATTTGATGAATACGGTGGATGCATTACCTACCTGGGCATTGAGCAATCACGATTCACCTCGAGTTGCATCACGGGTTGGTGAGCAAGAATCACGAGCACTTTCGCTCTTTGTCTTTGCTTTACCTGGTTCAACCTATGTCTATGCGGGTCAAGAACTTGGACTGCCAGATGGCCTCATCCCAGATGAATCCCGACAGGATCCAATCTATTTCCGCACAGAAGGTCTGCAAAAGGGACGAGATGGTGCGCGAGTTCCATTGCCTTGGAATGGTGACAAAGCTCCATTTGGATTTACATCTGGAACTCCTTGGTTACCAATGCAAGATAGTTGGAAGGATTCAACAATTGATAAGCAATCTTCAGAACCAAAAAGCTCACTGAACTTGTATCGAAATGCACTCAATTTACGTGCTGAACATTTAGTAAATACAGGAGAAATAGAGTGGCTAGAGAGCCCTCATCATGGTGAAAAGGGTTCTTCTCTACTGGCATTTCAGAGAGGAAATGTGTCCGTATACATGAATCTGGAGAATTCACCCCTTGAGGTTGAAATCACAGGCAAAGTGTTGATCGTGAGCGCGGGAGTTCCTGATGGTCGCGATGGAAAGATAACAATTCCACCAATTTCAACGATGTGGGTTCAACACTAACTGGCACAATAACGCCATGGAATCCACGACAATCTGGCTGCTCACACTTGGCGGTTTGTCTGCCGTAATCCTCTTTGACTTAATTCTTGCAGTGTTACGTCGCAATAAAGAAACCACGATGACCGAAGCAGGTATTTGGACAATCGTCTATGTCACCGCTGCCTTAGTTTTTGGTTACTTCCTGCCCAACTGGACCACAGATCCAAATGCACAAAAAGAGTTTTATGCAGGTTGGTTAACAGAATATGCATTGTCAGTAGACAACATCTTTGTTTTTGTAATCATCTTAAGTCGGCTTCAGGTTGAAAAGACTAAACAACAGTTGGTACTGCTCTTGGGAATTATCATCGCGCTAGTACTTCGTGGTGGTTTCATTGCTGCCGGAAGTGCGATTATTGAAAAATTCTCATGGGCCTTCTTTATTTTTGGAGCCTTCCTGATCTTTACCGCATACAGACTCTTGACCGAGCATGGTGGCGATGAGGAATGGAAAGAGGATCGCCTGGTCACCTTCTTGCGTAAAAAAGGTGCATCGACCTTCACAATTGCCTTAATTTCACTTGGCTTTACAGATTTAATCTTTGCTCTTGATTCGATCCCAGCCATCTTTGGAATTACCCGTGACCCATACATAGTTGTGTGTGCAAACATCTTTGCTCTCATGGGGTTACGACAGTTGTATTTCTTGTTACAAGGTCTATTGGAGCGCTTGGTCTTTCTATCCAAGGGCCTCTCATTCATTCTGGCATTTATCGGCCTTAAGATGATTATTGAGGCTTTCCATGGCATCGGAATTCATGAGATAACACTTCCACACATCACGATTGAAGCAAGCCTTGGAGTAATTGTTCTTACCTTGATTGTTACAGCAACCGCAAGTCTTACCGCAACCCGCAAAGATGGAAGCGAAATCGTTTAGAGATCTGATTTCATTTTTCGTAGAGTTTCACGGTCATAGTCCTTGGTGCGTTCGTGAATTTTTCGAATCTGAAGTGCAAAAGCTTTAATAGCAGTATCAAAAGCAGCCAAATCATTGAACTCCGCTGCCTCTGCGCGTATTAATGGTCCTGAGCCATGAGTAGTAAGTACAACTCTATGAGAATGCTTGCCCTGTTGAGGATTTGCTTCGTGAAGAACCTCAACTTCGACGCGATCAATAACTACGCTAAATCGCTCCATGCTACTGAGTTTTTCTTCCGCGATTGATTTGAAATCTTCTGCTAAGTCTGCGTGCCGTGTATGAATTAGAATCTTCATACTTAGAAGGGTAGTACTAAGACCACCGCTGTCGCTAGAGATGCCAGAAGAAAAGATTTACCAAGAATTTTTAGTGCTGTCACTCGGTCAGCTTGTCGATCTTCCTTGCTGGTAACTTTCTTTATGTCCCCCAGCTTGCCAATGTTAAAGGTTCCAGCAAATCCATATGCCAGACAAAACTTGCTGCGTGATTGCACAAAGCCAATTGAGGCAACAAATAGGGGAAAGAAGATTCCTAAGTGAAATTCTGCTGGAGAATCAAAGAAAGCATAAACAAAAAGAGTCATTACAGAAACGATTAAACCAACTACTGCAACTAGTTGCCTGCGGCGAATTTCACCTTTCCCAATATTGCAACTTCCAGGAATGTATTCGTAATCAGGCATCTTCAAATTCATCTTCGTCGACCCATGAATCGGCAACTGAGTCCTCTTGCTGCTCTACCCAAGAAAGAAATGAACCGACCGCCTTGAAGGCCAAAATCGCCACTGTCGCTGCTGCGAATATTCGACGAAAGAGTTTGAACATAGGATAAAAATACTCTCTTTTTCTGAATATTTCTTTACAGAACCTTTAAAGCTTTCTCAATGTCTTGCCACAAATCATCAACATGCTCACAACCGACAGAGAGCCGAATCAATTGCTCAGGAACAGAAGGACTCTCAAGAGCCCACCGGCGACGCCTTTCCCAGAGTGATTCAATCCCACCAAGACTGGTTGCATGGGTGATCAAATCGGATGACTCACAGACTTTTTCTGCATCTTCTGCAGTTCCATCCACTTCAAATGAAATCACCGCACCAAAACCTGGATAGCGAACTTTGGTCACCTTTGAGTGCTTGCTCAGGCGAGCAACCAATTCCTTTGCATTGCCTTCTGCTGCCCTAAAGCGAATTGGAAATGTTCTAATTCCCCGTAGTGCAAGCCATACCTCGAAAGGTCCTGGAACAGAACCGTTAAACCGGCGAGCTTGATCTAATCGGGCCAAGAGTGCCTCATCGTTAGTTGATAGTGACCCCAGGACAACATCACTGTGGCCAGCCAGAAACTTTGTGACCGAATGCATGACGATGTCGGCACCCATTGCTAACGGCTTTTGAACCAGCGGTGTAGCAAAGGTGTTATCAACGGCAACACCAATACCTAGTTTCTTCGCAGCTGTTATCAATGCGGGAAGATCTGCAACATCTAGGCAAGGATTTGTTGGCGATTCCAGCCAGACTAATGCTGCACCCTTCATTGCATTGATTACTTCTTCAGTGTTTGTAATTTCAACAAAGCGAACTTCTAACCGTCCTGATGCATGAAATTGATTCAGCAATCCCATAACTCCGCTATATCCCTGATTGGATGCAACAACTGGTGCTCCAATTGGGAGAATAGAAAACACTGCACTAACGGCAGCCATGCCAGAAGAATATGAAAGAGTTGCTCCGCCCTCTAACTCTCCAATTGCCGCTTCTAGAGCGCTCCAACTTTCATTGCCATAACGTCCATATCCCACTGGACCGCCGGCGTGATAAGTGGAAGAAAAAATTAAAGGCGGATTGAGGGAAGCATCTGGAGCAGCATCGGGACGACCTGCTGTGATCGCAGATGTTTCAGGGTGAAGACTCATGCAATAAGTCTAATTGTTACTAAGCACCGCCATCGCCGCATTATGTCCAGGAATTCCGCTTACTCCCCCGCCACGCATAGCCCCTGCGCCACAAATGAAGATTCGTGGGTCATTTGTTTCAACTCCCCACGAAGGCTCTGTTGCGTCTTCTCGAAATGGCATAGACAGGTCTTTATGGAAAATATTGCCCCTCGGCAAAGCAATAGCTTCTTCGATATCTAGTGGAGTCTTAACTTCCATTGCAGCAATCACATCTTGAATTGGTTCTGCCAAGTACTCATTAACTGATGAAAGTGCAGAAGCAAGGGCGACTTCTCGTGCTGCCTCGTTATCGGCATCGAACAGAGAAGCTGGGGTGTGTAGGCCAAAAAGAGTGAGCGTGTGATATCCCGCTTCCTGTAAATCTGTGCCCAAAATTGATGGATCAGACAAAGTGTGGCAATACATTTCTATCGGCATATTCGCCGGCATCAAACCTGCTTGAGCATCCTTAAAGGTTTGCTCGAGCTGAGAAAAACTCTCATTGGCATGGAAGGTACCAGCAAATGCAAGTCGTGGATCTATTCCCGATTTCAATTTAGGTAAGCGCTTTAACAAGATATTTATCTTCATCTGTGAACCATCTAGAGATTCTGGTTGTGGTTTCCCACGAAGTTTTGCTAATACCTGGGGCGCAGCATTTGATAAGAGATAATCAGATTCATACTTATCTCCTGAAACTGTCTCTACCGTCACACCAAAATCATTGCTGATTACTGAATTCACTTTTGAATTCACTTTAATCTCAACACCTGATTCAGTGGCGACTCGAATTAGCTCTTTGACTAGAGCGCCCATTCCGCCAACAGGTACTTTCCATTCACCCGTGCCATTACCCATCAAGTGGTAGAGGAAACAAATATTTGCTTGGATATCAAAAGCAGATGCAAACGTACCGATGAGCGCATCGGTTAAAACAACTCCCTTAACCACATCATTATCAAATCGTTTATTGATTTCATCGCCTATTGGGTTTTCAATTAAGTACTCCCAGATCTCCGGCAGATTAATCTCATTTTTTAACTCACTTCGAGTCTTGAGTGGCTCAAGAAGTGTTGGTGCAATCCTTTGTGCAAATTCAGCAACTTCGGCATAAAAATCTTGCCAGGCTTGGCCTTCTTGGCCTGTTGGATCTAGTTCATTAAATGAAGCTGCAGTCTTTTCATCCCATTTCCTAGATACATATAAACCTTTACCACCATAAGGGGTATAGCTAGAAACTTCACGTGAAACACATGTGAATGAAAGACCAAGATCTGCAACAATTTTGTCTGGCAACAAGGAAATCAGATACGAGTACCTAGATAGGTGGGCATCAAAGTCAGGAAATGCCTTAACGCTTTGGGTTGCACCACCTATTTCAGGGTTAGCCTCAAGAATTACCACTGACTTTCCTGCTTTGGCTAAATAGGTAGCTGCTACAAGTCCATTATGGCCACCACCAATAATAGTGACATCGTATTTCTTGATGCTCATTTATTGTGACCGAGCAATCCGATCAATTGCTTCGGTGATGATTTCTGGACTTGTTGCAAAATTTAGGCGCACATATTGGTCACATTGCTTACCAAAGGTGTGTCCTGAATTAAACGCCACTCGACTTTTTTCCAGCAATGTTGCGGTTGGGTTTTCACCAAGATTGAGCGACTCAAGGTCTAACCATGCAAGATAACTATTTTGTGGGATGTGATAGCGAACTGTTGGAAGTTTTTCAGCCAATAGTTTTTTAATTAAATGACGATTGTGGTCAAGCTGAGCGATTACTGTGTCTAGCCAAACACCACCGTCAGCAAATGCCACTGCAGTTGCAAAGCCACCCAGTAGTGATGCGCGGTAATGCATGGCCGGTGCCAAACTACCTAGCTTGGAATCCATCTGTTCGTTTTGCGAAACAATGATTGCGCACTTTAATCCTGCAATATTCCAACCCTTGGAAGCAGCCGTAACACAGATTGAAACTGATTCGGCATCGCTTCCCAAAGTTAACATTGGTACGAAGCTCTCGCCAGGATAAGTTAGTGGGGCATGGATTTCATCGCTTATGACAAGCACATTGTTTTTCTTCGCCAAGGCAACAATCCGTAGTAAATCTTGCTTGGTATAGATAAAGCCAAGTGGATTATGTGGGCTACATAAAAGGTGAACCTTTATTCCAGATGAATAAGCACTTTCCAGTGCATCCCAATTAATCACCCAAGGGTTTGTTTCTTCATCTCCGGTGCGTTCAAAGGGAGCGTCAACAAGATTTAACTGTGTTTCATTAATCCAAGTATAAAAGTTATGGTAAACCGGGGAACTGATCAGTATCGAGTCTCCTGGTTTTGTAAACACACGTAGAATTTCCACAACAGCCACGCCAACATCAGTTGCTACGCGAACTTGTTTTTCATCAACGTTCCAATGCCAGCGCTCTGCAGCAAATTTCTTAAAACCTAAACCGAGTTCTGGAATTGAATCTAAATAACCTAGATCAGAGTTTGCGACCATTTCAGCCAATACTGCTCTTATCGGTTCTGCGACAGGAAAATCCATTTCAGCAACTGGCAGTGGCAAGACATCATCAGGGAATCCGCGCCATTTTGCACTGTGGTGCGTGCGCAGTTCTTTCAGAGTTGGTATGGAGATCTCTTGATCGCTCATGCCTGCAAGGCTACCTCAGAGTGCTTGTTCTTCGGAAGTTAATCGCCTCGTTGAATTGCGCACAACAAGTGTCGTTGGAAGCACCAAGGAAGGTGGATCAATCGCAGGCTTACGTAAGCGTTCCATAATTGACCACGCAGCCATTTCACCCATGAGCGTGACTGGCTGTTCAATAGTTGTGAGCTCTGAAAACTCAGCCATTTCATGCCCATCAAATCCAATGATTGAAATGTCATCTGGTGCTTTTAATCCATGACGTCTAAGGGCTTGCATGGCTCCAATAGCCATTTCATCTGACTCACAAAAAATTGCAGTTGGTCTATTTGGGCGCGCAAGTAAGTCATCCATCGCGCGTGATGCGGTGTGCATGGTGAAGTCTCCGTGCACTTCGCGGGAAGGCAGCCACTCCAGCCCGCTTTCTGCCAAAGCTTGCATGAAACCTTTACGGCGATCCTGTGGAACGCTGAAATTAAATGGGTCATCTGGTCGGCCTGACATTAAGCCAATCTTCTTATGACCTTGATTAACTAGGTGCTGTGTAGCGGTTCTAGCTGCAGCTACATCATCAATTTTGATTGATGCACACTTTGCGTGATCCATTCCTACCAAGGCAATAGGAATACCAAGGCTAAGCATTGAATCAAACTCTTCTTCCGTTGGTGGCAATGAAATCACAATCAGTGCATCGACTCGACCCTTTAACAAGTGATGCTGGAAAAGTCGTTCGCGACCCTTCATTTGCGAAAAGTTATAGAGCAATAAATCTAAGCCAGCCTCACGAAGGGCTTGCTCTGCTCCACTAATTACCTGCGAGAAATACCAGCGTGAAATGTATGGAGCCACAACGCCAACTGCATTTGTTCGACCGCCAACAACATTTTGGCGATCTGAGATCAATGGATAGTTCAGCTTTTCCGCAGCAGCAATAATCTTCTCTCGGGTCTGTTGATTCACGTGATGGAGGCCGCGCAAAGCTCGTGAGACTGTTGCAGTTGAAACTCCTGCTTCTTCTGCAACTTCCTTAATTCCTGCCACGTATTCACCTCCCCTATAGGTATTTACTGCAAAATTTTCTGCAATTACTGCAAAAGTATGGCAAGGAACCTGTAAAAAGCAATTTCACGCCTAAATTAGGAGTACATTGGAGAGTATGAGCAACCAAATTGAAACCCAGATTGATGTAACACTGACCGAACGCAATCGTGTAACGGCACTGTTTCGGCTAATCCTGATTGTCCCGATCTACATTTTCATCGCCTCCTTTACCCCATCTGTTGCTGGTCTCGACGATGGAGATCTGAATTCTTTATACGCAGGATTCTTTGCACTTCCCGTGGCCTTAGCGATCATCTTTCGTCAGGTCTACCCAAGCTACCTCCTAGCCTTTAACGAGGCCCTGCTCTCCTTGCAGACGCGTGTGGATGCCTACCTACTCCTGCTCACAGATGAGTATCCATCAATTGAAGAAAACGATGTTGTCAGCGTAACTTTTCCAGAAGTTGATGCCAAAGCACTCAATCGTTGGTTGCCACTAATCAAGTGGTTCTTAGCAATTCCTTTATACATCGTTGGAATTGTCTATATCGTTTATGCAGCTTTCTTAACTCTCTTTGCCTGGTTCAGCATTCTCTTCACTGGCAATTTTCCAGAATTTTGTGCAGAAGGAATCGTTGGCGTGATTGCTTTTTGGAACCGGGTTACTGGCTATGCACTACTTCTTGTAACAGATGAGTACCCAACCTTTTCCCTTTAGTTAAACTGGGTAAGCAACTCCTGTGCTTGAATGACAGTCATATCCGTTTGGGTTTTTCTGTAAATACTTTTGGTGGTATTCCTCAGCTTCGTAGTACTCAATGCCATCTGCGCTAAGAATTTCTGTGCAGATCTGACCCAAACCTGCAGCGGTCAAAACTGCTTGGTATGCAGATTGTGAAGCGAGCGCAGTTTTCATCTGCTGATCATCTTCTGTGAAGATCGCACTTCGATATTGGGTTCCGATGTCCCCACCCTGTTGGTTCAGGGATGTTGGATCGTGCATCGTCCAAAACTCTTCTAGCAATCGTTGGTATGAAACAACTGTTGGGTCAAAAACCACTTTCACCATTTCGGCATGACCTGTGACGCCGGTGCAAACCTGTTCATAGGATGGGTGAGGGCGAACTCCCCCCATATATCCAACACTTGTTTCAATGACTCCATCCATCTGCCAGAAGCGACGTTCTGCTCCCCAAAAACATCCTGTTGCAAAGTAAGCCGTTGATCTCATGCGTGAATTCTTGCAGTATGCAGAGTTATTCGCACCCGCTGATAACCTTAGGCTCACACCCACGAGCCCCCGTAGCTCAGGGGATAGAGCACTGCCCTCCGGAGGCAGGTGCACAGGTTCGATTCCTGTCGGGG
>Ga0214162_1000090_pt1 | contig 20306 bp, 13 predicted proteins | sample LakMenepilimnion_3_FD_153000 | JGI IMG/M metagenome (GOLD analysis project Ga0214162, IMG submission 153000) | Freshwater microbial communities from Lake Mendota, WI - Practice 20APR2010 epilimnion v5 | ecosystem: Environmental > Aquatic > Freshwater > Lake > Epilimnion/Euphotic zone | place...
ATTCAAAGCGTTTTCGGCCAATCATTTTACCAAGTTTGTTGGCTTGTCTAGCGATAGTTTGAACGAATGGAAGGTCAAAAATGGGGTTGTAATTCCTAATCCATTATGGTTTAAAACAGCACGTTTGTCGGATTTAAAATCTAAAAAAGTAATTTTCGTAGGTCGTCACTCTTATGAAAAAGGACTGGATAGAATATTGCAAATTTGGCAAAAAGTCATTGTAAAACATCCAGATTGGAGGCTTGAAATTTACGGAAACTCCAATGAAAATCAAGAATTGAAAAAACTTTCTAATTCATTGAAGATTAACAATAGTGTCACTTTTTTCGAGCCGGTAAAAAATATTAACGATAAATATCTTGAATCCTCGATATTAGTAATGACATCAAGGACTGAAGGTTTTGGGATGGTTCTTATTGAAGCTATGGCTATGGGGCTGCCTTGTGTTGCTTTTGATTGTCCTTGCGGTCCAAGAGCAATTATCCAAAATAATGCAAACGGATTCCTTGTTGGAAATGGAAATATAGATTCTTTTGTTCAAAAAATGGACTTACTTATTGAAGATGAAAATTTGAGATTGCAAATGGGGAAAAATGCCCAAGTAAGCGTTAAAAAATATAACATGGACGGCATAATGCAACAATGGAAATCACTTTTTGAAGATCTAGCCAAAAAATAATTCAATTCTTTAAAGAACAGAAATAGCCCAATTTATACAAATCAAACAGCAATAAAGATGGTTTTCGGGAAAGTAAATTACGTTCTATTTTTCTTTCGGTAGTATGGAATATAAAGGCAATGAAAGAAGCTAAATAAAGGCTTTTCAATACATTGGAAACTCTCAAAAGTTTGCTTTCAGAAGGGTCTAAAGAAGTGGTTTCTGTAATTAATTTCAGATTTTCCAGTGCTGTCTTGGTCTTTTCTAAAAACTGTTGTGAGGTTTCCAATCCCAAATGATATGTTGGATTGTCGATATGTTTTACTAAAATCCCTTTTTTTTTCAAATCAGACAAAAACACTAGATCTTCGTAGCCATATTTAGTGATTGATTCCTCAAATGGATTTGAAACAAACACGCTTTTTTGAATTAAAATATTGGATGTGAGTGCGTTTCCGTTGGGGTTGCTGTTTCGTTTCGCTACCGAAAGTGATTCTCGTACACTGCCATAAATCCATCGCAATAACTGGTCGTTCGAAGGTTTTTCTTTTTGGTATTCGATTCCGCCAAAAACAACTTTTTCGTTTTTGTTTATTTGCGAAACATAGTGTTGGATAAAATTATTTTTGGTTGGAAAGGTATCACAATCCATGATGAGCAGCCAATCAAATTGTGCTTTTTCTGCCAATGAATTGATGTTTTTCCCTCTTCCTAAATTCGATTTGTTTTCCGAGAAACCACAGTTTTTCAAGCTGTTTATTTTTTGATTGTCAGGTTCAATCAAGTTCGAAGTATCGTCTTGACATAAAATCTCAAAATCGATTTTACATTCCAAGCATTGCTGATGCAACTCCGAAACTAGCGGATAAACAGAATAATTATAAACCGGAAGGAGTATCGAAAGCATTACACCGTTTTTTGAACCACTTCAAAAAGTTTCATGTCTTCACATTTCAACGTTTTGGATGGAAACTTCATCAACAAGGCATAATCGTGGGTAGCCATAATGACTGTTTTTCCGGTAGCGTTTATTTTTCTCAAAACATCAAGCACCTCGATACTGGTTTGGGGATCCAAGTTTCCTGTTGGTTCATCGGCAAGTATGAATTCGGGATTATTGAGTAATGCCCGGGCAATGGCCACCCTTTGTTGTTCTCCGCCAGAAAGTTGGTGCGGCATTTTATCGGCATAGCTGTTCATCCCCACCTTGGTCAAAACCTCGTCGATTTTGTTTTCGATATCAATTTCATTTTTCCATCCTGTCGCTTTCAAGACAAAAAGCAAATTGTCTTTAACGGTACGATCTGGAAGTAATTGAAAATCTTGAAAAACAAAACCTATTTTTCTTCTCAAAAACGGAATGTCGTCCTCTTTTAGCGTTGCCAAATCAAAATCGACAATTCTGCCTTCGCCCTCCGCCAAAGGTAAATCGGCATAAAGAGCTTTCATAAAAGTACTTTTTCCAGAACCTGTTTTCCCGATGATGTAGATAAATTCACCGTGGTTAACTTCGAGATTTATTTTTGATAAAATAACTTTTCCCTCTTGGGCAATAGTTGCATTTTTTAAAGAAAGTACAGCTTGTAACATGTCATGAATGGTTTATTTGGTAAAAGTAACAAGATAACGCTTGCATTCAAAATAAATTTTGTCCAATATAAGAGAAATACTAAAATTAGTATCCTTAACGGAACACTTTCAAAATTGAATTTCAAGTTCAAATTCCAGATTGTTTAAAAAGATGTTCATAATAAAAACGAATGGGCTTCCGTTATACCCTGCAGATTACGATACATTTGAATTATTAAATCAAAACTACAATGCGCAACCTTTCTTGGCTTTTCATTTTTGTAATTTTTGTTCAATCGGTATCCATTTCCGCACAAAAATCAGCAATTTACACCCACGAATCCAAAGATTTCGATAAAGCACTATCTTTGTATAACGAAGGTCAATATGCGGCTGCCCAAATTATTTTCGAAAAAGTAAAGTCGGCTGCGGCCAATGAAGAAATGATTTCAGACTGTTCATATTATGTTGCCAATTGTGCCATCCGCACCAATCAACCCAATGCCGATGTATTGATGGAACGTTTTGTTTCGGGTTATCCAACAAGCAGAAAACAAAACCAAGCTTACATTGAAGTGGCCCATTTTTATTTCAAACAAGGAAATTATCCCCAAGCTTTGGAATGGTTTGAAAAAGTCGATGCGCATAATTTGAGTTACAAAGCACAAGACCAGTACAATTTCCAAAAAGGATATAGTTTTTTTACTTCCAAAAATAAAAAGGAAGCCACAACCTATTTTAGCAAAGTGGTAAATTCTGCAGAATACGGTTCGCAAGCCAAGTATTATCTCGGTTTTATGGCTTATGAAGGAGACGATTACAAGCAAGCCACCAAGTATTTTGATGAAGTTTCAGGCACTGAAAAGTACAAGGAAAAACTGTCTTACTACCAAGCCGACATGAATTTCAAGTTGGGGAATTTCGATAAAGCGATTGATTTGGGAGAAAAAGCCATGGCAAAATCGAATGCCGTTGAAAAATCGGAATTGAATAAAATCATTGGCGAAAGCTATTTTAACCTGAAAAAATACGACAAATCTATTCCCTATTTAGCGTTGTATAAAGGCAAAAAGGGAAAATGGAACAACACTGATTTCTACCAGCTGGGATATGCTTATTATATGCAAAAGGATTACGAAAACGCCATTTCGCAATTCAATAAAATCGTTGGCGGAAAAGATTTCGTGGCTCAAAATGCCTATTATCATTTGGGTGAAAGTTATCTGAATTTGGACAAAAAACAACAAGCCTTGAATGCTTTCAAGAACGCATCCGAAATGGAATTTGACGCTGCCATTCAGGAAGATGCGAGTTTGAATTATGCCAAATTGAGTTACGAAATTGGGAATTCCTATCAAAGTACGCCCGCAGTGTTGATGGGTTTCATAAAGAAATATCCCAATAACGCCAACAAATCGGAGATTGAAAGATTGTTGATAGATTCCTATATTTCATCTAAAAACTACAAAGAGGCCTTGATTTTATTGGAAAAGAATAAATCTCCAGAAAATAAATTGGCCTACCAAAAAGTGACTTTTTATAGAGGTTTGGAATTGTTTAACGACGGAAAATACTTAGAAGCGGCAACACTATTCGAAAAATCGTTGGAAGAACAAAAAGACGCCAAGTTCACGGCTCGCGCCACGTTCTGGAAAGGCGAAACCGAATATGTTTTGGACGATTTCAAAAATGCGGTTTTGAGTTACAAACAATTCCAAGGTTTGGCTACGGCCAAGGAAACACCGGAATATAAAAACAGCAATTACAATATAGCCTATTCGTATTTCAAGCTGAAAGAATACGATCAGGCAGGAAATTATTTTCAAAACCAGATTGAAAGCGCCAAGAGCGACAAAGCGCGTTTGCACGATTCTTATTTGCGTTTGGGCGATTGCCGGTTTGTGACTTCAAAATATTCCTTGGCTTTGGAGGCTTATAATAAGGTAATCGAATTTAAAAGCATCGATGCGGATTATGCTTATTTTCAAAAAGCCTTATGCTACGGATTTATTGCTAAAAATGACAAAAAAATCGAAGAACTCAATGCGTTTTTGCAATTGTATCCAAAATCAGCCTATAGAGATGACTCCTTGTTCGAACTTGCAAACACTTATGCATCCGAGAAAAAACCAGATTTGGCCATTAAAATGTATGACAAATTAAACGCCGAATTTGCGAAAAGTTCTTACACTTCGAAAGCGATTTTACGCCAAGGATTGATTTATTACAATTCGGATAAAGACGATTTAGCTTTGACAAAATTCAAGAAAGTAGCCGCTGATTTTCCAAAAACTCCCGAAGCACTCGAAGCCGTTTCCACAGCAAGATTGATTTATCTGGATAACGGCAAAGTGGATGAATATGCCACTTGGGTTCGCACCTTGGATTTCGTTGCCGTAACCGATGCGGAATTAGACAACGACACTTATGAAGCCGCCGAAAAACAATATTTGCAAAACAATACTAAGCAAGCCATTTCGGGATTTAACGGTTATGTTTCCAAATTTCCAAACGGAATTCACGCCCTAAAAGCGAATTTTTATTTGGCCCAATCTCATTTTTCCGATGCCCAGGAAAGTAAATCCATTCCTAATTATGAATACGTCATTGCGCAAGCTCGAAGCGAATTCACGGAACAATCCTTGGCGCGATTGGCACAAATTTTTTTGAAAAACAATGATAATTCCAAAGCGATTCCGGTTTTGTCTCGACTGGAAAACGAGGCCGATTTTCCGCAAAACAAGACTTTTGCCCAATCTAATTTGATGCGCTGTTATTACGATAATAAGGATTTTCTAAATTCAGTGGTGTATGCCGAGAAGGTTTTGGCAAACCCCAAAACGGATGACAATGTAAAAAGTGATGCACAAATTATCATCGCCCGTTCCGCCATTCAAACAGGGGACGAAACCAAAGCTCGTTCGGCTTACGCCAAATTGCAAACCACTGCCCAAGGAGAATTAGCTGCTGAAGCCTTGTATTATGATGCCTATTTCAAAAGCAAGGATGCGAAATTCGAAGCTTCGAATACGGTAATTCAAAAATTAGCCAAGAATTATTCCGGTTATAAATATTTTGGTGCCAAAGGCTTAATTCTGATGGCTAAGAATTTCTATGGATTGAAAGACAGTTTTCAAGCGACCTATATTTTGGATAACGTGATAAAAAACTTCACCGATTTCCATGATGTGGTCTCAGAAGCACAAACGGAATTGGACAGAATTAAAAATGAAGAAGCTAAGATAAATTCATCGATTGGAGGTTAGAAGTGGGAAGTTAGAGGTTAGAAGTGGGAAGTTAGAAGTTGGGACAGGAAAAAACATTAGACAAAAGAAAAAAATGAAAATAATAAAAACAATTATAGTTATAAATAAACAATTAACATTCTCAGCTCCCTCTCTTTTGGGGAGGGTTGGGGTGGGGATTTTGCTTTTGATTGTCCAATTTTCGTTTGCCCAAAAAAAAGATACTAAAAAGGAGGAAAATATTGGAACGGAAGTCGTAAATGTAGTAAAACCCTACACGCCAACCATTTCGGATGCTTTCAAAGTAAGCGAAATTCCCGCCCTTGACGATGCTGAAAACACTAAAAAAGAAGTGATTAAATACAACATATTTTCCTTTCCTGTAGCATCCACTTTTACGCCATCTAAAGGGAAAGCCGAAGGTGTCGAAAAAGAAAAGCAAGCTAAATTATTTAATAATTATGCCACTATTGGAGGAGGAAATTACGGAGCTTTAAACGCTGAATTATTTGTGAATCAGGAATTGGGAACCAATGATTATGTGGGTGGAATGTTTCGTCATCTTTCCTCGCAAGGCGGAATCAAAGACGTTGAATTGGACGATTCTTTTTATGATACTTCTGTTGATTTGACTTATGGAATTCGTGAAAAAGAGTTGTCTTGGAATGTCGATTTGGGGTATCAAAACCAAATCTATAAATGGTATGGATTGCCGACAGGTTTTGGGAGTTCGCTCAATGCAAATGACAGGGCAAATTTGATAGCCGGAATGAATCCTCAGCAAAGTTATAACAACATTTATTTAGGAAGTAAAATAGAAATTGAAGGAAGTATTATAAAGGATGCAAGTGTGAAATTCAATCATTTTTCGGATAATTATGGTTCTACGGAAAACAGGTTTTACGGGAAGCCTTCTTTCGAGTTGAATATCAGTGATAAGTTAGTAAGAACGAATGTGATTGTCGATTATCTGAATGGAAATTTCGAAAAAAATTATTCGAACACCAGTGCAATAAAATATGGTTTTGCCAATTTTGGAATTGCACCTAGTTTTGCAATGCAGCATGACGATTGGACGTTGAATATTGGCGTTGGCGTGTTTTATAGTATGGATTTAGAAAATGACAACAACAAATTTTTGGTTTACCCGCAAATTAATGCTTCGTTAAAAGTGGTAGGAGATTTGATGATTTTCTACACAGGTGCCGAAGGGAATTTAGAACAAAATACGTATTCGGATTTTGTGAATCAAAACCACTTTTTGTCTCCAACATTAGACATCAAGCCAACAGACAAACAATATGATATTTTCGCCGGTTTGAAAGGGAAATTGACCAATACCGTGAGTTACAATCTTAGAGCTTCTTATGTAAATGAGAGAAATAAAGCTCTGCTTAAAAGCAATGATTACAACGAAACCAATACCAATGAAAATTATGCCTTTGGGAATTCCCTGCAAGTAGTTTATGACGACACGAAAACGATAAGTTTTTATGGCGAATTAAAAGCGGATATTTCAGAAGATGTGACTTTTGGTCTTGACGGAACCTTCAATAGTTATAGGAATAAATTTCAAGCAGAAGCCTGGAATTTACCGGCCATAGAATTAAACGCTAAAGTAGATTGCAATATCACCGAAAAATGGTATGCCGGTGCAAAAGTATTCTTTGTCGGTGAACGAAAAGATCAAAAATTGAACACGAATATTGTTTATGTTGTAGCTCCAAGTCCAATAACTCTTGACAGTTATTTTGATGTAAATGCACACCTTGGATTCAAATACAGTGACAGATTAACTGCTTTTTTGAGAGCTAATAACATTGCCAATCAAGCGTATCAAAAATGGCTGAATTACCCAGTTCAGGGATTTCAAGTGGTTTTAGGAGTTAATTATAAATTTGATTTTTAAAGAAAATTAACCGCAAAGACGCAATGGCGCAAGGTTTAATTATTTTTTGTAGACAATTAAAAAATAATTTCTTTTTCTTTGCGACCTAGCGCCTTTGCGGTAAAATAAATAATGTAAATTCAAAATTAGCTTTTAATTTTATATTTCCTTTGCGACCTAGCGTCTTAGCAGTAAAAAAATGACTTTCAAACAAAAAATACACCAACAGTATCTCCAATTAGTCCAAGACAGAATCGATGTTTTCAAGGATATGATTGTGGCTTTGACCGAAGATTCAAAGAACGATGCCAAAGGTTCTGCCGGCGACAAACACGAAACAGCCTTGTCGATGATGCATATTGAGCAGGAAAAACTCAATCATAAATTGAAGGAAGTATTGGGTCAAAAAGCTGTTTTGGATAAAATTGATGCAACCACCATTGCCAAAACGATTATTGTAGGCAGTTTGGTCAAAGCCAATGGAATTTACCTTTATTTAAGTGCCGCACTTCCAAAAATTGCTGTTGAAGGAATCAATGTTATTGCACTATCTCCGCAATCCCCTTTGGGAAATAAACTGATGGGAAATGCAGTGGGTTTTACTTTCGAGATTAATGGTACGAAGTATTTGATTCAGAACATTGAATAAAAATCCCTTCTAATCCGTGTTGCTTGCATCCGTTTTATCTGCGTCCTAATTCTTCTTAACTGACTACTATTTCAACACAGTTCCACAGCAAAGAAATCAAATATAACTTAATGTTAAATTAACATCTTCTTTCACAAAATACTATTGAAATCATTAAAATAAAACATCATTCCCTAATAAAACTTTCGTAATTTTGCCGACTTAAAAGTTTGACTTTAAAACGAAATACAATTATGAGCAAAACAATGACAGTCGACATCTTGTCGAGTATTAAAGGAGCACAGCCCTCAGAGTCCGTGAACCAATTATTTGAGGTAATTAAAAATGCAATTCCATCAAATAATAATGCCGCAAATAATGTCAATCATAATTGTGTGTTTGTAAATGATTTAAGAGAGGATGTCGTGATAGCCAGTTCGGCTATGGAGAAACAACTCATTATAGAAAATTTCCCGAGCAAGAAAAATGGTTTTTTAGTGGTTGCTAAAGTGATAGAAGGATAAAATGGATTCTCAAATAAAAAAAATACACCAACAACTGTTGTCAAAACAAATAACTTGCACCGCTTTGGTTCAAGAAAAATTAGACTTACTGAAACAAAATACGTATAACTCTGTCAATGCTGTGTTGGATACTTTGGCTTTAGAATTAGCTGCTAAAGTGGATGCCAAAATTGAAAAAGGGGAAACAATAGGTTTGTTAGAAGGAATTCCTTTCGGAATCAAAGATGTATATATGTTGCAAGGAACATACACTACGGCAAGTTCTGAGTTATTGAAAAACTATAAATCACCTTACACGGCTACTGCAATCCAGAAATTATTGGATGCAGGCGCTATTCCGTTAGTAAAAGAAAACTGTGACAGTTTTGGTCACGGGTCTTCCAGTGAAAACACCATTTTTGGAGCTGTAAAAAACGCTCTTGATCCAACATTAGTTGCTGGAGGTTCAAGCGGAGGCTCAGCAGTTAACGTTGCAAAAGGATATACTGCCTTTTCCATTGGTGGAGATACAGGAGGTTCGATTCGTCAGCCTGCCGGATACAATCATATTTATGGTTTTAAACCAACTTACGGAAGAATATCTAGATTTGGGCTTATGGCTTATGCATCATCTACAGATTGTGTGGGTCCTTTGGCTAAATCAATTGAAGATGTCCGAATTGTGTTGAATGTAATGAGTGGAAAAGATCCAAAAGATCAAACTTCAATTCCTTCAACAGCAATTAGTGAAGGCGCCATCGCAACTTCTGCCGTAAAAACAGTTGGTTATTTTAAAAATTTTATCGAAAGTGACGCTATCGATGCCAAAATAAAAGCTGATTTTTTGGCAACCATCGAAAAGTTGAAAGCCAAAGGAATTGCAGTGGCAGTATTGGATTTTTTCAAATCGGATATTCTGGTTTCGACTTATTATACGTTGGCAATGGCGGAAACGGCTTCGAATTTATCCCGTTTGGACGGAACCAATTATGGAAACCGTATCGAAGGAGATAATTTGATTGACACCTATGCGGTAACGCGTTCTGAAAACTTTTCGGAAGAAACAAAACGCAGAATTGTGGGTGGAAACCAAGTATTGTCCCAAGGTTTCTCGGATGAAATCTATTTAAAAGGATTGGCTTTAAGAGATCAAATTTCTGAAAACTTCGGTAAAGATTTTAAGGAAGTGGATATTATTTTGTCTCCTGTTACGCCAAACACTCCGCCTAAAATTGGAGAAAGCTTAAAAGATCCATTGGCGATGTATTTGTCCGATGCCTATACGGTTGGATTTAGTTTGGGGCAATTGCCCACTTTAACCGTGCCACAAGGAACAAGCACTGGGTTGCAAATCACGGCAGCAAAAAACAATGATGAATTAGTATTGCAATTTGCAAACTTCTTAAAAGATACACTATAATGGAATTGGAGCAATTAACAGCGGCAATAAAAGCCCACGATTTAGAATTGGTAATCGGACTGGAAACACATGTTCGATTGAATACCAAAACCAAGTTGTTTTGTTCTTGTCCCAATCAAGAAATAGAAACACCTAACGAAAATATATGTTCGGTTTGTACGGGACAAATGGGCGTTTTGCCTGCCTTGAACAAAGAAGCAATAAAAAAAGCAATTTATTTTGGAAAAGCCGTGGATTCGTCATTTAGTAATGAAATAATCTCATGGGATAGAAAGCATTATGAATATCCAGACAATCCAAAAAACATTCAAATAACGCAATTTCACAATCCGATAATTCCTGACGGACACGTATCTTGTTACCGAAATGACGGTACGCAATTTACGGTGAATTTAACCCAGGTTCATATTGAAGAGGATGCCGCCAAATTGATGCACGAAAAGAAAATTTCGTTAGTCGATTTTAACAAAGCCGGTGTTCCGTTGATTGAAATTGTAACGGAACCTTGTATCCGTAATATTGAAGACGCTTCAACCTATGCGCAATACATCCAACGTATTGTTCAAAACTTGGGAATCTCTGAAGCGAATTTGGAAAAAGGAGAATTCAAATCGGATGTTTCTGTGTCATTGCGCAAAAAACACAGTTACGAATTGAATCCAAGAACGGAAATCAAAAACTTGAACTCCTTTAAGTTTATGGTGGAAGCTTTGAAGGAAGAAGTGGAGAAACAATTCAATTATTTTATCGAGCACAAAGAGTTTAGACCTGATCAAACGACAGTGTTATGGGATGCTGATTTGAAGCAAACCAAAACAATGCGTAAAAAAGAATTCGAAGCGGATTACCGTTTCATTTCGGAACCTGATTTGCCTTTTGTCAATATAAAAGCGGAGATTGAAGCGATTAAAGTGGATACAAGCGCTTTGCCGTACGCTGTTGAATCTATTTTGATTAACGGAGGTGTTTTGCCGCAAGATGCCAAGTTTTTCACGGCAGACAAGTTGCGTTCGCAAACATTTGTAGCCATAAATAACGAAATTAAAGATCCTTCGTTTGTCGCCAAGACTTTGGCAAACAACATTAAGGCAGAAGATTATGCTGAAATCCATAGTGTTGAACATTTAACCGATATTTTTAAACTATTTAAAGCCGAGAAGATCACGGCGGTTTTAGTTCAAAATGCGATTACATCTTATTTGAAAGATCGAACTTTTGACTACAACAAGTACTTTGAAGAAAACACGATTTCAGAAGATAAAATCCAAGAGGTTATTGCAACCGTGATTTCAGAAAATGAGGCTGTTGCCAATGATATTAAAGAGGGAGACCAAGGAAAAGCGGGTATTTTAGTTGGTAAAGTTTTAGGAGTTATTGGAAAAGGAGCCAATGGAAAAGTAATTCGTCAAATTATTTTAGATAAATTATCCGCAGCCGTAGGGACAGGTCGCGACCTGGCTGTACACGAGGGAAATTCCGATTCATCCGCATCCGTAGGGACAAGCCGCGACTTGTCGGCACAGGAATCAAAGGAAATTCAAGAAGAAACGCTTCCTGAAATCCCGATTATTATAAAGGATACCTATAGAACACACAAGATTTCACAATTATCAGATTCAACCATCCAACAAGAAGTGATGTTGTCCGGCTGGATAGCCAGTGTGCGAGATCACGGAGAATTGATGTTTATTGATTTACGTGATTCCAGTTATGAGATTTTTCAAGTACGCATCAGCAGAGAATCATTTCCTAATATTGATGAGTTAGTAAAATTAAAACCGGAATCGGTGATTTCGGTGACAGGGATTGTTGTTGGTCGTAACGAGGACGATTATAATGCAGGTTTGCGTACTGGTAAAATTGAATTAGAAACTTCTACTTTAGAAATATTAAACTTATCCAAAACCTTGCCTTTTGAAATTAAAAGAGCAGCCAAAACGAATGAAGCAATTCGTTTTCAATACAAGTTCTTGGATCACAGAAATGAAGAAGTGCGACGAGCCATCGTAAACCGTCATAAAGTAATCAAATTATTGCGTGACATTTTAGACGAAGAAGAATTTTTAGAAATTGAAACGCCGATTTTAAGTGCAGGAACCGATGAAGGAGCGCGTGAATTTATTGTGCCAACACGTAAACAAGCGGGCTTCTTTTATACACTGCCACAAGCGCCACAACAGTTCAAACAGATGTTGATGGTGAGTGGTTATGAAAAGTATTTCCAAATTGCGCGTTGTTTTAGAGATGAAGATTCTCGTGGAGATCGTCAACCTGAATTTACACAATTGGATTTGGAAATGGCGTATGCCAGTATGCAACAAATTATAGATTTGAACACCAAAATGTTTAATGAAGTAGTGAAAAAAATATATGGCAACAAGTGGATTTTACGTCCGTTTGAAATCATTACCTACAAAGACGCGATGGATTTTTACGGTTGTGATAGACCCGATTTGCGTTACGGCTTGAAAATGCAAGACATTACGGCAATTGTAAAAGAGACCACTTTCCAAGTATTTAGTAAGCCTATTGAAGAGGGTGGAATCGTAAAATGTATCAAGGTTTCGGCTCAAGAGCAAGGAAACAAGCGCATGTCAAAAGGTCAAATCGAAAACCTTACGGCTATTGCGCAACAACACGGTTTGGGTGGATTGGCTTATATTATTGTAAATGAAGACGAGTTGCAATCGCCAATTATTAAGTTCTTGGGTGAAGATATTGCTGCAGGAATAATAACAGCTACCAATGCTCAAGTAGGCGATATTGTATTCTTTTCAGCAGCGGATTATGCCACGGCCAACAAAGCTTTGGATGCGGTTCGTCAAGAAATGGGTAAAATATTGCACTTAATCAATCCGAAGGAATTATGTCCTGCTTGGGTGGTTGATTTTCCAATGTTTGAAAGAACAGACGAGGGAAGATGGACTTTTACGCACAATCCATTCTCGATGCCGGCTATTTACGATTTGGAAAAGCATTTGAAAGGAGATGATGCCGAAATTGGAACTATTATCGCTCAACAATACGACATCATCTTGAACGGTTATGAAATTGGTGGAGGATCCGTTCGAGCCCATAAATCGGAAATTTTGGAAGCGACTTATAGAAATATGGGGTACAGCAAAGAAGAAATGATTAAAAGTGTGGGAACAATGCACAAAGCTTTTCAATACGGCGCACCGCCACACGGAGGAATTGCTTGGGGAATTGACCGTTTGATGATGATTTTGGAGAAAAAAGCATCCATTCGAGAAGTTATGGCTTTCCCAAAAACAGGTTCTAGTGAAGATTTATTATTTGGAGCGCCATCGCTTTTATCGGATAAAAAGGTGGAGGAGATGAATGTGAGGATTATGAGATAATTTATTAAATAACAATATTAATATCAATGGCTATTTCAATATCAAATTGAAAAATAATTGAAATTGTTTTAATTTTCAAATTTCCAAAACGGCATTTAAAAATGTTTGTTTTGGAAATTTCTTTTTTATTGCCATTACTATTTATTTTTGCCATTGCCATTGCCATTGAAATTGACACTCTTTTGTTAATAACTTACCTACTTAAATCCATATTTCAACCATAAAATCCTATGCGTTTTCCTATATTTGCGTGTTATACGAAAAATACATTTTTAGATTAAAAAAATATGAGCGAAGAAATCAAGAAGGAAAATAATTATTCAGCAGATAGTATTCAGGCGTTAGAAGGGATGGAGCACGTAAGAATGCGTCCTTCCATGTATATTGGAGATGTGGGGGTTCGAGGGCTACATCATTTAGTTTATGAGGTTGTCGATAACTCCATAGATGAGGCAATGGGAGGTCATTGCGATACGATTAGAGTCGATATCAATGAGGACGGTTCCATTTCAGTAGAAGATAATGGACGTGGAATTCCTGTTGGAATCCACAAAAAGGAAGGCGTTTCAGCCTTGGAGGTTGTAATGACCAAAATTGGTGCCGGTGGTAAATTCGACAAAGATTCGTATAAAGTTTCTGGAGGTCTTCATGGTGTTGGAGTTTCGGTGGTGAATGCTTTGTCAAAGCATTTAAGGGCAACTGTTCATAGTAGTGATGGTAAAGTGTACGAACAAGAATATGAAAGAGGAAAAGCGCTATATCCTGTAAAACAAATAGGAGAAACCACAAAAAGAGGTACGATCGTAACTTTTTACCCAGATCCGACTATTTTTACCCAAACAATAGAGTATTCTTATGATACTTTATCGGCTCGTATGCGTGAATTGTCTTTCCTTAATAAAGGAATCACGATTACTTTTACTGATAAAAGAGAATTAGACAAAGACGGAAATTTCGTTTCAGAAATTTTCCATTCTACAGAAGGGTTGAAAGAATACATTCGCTATTTGGATGGAAATCGTGAGCCGATTATAGCGCACGTTATTTCAATGGATTCTGAAAAAGGAGAAATTCCGGTCGAGGTAGCCTTGATTTACAATACTAGTTATACCGAGAATATTTTTTCTTACGTAAATAACATTAACACGCACGAAGGTGGAACGCACTTGCAAGGTTTTAGGACTGGTTTAACCAGAGCCTTGAAGAAATATGCAGATTCCTCCGGAATGTTAGACAAATTGAAGTTTGAAATTGCTGGAGATGATTTCCGTGAAGGACTTACGGCAATTATTTCTGTAAAAGTGGCAGAACCACAATTTGAAGGACAAACCAAAACAAAACTAGGAAATAGAGAAGTAGTTGCTCCGGTAAGTCAAGCGGTGAGCGAAATGATAGAGAATTATTTGGAAGAAAATCCAAATGATGCCCGAATCATTGTCCAAAAAGTGATACTTGCTGCCCAAGCGCGTCACGCTGCCAAAAAAGCGCGGGAAATGGTACAACGCAAAACCGTGATGGGCGGTGGCGGATTACCGGGAAAATTATCCGATTGTTCAGAACAAGATCCTGCAAAATGCGAAGTATATCTTGTCGAGGGAGATTCGGCGGGAGGAACAGCCAAGCAAGGTCGCGATCGTGCATTTCAAGCTATTTTGCCTTTGAGAGGTAAGATTCTAAATGTCGAAAAAGCGATGCATCACAAAGTTTTTGAAAACGAAGAAATCCGAAATATATTTACGGCACTTGGAGTAACCGTTGGAACAGAAGAAGACAGTAAAGCTTTGAATATTTCAAAATTGCGCTACCATAAAGTGATAATTATGTGTGATGCCGATGTCGATGGTAGCCATATTTCCACTTTGATTTTGACATTCTTTTTCCGTTTTATGAAAGAATTAATCGAGGAAGGACACGTATATATTGCGGCTCCACCTTTGTATTTGGTAAAAAAAGGAAACAAGAAAGAATATGCGTGGACAGAAGATCAACGCGATGTAGCCAATGCAAAAATGGGCGGAAGCGCTGCAATTCAACGTTATAAAGGTCTTGGAGAGATGAACGCGGAGCAATTATGGGAAACCACTATGGATCCAAGTTTTAGAACTTTGCGTAAGGTAAACATTGACAGTCTTGCCGAAGCAGACCGAGTTTTCTCTATGCTAATGGGTGATGAGGTTCCACCAAGAAGAGATTTTATAGAGAAAAATGCAGTTTACGCCAATATTGACGCATAAATTGGCAATCGTTAATTTGGTTATTAAAGATCTTATTAACGAATAACCGAATAACCGATTAAACAAATCAACAAAACAAAATAAAATGAAAGTTACAATTGTAGGAGCAGGAAATGTGGGAGCATCTTGCGCAGATTCAATTTCTTATAGGGGAATTGCCAGTGAAGTAGTATTATTGGACATTAGAGAGGGTTTTGCCGAAGGTAAGGCGATGGATATTTCCCAATGTGCCACCAATACCGGTTTTAATACTAAAGTTTCTGGTGTTACAAATGATTATTCAAAAACAGCCAATAGCGATGTAGTGGTAATTACATCAGGAATTCCAAGAAAACCAGGGATGACTCGTGAAGAGTTAATAGGTATCAATGCAGGAATCGTAAAATCGGTTGCCGATAATGTATTGGCACATTCTCCAAACGCAATAATTGTAGTGGTTTCAAATCCTATGGATACCATGACTTATTTGACATTGAAAGCTACAGGCTTACCAAAAAACAGAATTATTGGAATGGGTGGAGCATTGGATAGCTCCCGTTTCAGATATTATTTGTCAAAAGCATTGGACAAACCATCCAATGATGTTTCAGCAATGGTTATTGGAGGTCACGGTGATACAACCATGATTCCATTGACTAGATTAGCAGCGTATAATGGTATTCCGGTTTCTGAATTTCTATCGGAAGAAGAACTAGCTAAAGTTGCTGCTGACACGATGGTTGGGGGAGCTACCCTAACAGGTCTTTTGGGAACATCGGCTTGGTATGCACCGGGAGCTTCGGTGGCGTATTTGGTAGATAGTATTTTGAATGACCAGAAGAAGATGATTGCTTGTTCAGTACTTTTGGAAGGTGAATACGGTCAAAGCGATATTTGCATTGGAGTTCCATGTATCATCGGTAAAAACGGCATCGAAGAAATTCTTGACATCAACTTGAACGATACTGAAAAAGCGGCTTTCGACAAAAGTGCAGATGCTGTTCGAAACATGAATGCAGACCTAAAATCAGTTTTAGTATAATAATTTAGGTAAAAAATAAAAAAGACTGCACTTTTGCAGTCTTTTTTTTGACATTAATCAATAAATAAATTGGTTAATCTTTGCGTTAATTATATATTTGCTCGGTTTTAAAAAGATGATGTAACTCCTAATATTTTATTTTTCAACAAAAATAGATGTTAAGGCTTATTTTATAAGGGTTTAAACAAAAAAAATAAATAAAATAATTAATTTTTAGTAATAATGCAGAATAAAGGACTTATTAAATTTTTCGCAATTCTATTTGCATTGGTAAGTATTTACCAACTTTCTTTCACTTTTGTTTCAAATAAAGTCAAAAGCGATGCAAAATCTTTTGCCAACGGAAATCCCGATAAAGAATTAAAATATTTGGATTCCATTGGAAAGGAAAATGTATTTAATCTTGGATTTACTAATTTTACTTTCAACGAAGTAAAAGACAAACAAATCAATAAAGGACTTGACTTGGAAGGTGGTATCAACGTGATATTGCAAATATCGGTTAAAGATGTTTTGAAAGGATTGTCCAATAATTCTAAAAACCCGGTTTTTAATAAATCTTTGGCCGATGCGACAGCAAATCAAAGAGGAAATCAAACTTATATCGATGCTTTCTTCGAAGCCTTTGAAGCGAATTCAAAAGGAACCGTAAAGCTGGCCTCTCCCGATATTTTTGCAAACAGATCTTTGCAGGGTGAAGGTGGAATTGATTTTCAAATGACGGATGCACAAGCACAAAAAGTAATCAAGAGAAAAGTTGATGAATCTGTGGAAAGTGCTTTTGGAGTATTGAGAAAACGTATCGATAAATTTGGTGTAACACAACCTAATATTCAAAAATTAGGAGAATCTGGAAGAATCCTTGTAGAACTTCCCGGTGCTAAAGATGTAGATAGAATCAAAAAATTATTACAAAGTACGGCTCAACTGGAATTTTGGGAAACATACAAAGTAGATGAAATTGGTAACTTCTTGATGGCCGCAAACGAGGCATTGAAAAAAACCGAAATCAAAACTCCAGAAGTTAAAACTGTTGCTAAAGATACCTTGAGTGCCTTATTAACAGATAAAAAAGATACTGTTTCTGCAAAAAAAGGAAACAATCCGATACTTGATAAAATAATTCAACAAGGTGGTGGACCGGTTTTGGGTATGTTTTCACCAAAAGATACTGCCGTTGTAGGAGGTTATTTAAGAAGAGCCGACATCAGAGTTTTATTGGCGCCAGAACAACGTTATGCGAGATTCGTTTGGGGAAAACCTACAACTCTTAAAGATGATAAAGAAAAAGAAATTGATGCAGTTGAATTATATGCCTTAAAGGGAAATAGAGACAATGTCGCTTCTATGGGAGGAGGTGTCGTTACCGATGCAAAAGATTCATTCGATCAATTAGGAAAACCTTCTGTTACCATGCAAATGAACGGTCAAGGTGCAAAAGCTTGGGAAGAATTGACGGGAAGAGCTTATACTCAAAAAAGTAATATTGCTATTGTTTTGGACAATATAGTATATTCTGCGCCGGGTGTTTCCAGCGGGCCAATTTCAGGAGGTAGGTCAGAAATTTCAGGAGTTTTTGAAATTTCAGAAACTAAAGATTTAGCCAACGTTCTTAGAGCAGGTAAACTTCCTGCTGCCGCAGATATTATTCAATCCGAAGTGGTTGGGCCATCCTTGGGTCAAGAGGCTATTGATAATGGTACAAATTCAGCACTTTTAGGATTGCTTTTGGTATCACTTTGGATGATGGTTTATTACGGAAAAGCGGGTTGGTACGCTAACGTGGCATTGGCAGTCAACTTATTGTTCTTGTTCGGAATCTTGGCGAGTTTGGGTGCCGTACTTACTTTGCCTGGTATTGCCGGTATTGTTTTGACAATGGGTACTGCGGTGGATGCCAACATCATTATCTATGAAAGAGCAAAAGAAGAACTACGTTCCGGTAAAACACTGGAAGAAGCGGTAAATGCCTCCTACAGTTGGAAAGGTGCGATGCGTTCTATTGTTGATGCAAACGTTACCCACATTTTAACTGGTGCTGTGTTGTTTATTTTTGGTTCAGGACCAATAAAAGGTTTTGCGACTACATTATTAATAGGTATAGTTACCTCTTTATTTACGTCAATATTTATTGCAAGAATTTTTATTGATTGGAGCATTAGCAAAAACAACAAACTATCATTTGTTACCGGTTTTTCAAAAAATTTCTTTACTAATTTCCATTTTGATTTCTTGAAAGTAAAAAAATGGACGTATGCATTTTCAGCTATTGTAACGGTTGTCAGTATCATTTCTTTAGCTACAAACGGTTTGGATCAGGGTGTAGATTTTGTTGGAGGAAGAACTTTCCAAGTGCGTTTTGAAAAGCCTGTTGAGGTTGAAGCAGTAAAAGCAGAATTAGTTAAAGTATTTGACGGTAGCGCGGAAGTGAAAATTTTTGGTAAAGACAATCAATTAAAAATTACCACCAAATACAAAGTACAAGAACACGGAAGTCAGGCAGATGAGGAAGTGAACAAATTGTTGTACGATAATTTGAAACAACACTATTCTGCGGGATTGACTTATGACAAATTTGTTAATGCTTATGAAGGTAAAAAGCTAGGTATTCTTCAAGCTTCAAAAGTTGGGCCAACAGTTGCCGAGGATATCAAAACCAATGCTTATTGGGCTGTACTTGGCGCGATGCTTATTGTAGGCCTGTATCTAGTAATCAGTTTTAGGAAATGGCAATACAGCCTAGGAGCTATTGCTGCTGTGGTACACGATGTTATTTTCGTATTGGGTATTTACTCTCTATGTTACAAATTTATGCCTTTTGGTATGGAGATTGACCAACACTTTATCGCTGCAATCCTAACCGTTATTGGTTATTCCATGAATGATACCGTAATTGTATTTGACAGGGTTCGTGAATATTTAGGTGGTAAAAGTGCCAAAGGAGATTTCAACAGTATCGTAAACCAATCTATTAATAGCACTATGTCTAGAACCATCAATACCTCATTGACTATGATTTTGGTATTGTTGATTATGTTTATTTTTGGCGGTGAGTCGATTCGTGGATTTATTTTCGCCATGTTGGTAGGTATTGTGGTGGGGACTTATTCCTCATTATTTATTGCAACTCCTGTTTTATGTGATACTATATCAGAAGAAGAACATAAAAGAATTGAAAAAGAACACAATGCCTAATCTCATTTGTTTTTAAAATATTCAAAAGACCCGAATTTTATTCGGGTCTTTTTTTTAGTATAACTTTGCATGCAATTGTTTTTCAAGCTCTTATAAGTTTAATAATAACTATTAGATTTTTTTTTATGAATCAAATTTTATATATTTACTAGATATTGCCACAATTTCTCCAAATTTTTGTAACCTATAAATCAAAATGGATGAAAAATATATTCAATTCGTGCAGTATTCTGTTTTTGATTACTATTATATCGGTCTCAAGTGCATTCGCAAAAGGCGGTATGACTTTATTTGTAAGTGAAAGTTTCGCCACCCCAGCGCCAAAAGTTTATTCACCAGTTCGATATTGGAAAAATTGTTCTAAACCATTAACGGCAATTCCTTCAGCTGGAGGAATCTTGAATTGGTATCTCACAAATTCACCGACAGAAATACCAACGGCTACAGCTCCAACACCTAATACAACTATAATTGGTTCAACAACTAATTAGGGCTTGCTGAAAATATTTATAGTTACTAAAAACCAGTTATTTAGGGTTAAATTTATTTGAATAAATGCAAATAATTCCTTATTTTTAAAGAA
>Ga0214162_1000091_pt1 | contig 20232 bp, 16 predicted proteins | sample LakMenepilimnion_3_FD_153000 | JGI IMG/M metagenome (GOLD analysis project Ga0214162, IMG submission 153000) | Freshwater microbial communities from Lake Mendota, WI - Practice 20APR2010 epilimnion v5 | ecosystem: Environmental > Aquatic > Freshwater > Lake > Epilimnion/Euphotic zone | place...
GTTTCGAAGAGATACTTCATCAAAACGTAAATTCTGTGGCTGCGCTGGCGTCAGAGAAACCTGCATACCTTCGGTAAATGCGCCAACTGCGTCGGTTGGGACTGAAATATTGCCCTGAATAAATTGGTCAGTATCAAAGAGTCTAAAAAATCCGCCAAAGGACATCTTTGCAATTTGGCGGGCGTCATCTGCAACTAGGTTCACAACAGCATTCTTGAAGCCGAATGAGTCGTCTCCAATCAGAATGTTCATGTTTGCTGAACTGGCAGTCAAATTCACATTCAATTTTGGTGAGAGAGTAACTGGTCCATGGAAACTGAGATTTTGTCCGAATACTTCGCCGTCAAGCTTCAAACCCAGGCCGTTAAACGTGTCTCCGCCGTGCGTGCAAGATGCAGGTGCGATTATGTACTCGAAATTAGTTGAAGTGAAATTTGCTTCTGAAAAAGTGAACACTTTTAGTGGTGTCTCGGTCTCCCCAGCATGTACAACGATGCACTCCTCACTCTGTAGCTCTGGAGCTGTCAATGTGAACTTCTCATCTGCAGGAATTTTAAAGCGTGTAACTAAAGCAGCTGGCAGTGTTGCAGTTGCTGTGAATATCCCATTAGATAAGAGTGAATCACTAACAGTCACCCCAGCATTATTGATCGCTGTATTGATCCACTCTGGAACAGTCGTGTCAGCTTTCTTCACTGATGCTTTTGAAGCACCATTAAGAGGCAAGGCCTTAACTTTTACAGTCTTTCGCTGAGTGGTCGTGCTGGTGTGAACTAGAACTTCAAATATGAAGGTCTTTTTGCTGGTCACCTTGGGAATAAAAGCATGAGCACGCGATAGATAGCGATTGGCAATATCAATCTTGGGTGCGGGAGCACCAGATGGGCATTGTGAAAATTCCTTTACATCTGCTGTTGTTGTACAGCGCTGTATCCACTTGAACTTCAGAGCTTGACCGTTCTCTACAGACTCATCTGCATCTAACTGGATTCGATTAGCTCTTTGGTTAGACGAGGTTTCCAGTACCGCAGGAATGGCCTCGGCTTTGAGGACGGGAGCTGGAATAACACGAAGGTCAACACTTTGCACGGCATCGTGTGAGACGAAATTAATTGGATATCCATTGACGTCTGGGACTGCATCGTTTGAGATCTGCAAGTGAAGGTACAGACGCTTTGAAACTTGGTTAGGGGAGATAGCGGAGTCGTACTGACATTCAAGAATTTTCTTTACAGTTTCACAGGACCAGTTAATACCTACGAATTTTTTGAACATGACTGCACTGGGAAGATTTGCACGGACCGTGAGATCTTTATGTTCGATGTCATTTGTGACATTCTCCAGGTTCAACGAAAGTAAAGTAATTGCCCCAACTTCACCTACAACGTTGTGTTTCACATTGATACTGACAGTTGGTTCCCGGTCTACCGATTTGAGATGAATTTTCGTTGAGTGTTTCGCTTTATCCTCGGGATTCTTTACTGTTATTGCGCCGAGTGGAACTTGATTAGTGGCAATAGTCGGTGTCACTACAACTTCGACTTTTGACATTCTCTCTCCTGGTTCGATGTTCGAATCAGCTTCGAGAGAACAATTGATCAATTTTTTATCTATCTTGCAGCTACCAGAGCCCACCGCGACTTTCGCCGAGTTGATTGTGACTTTGGATCCGATTTCTTGAGTTAAGGACAATATTGATCCGCTTTTTAGGTTCTCAGTGCCTTCGTTAGTGATCCATACTCCGTATGTATATTTCTGGTTTGTATACGCAGTAAGAACTCGTCCGTCAGTCCAGTTACTCCACTTCTTTCCCGCCAGATGACTAACGGTTGGTAGGAGAACTGCGTCTCCCAAGTCAACAATTGTGTAGGCGCTACTTTGAGCTTCAATCTTCTTCTTTTCTGACGTGAAAGGGGTGACAGTTAGCGAACCAACTCCAGGCGGCGTGGACTTCTTACTTCTGATGGTGAAAGCGATTTCAGTTTCCATCTCTGCCCCAAGTGGCCGTGAAGAGATGCACTTGTATCCAGATTTTGTGCGGACCTTTCCGCATTTCCAACCGCGTGTTTTAGTAATGACCGAAATGCCAGCTGGTGTCTTTACGAAGGCCCCGAACTCTGTCGCCACTTCAAAACCACTGTTGAAGATCTTTGCGATTAGGGGAAGTGATTTACCTGGATGAGCAACAGAGCCTTGTGGCAGCTCGAGGCGTGTGGTTATCGCCTCGTTTGAGGCAGGTCTGGTGTACGGCACCCCATCTCCTTCGATCACCGTACTTTCGTGTGCGGCGATCACTGGTGCAACAGACACTGGTGCCACTGAAACGGCGAGAATTGCCATCGGCGTCAACAGTGCGGACAGAAATACTGACCGACGAATCACGCGATTAGACGAAGAAAACTTATTAGGCATTCAGAGACAGTAATTGAAAGTGGACTTCCAGATTCAGTTGGGGGACCTGGGATTTAGAGACTTTCAAGGGGTAAATCGGGCTTTGAGTTACATCCAGTATCGTGGCCAATATGTTCGGACGAAAGACTCCAGGGATGATTACACCAGCACAAGCCTTGCCAGGGCGCACAGACCAGACGATGCCAGTGCCAGAGGCACATTTTGAAAAGGGCACGTCACTGACGGGGCCGTGGGCAGAAAACATGCAGACACTTGTTGTGGGTATGGGTTGCTTCTGGGGAGCTGAGCGCATTTTCTGGCAGCAACCGGGCGTGCATTCAACAAGTGTTGGGTATGCAGGTGGCTACACGCCGAACCCTTCATATGAAGAAGTGTGTTCGGGCCTTACTGGTCATACAGAAGTTTTGATGGCTGTGTACGACTCATGGAACTTGTCGTTGATGGACATGTTGCGCGTGTTCTGGGAAAACCACAACCCAACACAAGGCATGCGCCAAGGCAATGACATGGGTACGCAATATCGCAGTGCTATTTATTATGTGAATGATGAACAACGCATTGCCGCTGAAGAATCACGTGACGCGTATCAAGTGTTGTTGACTGATGCGGGCTATGGCGAGATCACTACAGAAATTGCACCGTTGACTCACTATTACTTTGCAGAGCCGTATCACCAGCAGTATCTCGGGAAGAACCCTAATGGTTACTGCGGTATTGGTGGTACTGGTGTTAGTTGTTCAATCGGCATCTTGTAAGATTTGTAGACCGCTTCTCAAGCGGCATAAATAATCCGGGGGGAAGTTGTAATGAGTGTGTCGGCTGCTGAAGATTGGAAGACAGAACCTTCGACTGTTGCCTTGCGTGCGCATCTAGAGGCAAACAACGGCATCAATGGTCTCGACATTCTTGATGTAAAAGATGTTGCGAAAGCCGTTGAACTCTTTAACCGTGACGGATTCGTAGTGGTCGCAAATGTATTGAACAGCGAACAGATTGATTTTTTGTGGCAGGGATGCTGTGAAGTTGCAGCTGAAATTCTGGAACTTGACGAAGACCGCAAGGGGAATCGCGGGAATCATCGTTATTCATTTGGCGGGTCAAGTATGACTCGTGGTCAATTGCACCGACCTGAATGGCAAATGTTGTTGGAAGTAAAAGCCGCCACCGACATTGTGAGTGCCATCTTTGGTTCGCCAGATTTCGTGTTACGTGCTGCAAGTGGAGATTTTTGTCTACCTGGCGCTGTTGAATATCAACCGTTGCATTCAGATGTTCGCGATTGGGCACCCGGGGGTCTCACTCCGTTTAGTTCTTTCCATGATCCACGTGCGCAATTAACAATTCGCGACCTGCCCTGTCCGTATATTGCGGTGAACTTCTTGCCTCAAGATGTCACCAAACTGAATGGCCCTACACGGCAGATTCCCGGTACCCAGCATTCACGTGTACCTATTCCGAGTCTCATTGATGAACCAGAGTGGATGAGGTTGAGCACAGTGTGTCCAGCACCTGCTGGTTCAATCATGATTCGCGATGTTCGCGCATGGCATGGCGGAACTCCGAATATTTCTGACTCAATGCGGTTCATCCCAAATCTAGAGTTCTACGCGCCGTGGTTCCGTGAACCGATAGTTCCGTCTATTACGTATGAGGCTTACAAGCAATTATCTGAGCGTGCACAATGGATTGCTCGCGAATGCGTCGCTGAATCAAGCGAAGGTATTCGCACAGGCGTCACTATGCGGGCTCCGTAGTTCGCCTCTGGAAGGAACATAATGGAATATCGCCAATTAGGTAAGTCAGCTCTCAAGGTCAGCACACTGTGCCTTGGAACGATGAATTTTGGTCCCCGGACATCCGAAGAAGAATCGTTTGCGATTATGGATGACGCGATGGAAGCAGGTATCAATTTTTTTGATACTGCAAATCAATATGGCGGAAGATTAGGAGTCGGCGCAACAGAAATAATTGTTGGTAAGTGGCTGACCCAAAACCCACAACATCGAGAGAAAATTGTTCTAGCCACGAAAGTGCATCAACCAATGTCGGATGATGTGAATGATCGAGGGCTTTCTGCACGTCATATACGCATGGCATGTGAAGCTAGCTTAAAGCGACTGAATGTTGACCACATCGACCTGTATCAGATGCACCATATTGATCGTGCAGCACCAGCCGAAGAGATTTGGCAAGCAATGGATCAGCTCATCAGCCAAGGAAAAATCACATACGTTGGCTCAAGTAATTTTCCCGGTTGGAAGATCGCACAAATGAATGAAAAGGCCCAGGCGCGTCACAGCTTAGGTTTAGTGTCTGAACAAAGCCTCTACAACTTGGTTGAACGTAGTGCTGAACTTGAAGTCATTCCTGCCTGTAAGGAATATGGCCTCGGAGTCATTACATGGAGCCCATTGTCAGGTGGATTGTTGGCGTTGAATGATGATGATGGGACTGGACGTCGCCAATCAAAATCAATCAAATCAGCAGCGCAGTCACGTTCAGATCAATTGTCGCGATATGGCGACTTGTGCAAATCAATCGGTGAAACACCAACTGCCGTGGCTTTGGCGTGGCTGTTGAACCAAGGTGGCGTGACATCGAACATCATTGGGCCCGGAAGTAGAGCACAGCTTGCTTCCGTCTTGCACGTTCCGACAATGCAAATTAGCCAGGAGACTCTCGCAACAATTGACGAGATCTTTCCTCCCATTGGTACCGCACCCGAAGCATACGCTTGGTGATTTGAACTAGAACCACGATGAAGCAACATAATTGGTCATCAGGGAAAGTTGATATTGCAGGTGGGCATCTTGCGTATCACCGCACCAACACGAGTGGGCCACCATTGGTGTTGTCGCATGGGCTTACCGACAATGGATTGTGTTGGACCCGAGTTACAGAGATCCTGGCAGAAGATTTTGATGTAATCATGCTTGATGCACGAGCACATGGAAATAGCTCACGCATTACTGATGGAATTGAACACGATCCGGCGTTAGATCTGGCACAAGCAAGTGAGCAGTTGGGACTGGATGCGCCAGTAGTCATGGGTCATTCTCTTGGTGCGCGTTCTACAGCTCGTTATGCAGCAATGTATCCCGAACGTGTCTCCACTGTCGTTTTGGAAGACCCTCCGCTACTTGCACGACGAGACGAAGTGGCCATGGAAAAGTGGCGCACAGATTTCAGAAAACAAGTTCTGCAATTTCGTTCAATGACAATTGAACAAATCACACAGCTGGGGAAAGAACGTTCACCTGGTTGGCACGATGATGAATTTCCAGCATGGGCAGCATCGAAGTTAGAAGTTGATTTTGAAGTCAGTTTCTTTGATCCAGAACCGTGGCAGAACTACATGCCACTCATCACTGTGCCGACACTCTTGATGTACGGCGAAGAAGGATTTGGTGGAATCGTCACTAAAGAAATAGCCGCTGAAGTTCGTTCGCTGAATCCACGTATTACGACCACCCAGATTGATGGCGCAGGGCACAACATCCGTCGCGAAAATTTCGATGATTACATGCAGGTCGTGCGGAGTTTTCTTTTCGACGCACATTGACGCGCATTGTGAAAAGTAGATTCTTTAATCCACGAATTGAACAGCGCCAGCTTCAATCATCTGTTGTTCTGTTGGCTTCTTATACAAAACAATCATGACGATGCCGGCGAAAAGATAAATCGCACCCATTACTCGCCATGCGTTGATGTACGGCAACAGATCTGACGACGACGGCAAGCGTGGTGGATTACTTGAGTACCCACCTGCAAGCCTGCTGATTGTTGGCGCAGTAAGAGACAGCGCCAGTGCAGCACCGAGTGCTGAACCAATTTGACGTCCTGTGGTGTTCAGAGCTGAACCCATTGCAAACTTTCCTGGTGGCAAGAATGCAGTCGCGCTACTGGATAGCACTGACAAACTGCAACCGACACCTGAACCACAGATAATCATCAGCGGTAAGTAGACCGTGAGGAACTGAGGTGTTGGCCCGAGGAACAGACTGAAACCGATTGTTCCAACCGTCAGGAGTATTGAACCGAGAAACAGAACTCGTCCGTGTCCCCATTTTCCAGCGAGACGTCCCATTGGCGCAGCAAGAATTGCAGCAGTTAACGGGCCAGCTGCTGTTGCAAGGCCTGATCTTGTAGGGCTGTATTGCCACACAACTTGTAGCCACTGAATCTGCAACATCCACATGCCAAGGAAGCCGATGGAGAAGAAGAAGCCGGACAGGTTTGCTGCAACTACGAATGGCATCTTGAACAATGACAAGTCAAGAAGTGGATTCTCAACGGTGCTGCAACGCTTCACGAAGAACCCGAGAAGAATGCAACCAACTGACATTGCAGCAATAGTGCGTTGATCGATGTAGCCCCAGTCGCCACTTTGTACAACAGCGAGTGTTACTAGTGCAACACCTGGCAAACCCAGGGCAGAACCGATGAGGTCAACGTGCTTCGTAGCGGTTGGGTCTTTGCTCTCATGGAGAATTTTCTTTCCCAAGTAGAGAGTGACGGCACAGAAAGGAACATTGATGTAAAAGAGCGAACGCCAATCGAGCCAGTCGACGAGGACGCCACCAATGCACGGCCCAAGTGCTGCAGCTAATCCGCCGACAGCACCCCAGATGCCGATTGCAACAGTGCGCTTTTCAACAGGGAATTCGGGAAGTACTAGTGCAAGTGATGCTGGAGTCAACATGGCACCGCCGACGGCCTGCACGAGTCGAGCAAGAACTAGCAGAAGTGACGTTGGTGCCAAACCGCACAAGATGGAGCCGATACTGAATAAGGCAAGACCACGCAAGAAGGAACGCTTGCGACCGTTTACATCTGCGAAGCGACCAGCTGTTAACAAACCTGCTGCATACGCAATGTTGTAACCAGAGAACACCCACGTGAGAAGTGTTGGGTGCCCGAGATCTTCCTCAATTGCTCGACGAGCGACTACAACAATGCTGGTATCGAGTGAAACCAAGAAAGTTGCAATCGCAGTGATGCTGAGTACTTGATAAGCGCGCGACATGCGCGGCTGCTTAATTGTGTCCATGTGATCCCCCTAACGAACATATGAACACTAGGTGAACGAGGCGAAATACAGAGGGTTGGGGAGTTAGTTCCAGCCTGTTTTGCGAATTGCATCACCGTCGGCATCTGTTGCGCGTCCGCGCCATTTCACAGCGCCAGGCGTAGCAGACAGACGCGCAATGAGGCCTTGCATTGGGGTGCCCTCGACAGTGATGACTGCCTCACGCGCAATGTAATGCGGATCTTTTTCGATGTCTTCCATTGAAAGAATGGGGCCGGCTGCAGCTTCAATTTCTTGAAAGATTGCCAGTGCTTCGGCTTGAGTGCGTTGTGCAAACCATGCTTCCATTGCTGCTTCAATAATTTCACGGTTAGCAATTCGGCCGGCAAATGTTGTGAAGCGTTCATCACCATCAAACCCGAGCAAGTGGACAACGCGCGCTGCAATGGAATCACTTGATGTTGAGATGCCGACAAACAGTCCATCAGAACAGCGATACACACCGCGCGGCACTGTGTAAGGCAGCAATGAACCCATGCGTGGTTGTAGTTCGCCGCGAGTCAGCCACACAGTCATTAATGGTCCGAGTATTTGAAACAAACTTTCCAGCAATGACACATCAACAACTTGTCCTTGTTCAGACCACAGAGCGACCATGGTGGCGAATGCTGCAACGAGACCAGTGACTTCATCGGTAAGCGCGAACGGCGGCAACATCGGGTCGCCACCGGGAACGCCAGTGATTGATGCAAGCCCTGACATCGCTTCGGCGATTGATGCGAAACCTGGACGGTTTGCGTACGGGCCATCTTGTCCGAAACCACTGACACGAGTGATAATCAATTTTGCATTGCGTGCATGAAGAACTTCTGGTGCAAAGCCGAGCTTTTCTAGAACACCTGGACGAAAGTTTTCAACAAGAACATCTGCGTCATCAATGAGACGCAAAAATAATTCGCGATCGGTGTCGTCTTTTAGGTTCATCGCAATTGTGCGCTTGTTGCGATTCACTAATCGCCACCACAAACCTTCGCCGTCTACTGGGTCGCGCCATCCCATGTTGCGCAAACTGTCTCCGCCGTCTGGGCGTTCAATCTTGATGACATCTGCGCCAAAGTCTGCGAGATAGCGCGCGCAGTTTGGCCCTGCAAGAACAGTTGATAGGTCGATAACTCGCAATCCCGCCAATGCGGACGTGCTGTTTAACGGAGCGGAAGAATCAGGCATCGGTCTTCGAGCGTACCCATTGCGTAGCTCTCGTAGTCAATACCGAAATCTTCGTACAAGTGGCGGCAACGCTCGCTCCATTCCAGTGCTTCGGGTGAAGAAACTCGATGCACTACTTGCATCACGCCGCCTTCATAGACGCGGTACTCGGCCCATGAGCCTGGGAAATCTTTTACACATCCGATTTCAATGGTGGGAATTCCAGAACGTGGCATGCGGCGAACGCGATGACGATGCGTGTGGCCAGCTGTATACGCAAGAACAGAAGCATGGCGAACAGCGAGAGCGTCAAGTGCTTCGCTGCTATCTGGGTGGAGGCCAAAGTAATCGTCACTGCGATTTCCTTCCGTCCACTGTTGGTGATGCCCCATGATGATGACGGGAGTTGTCGATGCAGTCAACTGATCATTCAGCCATTCGAATTGTGGTGGGTCGATGCGACCAGTGGTCTGCATCGGAATCGTTGTGTCGATGAGCGCGATGGTGATTCCCGGCAACTCAATCCACTGATCACCTACGAATTCATTTTGATCCCGATACCGGTCATGGTTGCCTCGGGCTACGAAAAGCTTGTCTGCGAATGCACCTTCGTAGTGTTCGCGAAATGCTGCGAACTGCTCGTCAGTGCCACCTTCTGTCAGATCGCCTTTGACCAGAACTGCGTTCGGGTTCAATCTCTTGATTTCAGCAATTGCGCCAGCGTTCATGGTGATGGGGTAGGGCTGTTCACCTGGAAGTGAAAATTGAATCGGACCTAATTGGCTGTCGTCAATGCGGCCACATTCTGTTTCACCAAAATGGACATCATTAACGGTTGCAACAACACTGAGCAATCGCCCTTCCGGACGAGGCAATGTTCGAAAATCAATTCCGTGTTCGGTGTATGCAGTATCTGGTTGCAAGTTCTCGTGGCGGACAACATGTTGCCCGTGGTGAAATACTGCAAGATTGTCAGCGACAGTGGTTAGTTCTGTTGCGCTGACGGAAGTCATTATCTGATTCCGGGGCGAGCTCTGCGAGACACTGCATCGGTGACCCACCAACGACCACTGAAACGCCATGCAGAAACGGCGCTGGTGTCTGCTGTTGCGGCAACCATTGGCTGCGGCCACATCATGGTGACTGCAGCTGCGATTGCAGCAGCTTCTTCCTCGGTAGGAATCGGTGTGATTGCGCCGACATTGAGGCTCATCGCTTCACCACAACTGTATTTGCAACACGGTCATGCCATGTTTGGCTTTGCGGGCTACGCAACATTGCAAGGTATCCCAAGAGAAAAACGATGCCAGAGACCCAACTCATCATGATGCGCTTAGCGGCACGACGTTGGCCGATGAATGACCCGTCAGATTCATCAAGGATGAAAACTCCGAGCTTGCGGCGAAGTGGTGAACCACCTTGCCTGCCAACCCAATAAGCCAATGCGAAAAAAGAGACAACGAATTGAGCGGCTTGTGACAAAGCTGCTGTGGTTCCGGTAGTTGACGCCGAAATAATCGAGAAGGGAAGGCTGATTAGCGACACCATGATGCCGTCACAAATGTTTGCAACAAAGCGAAGCCAGAAACCTGCTTTAGGTTCAAAAGCAATATCGCTAATTGAAACTACTTCTGGTTCTGGTGCATTCCAGTCGGGAAAGGATGATTCAGACATGATGATTTACAGAGGCATGTTTCCGTGTTTACGGCGTGGAAGCTCTTCACGCTTGGTTTGCAACATGCGCAAGCCAGCGATGATCTTGATACGAGTGTCTGCTGGGTCAATGACATCGTCCACGTAACCGCGTTCTGCAGCTGCGTATGGGTTCGCGTACTTCTCGGTGTATTCAGCAACAAGTTCTGCACGGCGCGCAACAGGGTCTGCTGCTTGCTGCAATTCACGCTTGTACACAATTTCAACCGCGCCTTGAGGGCCCATAACGGCAAGTTCTGCTGTTGGCCATGCATACGCAAGGTCAGCGCCGATTGACTTTGAGTTCATCACAACGTACGCGCCACCGTAAGCCTTGCGCGTAATGATTTGAATACGAGGCACTGTTGCTTCACAGAATGCGTACAACAACTTTGCACCGTGACGAATGATTCCTTCGTGCTCCTGGTTTACGCCGGGCAAGAAACCGGGAACGTCTACGAATGTAAGAAGTGGAATGTTGAAAGCGTCGCATGTACGAACAAAACGCGCTGCTTTTTCACTTGATTCAATATCAAGAACACCAGCAAATGCCATTGGCTGGTTGCCGACAACTCCAACGGTCATGCCGTCGACGCGAGAGAAACCACACACAATGCTCTTCGCCCAGTGTTCGAAGTATTCAAAGAACTCGCCGTCATCGACAACTTCCTTGATTACTTTCTTCATGTCGTATGGCTGGTTAGCTGATGCAGGAAGAATGTCACGCAACATTGGGCACGAACGATTCGGATCATCTGATGTCTCAACAGTTGGTGCTGATTCAAGATTGTTTTGCGGCAAGAATGACAACAAGAAACGAACATCTTCAAGACATGCTTGCTCGTCAGCTGAAACGAATGTTGCAACACCGCTCTTTGACGCGTGGCTCATTGCGCCACCAAGTTCTTCAAGTGTTACATCTTCACCTGTAACTGTCTTAACAACATCAGGACCCGTAATGAACATGTGGCTTGATTCACGCACCATGAAGATGAAGTCGGTCATTGCTGGCGAGTACACAGCACCACCAGCACATGGTCCGAGGATGACTGAAATCTGTGGAACAACACCAGACGATTGAACGTTGCGATAGAAAATTCCGCCGTAAGAGGCGAGTGACACAACGCCTTCTTGAATACGAGCACCGGCTCCGTCGTTCAAACCGATTACTGGAGCACCAACTTTGAGTGCAAGGTCCATGAGCTTGTGAATCTTCTCAGCGAACACTTCACCTAGCGCTCCACCAAAGACCGTGAAGTCTTGACTGAAGAGAAATACTTTGCGACCTTCAACGGTTCCCCATCCGGTGATCACACCGTCTGTGTAGGGGCGCTCTTCAAGACCTGATGCGTGCGCACGATGGCGGGCCAACATGTCGAGTTCATGAAAAGAGCCTGGGTCGCAGAGGAAGTCAATGCGCTCACGAGCGAGCAATTTGCCCTTGCCCTTGTGGCGCTCAACCGAGCGAGGGCTTCCGGCGTTAATCGCCTGCTGTTGACGGTCCCGAAGGTCGTCAATTTTGTCCTGCATCGAAAAGCCAGAGGTATCAGTCACCTGCGAAACGCTAGTGCCGATGGGGCCTCATCGCCTATCTGGTGGGCAATTACCCCGCTGTGGGGACTGAGGTTGTGGTCACAATTGGGGCCGCAACCGTGGTTGCGGGGGCCAGGGTGGTGACGACTGGGGCAAGAGTGGTGGTCGTTGTGGTTGCGGCAATGGTGGTGGTCGACTTCTGCAGGCCCTGCTTCGGCTGGGTGGTCACGGTAGTGCCGTCGGCGATGATGAACGTGGTGCTCATTGGTGGCAGGTCTCCAATGGTGGTGACACCTGTGACGGTGGCGGTCCATTCGCCTGGAGCACGAAGTTGCAGACCTGCGTCTTGCGCTACAAGTGCAGCCCCTGGTCGAGTGATGGGGACATTGATTGTGTAACCCGGGAAGTTCGGATTCGTCGGAACAAGAGTGATTTTGAAATTTTGAATACGTGATGGCCCGAACAACTCAATGAGAATTCTGTTGGGTCCAACGTCGCCAGGAGTGATGGACAAGCGAACATGGAAATCATCTTTGGCCGTCATGTCTTGCACGATTGCGTATTCAACACGCGGGCCAGTTTCAGGGTTGAGAACATATGGCGGACGCATTGCCATTAACCAAGATGATGCTGCAAGTACGACAATGCTAAGTGACATTTCGATTCCGACTGGACGCTTCAATCGGTATACAACTTTTTCATTCAAGGATTTTGCGCGTTGCATACCTCGCAAAATGAATTGACGAACTGCTGCACTAACAAACAACATTGCAGTAACAAGAAGCACCTTGACAAGGACAAGTCGGCCGTGGCCACTATTGATCAGGCTGATTCCGTCGATACGCCACACCTGAAAAACACCAGTGCCTACAATGCCAATTGTTAATGGTGTTGCTAGTCGAGCCCATCCGCGAAGAGCTTCGACGAGGTCAACATCTCCTGGACCATGAAGAATCACTCGCCAAATAATTGAGATGCTTCCCACCCACATTGCAATGAATGCCATGTGAAGAATTGCGACAACAATTCCCAAAACAACCGCACGCCCGGTTGCGCGGTCAAAACCGTATGACATCATCATGAGTGCGAGAAGAACTGTGGTCGGGACAACATTTGTTGGTTCAAGAACGCGTTCAGTTATCCACGCGTAGTAACTAAGACCACAAACGACGAGAAGACGAATGAAGACTCCACGACCTTCATTCGTTTCAAAGAGCGGACCCCACGAGGTGGGAGAAATGGACGATGCAATTCCGCCGCCAGATTGTCGCGCCGTCATAAGAATGATGAGAACAAAAATTGATACACCGGCAAGGATGGAAATTTGGCGGAAGTACCTCTCGGTGATGCCGTACTCGACACCTTCTGGCCAGACGAGTTTGATGAACATCAATCCACCAAAGAGGGCACAGACAGCAAAAAAGACGATGAGCTTCATGAGGCCAATGGGGCCACCAAGTCGAGGTGCGACTTCTTCAACTGCGGTCCCGTCGACTGGAACAGTGGTGACAGGAGAGCCAGGCACAGTTGAGGGAGCCGTTGTGGTTACTTGGGTCTGGGCGGTGAAATTGAAGGATCCAACACTGCCGTCAGGGAGTGACCAGTTCACGACACAGGATCCGTTTTCAGGAACCTGGGTCAGGGCAGCCGAGATCGTGACGCCATCGGCCGATAGCTGAGGAGGCCCGAGATTCGTCAGTTTGGACTCGCAGGCCAGTGAAAGTCCCATCTGGGAGGCAATCTCTGCCCCGCCAACGGGCAATGTGAACTTCAACTGCAACTGGGTAGGAGCAAGAGTCACCACTTCGCCCGCTGTAGGACTTGATGAGGAAAGGGTGTTGTCGCCAGCTGCCTGGGCAGGGCCGGCCGAAAAGGCAATGGCAGACACAACTGCAATGAAAAGGAGAGGAAGGCGACGCATGGTGTGAGAAAACGGTAGCCAAGATTGGACCCCGATGAGTGCTTAACCTTTTCACACAGCGGTCCTCGGTGCACCGCATTGGTAGGGTCGTTTCGATGGCCACCCAGTCCCTGTACCGACGTTTCCGCCCGCGGAAGTTCTCTGAGCTCTACGGGCAAGACCATGTGGTCATGGCGTTGCGTAATGCAGTCATCAATGGTCGAGAGGGCCAGGCCTATTTGTTCTCTGGGCCCCGAGGTACCGGCAAAACCTCGACGGCACGAATCTTGGCAAAGGTCTTGAACTGTGCCGCCCCTGTCGAAGGTGAACCATGTTGCGAATGTGACTCGTGCAAGGCCGTGGAATTGGGCACCAGTTACGACGTGCTTGAACTTGATGCTGCCAGCAACAACGGTGTTCAAGAAATTCGCGACATTATTGAAGCTGCTGCATTAACTAGCCCTGGGCGTCACCGCGTTTTCATTCTCGACGAAGTGCACATGCTCACGCGTGGTGCAGAAGCGGCACTCCTCAAGACTTTGGAAGAACCACCAGACCAAGTTGTATTTGTGTTGGCCACCACAGACCCGCAAAAAGTGTCAGAGACCATTCGCAGCCGTGTGCAGCACTTGCAATTTCACCTTTTGCCTGTTGCCGAACTGAAAAAGTATGTCAAGTTCGTAATCAAAGAAGCAGAACTCACAGTTGATGAGGACTCAATTGACTTGGTATTACGTCAAGGTGGCGGAAGTGCGCGTGACACTTTGTCTGCACTTGAACTTGTCGTATCTGGCGGTGGCGAACCAGAAGTTGCACTGCACACCGAAGACATCATCAAGTCGCTAGTTGCACGTGATCACGCTGCTGCGCTTAGTGCAGTTGCTCGCGCTATGCAACAAGGTCGTGACCCTCACACGTATGCACAAGATGTTGTGCGCACAATGCGTGATTGTTTTCTTGCCATCATGTCGCCTGAGTTGGTGCAATTACCTGCTGATCGAATTGCTGAACTTACGCGTTACGCGCAAGACATGGGCACACAGCGAGTTGTCCGCATTATGGAAACTCTTGGCACAACTATGGTGGAAATGCGACATGCACCTGACGCACGGTTGTTGCTTGAGGTTGCAGTAGTGCAATTAGCTTCTCCTGTTTTTGATGACAGTGCAGAAAATCTCCTTGCACGAATTTCGCAATTAGAAGAAGCTGTAAAAACCTTGCGCGAGAATGGCATTGCTGCAGCTTTGCCGCAAGCACCAATCAACCCTGCGACTGGTCGCGCCAAAATTGGCGGACTAGCTGGCAACACCGCACCTGTTGCAGTGCCCGTTGCAGATGCCACACCAGTCGTTGCTATTGCAGCTGAACCAGCTGCGGTTACAAAAGAGATTCCTGTTCCAGCTGCCGCTGAAACCCCAGTAAAACCAGCTGAAACAGCACCTGCTTCTGCGGGCACTGCAGACCCTGCACAAATGTGGCCACAAATCACCGATGCCATGCGTGGTCTTGCGAAGGCAATGTTCAAGCCAGCAGTTGTGCAATCTGTTGATGGCAAGAAGGTCATGTTGCGCCTTCCCAGCAATACACCAATGAAGCGTGCACAAGAACAATTACCTACCGTGGTCGAAGCCATCAAGCAAGTATGTGGTGCGACATTTGTTGTCACGCTTGTTCAAGCTGATCCAACTGCACCCGGCGGTATGGCTCGTCCAGTTCTTACTGAACCTGAAGCGCGCACCATTGTTGATGATGTTGCTGATGACCCGTTCGCAGCAATCGATATAGCTGACACGGTACTTGCAGTCGATGCTGTTGACCCGTTACTCGCTGCGCTTCACGATACGTTTCCTGGCGGAAGCATCGTAGAAAAAGAAGTCGAGACAAATACCGACGCTGCAAAGTCACCGCGCGGAAAGAAGTAACTAGTGGCCTCGCCCTACACGCCACCAGTTCAATTACTCATCGACGAGCTTGGTCGTTTGCCTGGCATTGGTCCGCGCAGCGCGCAACGTCTTGCACTTCATCTCATCAAAGGCGACGTTGAAGATGTCACCCGGCTTGCTCGCGCACTCGTAGATGCAAAAGAACGGGTACGTTTCTGCGGATTGTGTTTCAACCTTGCTGATGCTGAGTTGTGCAATATCTGTGGCGACACAAAACGTGATTCATCAATCGTGTGTGTCGTTGAGGACTCGCGAGATGTTGTGGCAATCGAACGCACTGGCGAATTCCGTGGGCGCTATCACGTTCTACTCGGACTCATTGATCCGTTGCAGGGCGTGAGCCCAGAGCACTTGAAAGTGCGAGAACTTCTCACACGCATTCGCCCTGAGAACATTCAAGAAGTAGTTGTGTGCACCAGCAACAACACCGAAGGAGACGTAACAGCCATGTATTTGGCTCGGTTATTGAATCCGCTGGGTGTCAACGTGACTCGTTTAGCCAGTGGGCTACCTGTAGGTGGCGACATTGAATTTGCTGACGAAGTAACACTTGGTCGTGCGTTTGGCAATCGCCAAAAACTTGATAGCTAAGTGATTGCTCCGCCTGATTTGTGGGCTACAACTTTTTGAGCATGGTAAATGCCGGTATGGCCACTTGTTGCGTATGCGGCAACGCAGGCAAGAGCAAAAAGAATCGCTCCATTTCCACCGAATAGTTCAATGCCAATAAAGGTGCATGCCAGTGGCGTGTTTGCTGCTCCGGCAAGTACGGCAACTGAACCAACAATTGCAAACACCGCGACATTGGCACCAATGATGTTGGCGAATGTCGCACCAGCCATAGCGCCTGTTGCCAAAAGTGGAATTACTTCTCCACCAACAAATCCAGTACCCACAGTGAGTGCGGTCAAAAACAACTTCAATTCAAAGTGGCCAGTTGTTGCGCCGTTCATTGCTTCCAACATCAGAGGGAAAGAGAAACCTTGATAATCGCGCCATCCGCACACGCCAATAAGAATCGCAAGAAGAACGCCGCCAATTAGTGGGCGAGCAGGAGACCACGCAACGTATCTCTTCATAGCGCCGCGAATGAAGAGCGTTAGTCGTACAAACACCAACGCAATAATTCCTGCCAGCAAACCAAGCAGTGCTATTTGCCAGGCAATAGTGGGTGACCATTTCACATCAATGATTTGCGGATACTCGGTGTAGTTAACTCCGAGACCACGTACAACTGCATGGCCAACGAAACTCGCAACAAGTGCTGGCACAAGCGCCTCGTATCGAACACGCCCAATGCGCTGTACTTCAAGTGCGAATACTGCACCTGCGATGGGAACACCAGCAATGGAACCGAACCCACCCGCGATTGCAGTGATGAGCATGAGAGAACGATCAGCAGGGTTTAGTCCGAGTCGTTTACTAATTGGGTCGGTGGCGCCTGCTGCAAGTTGCAAAGCGGCACCTTCGCGGCCAGTTGAACCACCTGCCAAATGTGACACAACGCTGGTAATGAAAACAAGAGGAGCGAGACGAAGAGGAACCCATTCTGAATGCGAATGAATTTGGTCAATCAGTAAGTTGCTTCCACGTTCCAGCCCACGACCGAGATAGTGGTACGACAAACCGACAAGTAGTCCGGCTAGTGGCAGCAACAAAAGAAGCCACGTGTTGTCATCGCGGGTGTTGGTAGCCCATGTCAATGACTCAATAAATCCGGCAGAAAGTACGCCAGAGATAGCGCCCACCACAACGGCAAGAGCCACCCAACGTGCAACGTGAATTGCACGATTGAGTGGCTCTTGCAGCATGTAGTTCTTAAACGGTGCGAACGATGATTGCGTCGCCTTGTCCGCCACCACCACAAAGTGCAGCTGCACCAACACCGCCACCACGGCGATTGAGCTCGTGCAAGATGGTGAGTGCAAGACGGTTACCGCTCATACCGATTGGGTGACCCAATGCAATAGCGCCACCGTTGACGTTCACGATTTCATCTGTGATGCCAAGTTCGCGCATTGAGGCGATACCGACAGCAGCAAATGCTTCGTTGAGTTCGAACAAGTTGACATCGCCGATCTTCATGCCTGCACGGTCAAGCGCCTTCATGATTGAACGGCTTGGCTGGTGCAAGAGCGATGCGTTGTCTGGGCCTGCAACCATGCCGTACGAAACAACTTCACCAAGTGGCTTGATGCCGCGAGCTTCAGCAGCTTTCTTGCTCATCATGACAATGGCTGAACCACCGTCTGAGATTTGGCTTGCATTTGCAGCAGTGATTGTTCCGTCTTTGTCGAATGCTGGCTTCAATCCACCAAGTGTGTCCATGGTGGTGTCTGCGCGAACACCTTCGTCGTTCTTCACCATCACAGGGTCACCCTTGCGCTGAGGAACTGCAACTTCAACAATTTCATCTGAAAGGCGACCAGCAGCGATTGCTGCAGCTGCACGCACGTTGCTCTTCATTGCAAGATCATCTTGATCCTGGCGGCTGATTTTTCCGTCGGTGTAACGATCGGTTCCGAGCCCCATGAGGCATGCATCAAATGCACACCAGAGTCCGTCTTTAATGATTGCGTCTTGAAGTTCAGTGTTGCCGTAGCGGAAACCACCACGTGCACCTTGTGCGAGATACGGAGCATTGGTCATGCTTTCCATTCCGCCAGCGATAACGATGTCTGCTTCACCCGAAGCGATCATCTGGTCTGCCAAGTAAATGGAGTTAAGTCCTGACAAGCACACCTTGTTGATGTTGATTGAAGGAACATTCATTGGAATGCCACCCAATGAGGCAGCCTGACGTGAAGGAACTTGTCCCTGGCCGGCTGTAAGAACTTGACCCATGATGACGTGCTCGACGTCTTCTGGCTTAACGCCTGCGCGCTCGAGTGCTGCCTTGATGGCAAAGCCACCGAGTTGGGCGGCTGAGAAAGAGGACAGCGCACCGCTCATTTTTCCGATGGGTGTGCGTGCTCCTGCGACGATGTATGAACCGGCCATGTGTGCCTCCAGATTTACTTGTACCCGACATGGATACGAGATAAATCAGGCTAGGAGATGAAACCCCAGAATTCGCTATCGTCAAAGGATGGAAAAGATCCTTCAAGCAATTCTCAATGGGGCAACGGGCGAGGAAATCGCTGCCCTCCCGATTCCCGCCACCTACCGTGCGGCCTATGTGCGCAAGGAAGACCAGACCATGTGGGAAGGGGTCCCCAGCAACGAAAAGGATCCTCGCAAAAGCATCCACATCGGCGAAGTGCCTCTGCCTGAACTAGCGGCTGACGAAGTAGTCATCGCGGTCATGGCATCGTCCATCAACTTCAACACCGTGTGGACCAGCATTTTTGAACCCATCAGTACATTTGGTGCACTCGCTCGTCTCGGCAAAGAGAGCAAGTGGGCGAAGCGCCATGACACTGACAAGCATGTTCTTGGTTCAGACGCATCAGGTGTTGTGTTGCGTGTCGGCAGTGCCGTGCGTTTGTGGAACCCTGGTGACAAGGTCACTGTTCATTGCAACCATGTTGACGACCAAGACCCGTCATCACATAGTGACTCAATGATGGGTTCTAATCAGCGCATCTGGGGATACGAAACAAACTTTGGCGGCCTTGCAGATCTTGCAGTTGTCAAAGCAAACCAACTGATGCCAAAACCTGCTCACCTCACGTGGGAAGAAGCAGCAGTCAACGCACTGTGCAACTCAACTAGTTATCGCATGCTTGTTTCTCCAAATGGCGCCAACATGAAGCAAGGCGACGTTGTTCTCATCTGGGGTGCATCGGGCGGTATCGGTGCATATGCAGTGCAGTACGTATTGAACGGTGGCGGAATTCCTGTCGGCGTTGTGTCATCGCCAGAAAAAGCAGCGATCCTTCGCGAGATGGGTTGTGAAGCAGTCATCGACCGCAAAGCAGCTAACTACCAATTCTGGAATGAAGACGGCACACACAATGAAAAAGAATGGCGTCGCCTTGGCGGAGACATTCGTACACTCGTTGGTGAAGATCCAGACATCGTGTTTGAACATCCTGGTCGCAGCACATTCGCTGCGTCTATGTATGTGGTGAAGCGTGGCGGAACAGTTGTTACATGTGCAGCTACAAGTGGTTTCATGCTTGAATTCGACAACCGTCACTTCTGGATGCGTTTGAAGCGCCTGGTCGGATCACACTTTGCTAACTACAAAGAGGCGTATGAAGCAAACCGTTTGATTTCAAAGGGAATGATTCACCCAGTGATGTCTCAAGTGTTCACACTTGAACAAACCGGTGAAGCTTCTTACCAAGTTCATAACAACATGCACGAAGGAAAACTTGGTGTGTTGTGCTTGGCCCCGGAAGAAGGCCTTGGCGTTGATGATCATGAGTTGCGTGCAAAAGTTGCAGACAAACTCACTTGGTTCCGTCGTTAGAAAGAATTAGGAAACAGAATGATTCTCACTGAAATTGACCACGTCGCAATTGCTGTTCGTGATTTAGAGGCAGCTATCAAGTATTACCAAGAAGCATTTG
>Ga0214162_1000097_pt1 | contig 19854 bp, 17 predicted proteins | sample LakMenepilimnion_3_FD_153000 | JGI IMG/M metagenome (GOLD analysis project Ga0214162, IMG submission 153000) | Freshwater microbial communities from Lake Mendota, WI - Practice 20APR2010 epilimnion v5 | ecosystem: Environmental > Aquatic > Freshwater > Lake > Epilimnion/Euphotic zone | place...
TTAAAATAAACGGAATACAATAAGCCTTTAAACCATTGTCACAAATTAATACAATGTCAGGTTTTATAACATTTAAGGCTGTTTTCAACTCTTTTATATACTGCAAAAAAAAGGAAATTATATTGCCCCCCAATATCATATCGTGAAGGACTATCTTCGTATTAAAAGAAAAAAACAAAGGATTATTGCCTTCGTTTTGGGTTAAAATATGAATTTCAAATCCGAAATTTTCGATGAGATAATTCGCTTTTGCCGAAAGCACCCTTGCGACGCCTCCTTCGGTATTGATTTTTGGAACTATATAAAGAATTTTCATTTTTTAGAATCTAAAAACGCTTCATAATCGCGAATATAATCGGATTCTTCAAAAACATCCGAAGCGATAACCAAACAAACGGCTCCCGATGAAAAGTTTTGCAATTCACGCCAAATTCCAGTGGAAATAGGCAAACCAACATTTGGTTTATTTAAAACAAAAGTCTTTTTTTGGGTTCCATCATCAAGAACAACCTCAAAACTTCCGCTCAAAGCGATCAAGATTTCGTGTTGGTTAATATGGGAATGCCCTCCCCTAAAAGCGGTACTGGGTACATCAAAAAGATAATAAATTCGTTTGAATTCAAATGGCAAAATATCATTTTGTATGAAAGCCAAATTTCCACGAACATCCTCTATTACAGGTAATTTTATGAATTGAATATCGTTAAGCATTGCTCTTATTTTTTAATTTGTAATACTCTTTTTTTCCTTGATTTGCATTTGAAATGGCTAAAGTAATTTGTTTCCATTTTAGTTTTTTTTGCTTTAATTCAAAAAAAAGTTTGGTTATCAATCCTGCAAAATAATTTGTTTTTAAAACTCTGGATAAAAAAGCACCTTGAATGTAATAGCGCTGTTCAAAATCAAATTTCTCATTCGATGAAATTTCAGAATGTGTGGCTATCACGCTTGGAACAAATCCAATTTGCTGATTTTGTTCCTTTAGATCCGATAAAAAAATAGCTTCCTCACCCATTTCAAATGTACTCCCGAGTCCGAAATTTTCATCAAATTTCACTTGCAATGCATCAAAAACCGACTTGTTGATGCTTATTTCTATAGACAAAACATTGAATAATTCCATCAAACTCAGATTCGTTTTGGTGATTGCCAAATACTTTTTAAACAACAGACCGTTTGTCTTTTCAATACAAAAACTAATTACGGCTTTCTCGCCCAATCGATGGTGCGCTCTAACAATAGCTTCGTCAAAATCTTTTTTATAGACAACATCGTCATCCGCAATGAGGACAATTTTGCCAATGGCATTTTTTAAAGCCAAATTTCTGCTTCGTGACAAGCCTTTTTCAAAGGAATTAATCACTCGAATAGAAGGAAAATCGGAAACCAGCAACTTATTTTCCTGGGTTTGATTGACAATTAAAATCGAAAAATCAGAAAAATGACAAAAGGGAAACATCGGAATCAAAAAGTCCAAAGTGTTTCGATTCATTGTCGAAACCAGAATTTCTAAATCTTGATTTTTAAATTCGTTTGTCAATTTGTTATACCATTAATATTTATCAAATAGTTCACTAGTTTAAGTGATAATGCCGATATCGCAAGAAAATAGTCCAATTTTTACTGGACTATATTGATTACATAATCGGTATTAGTATATTTACACAAATATAGAAATTTATGTCAGGCAAATGAAAATACTTTTGTTGGGAGAATACAGCCGATTGCATAATTCGCTGAAAGAAGGTCTCGTCTCCTTAGGTCACGAGGTAACTATAGTGGCCAGTGGCGACGATTTCAAGAAATATGATACTGATTATACCATTGATTCCAGATTTTTTTCTCGCTTTTGGTTCATCCGAAAAGCTAAAAATCTGGTTTATAAAATAACATCCATCGATTTAGAAAAAATAGAAAGAGCGGTTCGTTTTTATTTTTTGCTTTCAAAACTAAAAGGATTCCATCATGTGCAATTAATCAATTCAGACGCTATTGAAACCTACCCTTTTTTGGCTCGATTTCTTTATAAAAAAACATTTAAAAATATAGAAAGTCGTAGTTTGTTAGTCTGTGGCGACGAAACCCCCGTCATCGATTATTTGTTAAAAAAGGAATTGAAGTATTCGGTTTTAACGCCCTATTTCGAAGATGCTACATTGCGAAAACAGTTTGAATTCCCTTTAAAATACAGGACCAAAAGGTATAGAAAAACCTTCGATTGGTTGCATAAAAATTGTAATGCACTGATTGCCTCCGATTTAGACTATAAAATTCCTTTAGAGGCTATGGAATATAAAACGCATTTTATTCCAAACCCAATAAACACTGATACCATTGAATTTAAAAAACTAGAAATCAATACTAAAGTTATCCTTTTTTTGGGAATCAATCGCGGCAGTTCCATCAAAAAAGGAATTTCTTTTTTTGAAAAAGCGCTAACCCTAATCAAGGAAAAATACAACGATAAAGTGGAAATAATTATAACAGAAAACGTTCCTTACCACCAATACATTTCCCTTTATAACAAAGCCCATATTCTACTGGACCAGGTATATGCTTATGACCAAGGTTACAATGCGCTGGAAGCCATGGCAAAGGGGAAGGTCGTTTTTACTGGAGCCGAAAACGAATTTACAAAACAGTATAATTTGACCGAACGAGTTGCCGTAAATGCCTTGCCCGATGTAGATTCGTTGGTTAATGAATTATCTTTTTTGATTGAAAATCCAGAGGAAATAATTGCCATTGGAAAACGAGCACGAACCTTTATCGAAAAGGAACACCATTACATCAAAATTGCCGAAAAATATGTAGAAGCTTGGAATACTTAATCTTGAATTACGGGATAAATCGAATAGGTCCTTTGGGTATTGCGATAGTATAATACCCCACAAAAATATCCTATAGTGCCCATTTATTTTACACAAAGCAATTAATTTATGGATGTCAATATGGTAAAGTAATCCTCTTATGTTTGCCATTGACAAAATGATTTATTTTTTTACCATAAACCGCTGGGCTATCTTTTAAATTTTCCAGTCAAGACAGTATCGGCTTGCTTTTGCCAATCTGAAAAATTCACATCATTGGAATATAAAATACCGGCAATTTTTAAAAGAGAGTGATACGTACATTAAAAGTGTAAAAACAGTTGTGTGTTTTTCATATTCCATTCCTTATTTTAGGCTTATTCACCCACAAACTCCACCAACCTATGGTTCTGCCCAAGGCTTCGGTGAAGGCTTCCTTTTTTTTGCTAGTGGTAAATGTATTGGAAAATCGTATCATTGTCAAAACAATGGTGATTAAATTCCATTTTAATGCGGCATTCAACGACGGGCGTGGGTTCTTGACCCGCCAAACATACCAACCGTTTCGCACCACCATTTTGCCGTAAAGGTATTGGTTGGGTCTTCCCGAGGGATGGTGATAATGGTTCAGTTGAGCAGCTGTATTTATGTACAGCTTCCCCCTTTTGGAAACTCGCAACGTAAAATCCAAATCTTCATACAGGCCATAACCCTCAAAATACGTAGAGAACTTAAGGTCATTGAAAATTTCTTTTTTAAACGAGGATACTCCTCCCATCAGTTGTTCCACCTCATAAATTTTTCCTGATGGGGGCAAAAAACCAACACTTCTTCCGTGAGAAAAACTTGGAGAAAAGCCTGGTTGACAATCACTGTCCAAACCCAATTTCTTTCTTAAAATGAATCGACTGCCATCTTTTCGCCTCCATCCATCAAAGAAAAACTCGTCTCTATTGGGATGGTAATCATACCCAACAAATTCGCATTTAGATTCATTTGCGATATATCCTCCCACTCCTAAAGCTTTTGGATGAATTTCATAAGTTTTAAGTAACTGCTCAAAATATTCCTTATCCAAAATCGTGTCGTCATCTAGAAAACAGACCACTTCCATTGCATTGCCTACTCTTTCCAGACCGTAATTCCTTTGCTTGGTCAAGCCGCGATATTCCGGAGGCACTGCAAAATAGTTCAGATTAGGGAATGTATTTTCCGTTAAGACTAGTTCAGTTTCCGTATTCGTTGAACCGTCAATAATCAGAATTTCATCGGGATATAAAGTTTGTTCCTGAACCGATTGCAACAATTGCAACACCGATTGGGAACGCATATAGGTGCAAATAATAAGGGAGAATTTCATTGTATTATGTGGTTGATTCATAGTTTTAAATAAGAAAATCTCTAAAATTCTTTTTATGCATTACTTTAAGGTATTTACGTTCAATAAAATAGATTGAATTTAGTGGATTGAATTCACTAAAACAGATTAAATTTGATAAATTGGATTCAGTAAATTCAACTAAATATAAGGAATATCATTTACCAAAATAGTCTTACTATCAAATTTTAGAATTAAGCCCTCTTTAAAAATTTCAATACAAAAAAAATAGCTAAATTATTGAATATAATGACACTAAGCTTCTTTTTCTTTCTGTAATTCATTAGCCCAAAATATACTTTTTTTCCATTGTTTTTCAAGATAAAAATAATAGCGTATCGGATTTTTAATCTTCTGATGCTTGTAATACTTAAAGAACAAAATCGTTTTGTAACTATTAATTTGCTCATTGGAATTGTGCAAAAGATTGAATAACATAACGGTTGGCGAAGGTTTGGGTTGAATGCTCTCACTATGCCATCGCAGCACGGGTTTAGTCCTAAACCCACCGATGGGCGCTTTCAAATGCAAGATTTCAGGTTCTGGAAGATACAAGACATCATGTCCCAAATTCCGTAACTGCATTCCAAAATCGCTGTCTTCCCCAAAACCAAATTCATAATCCATATTAAAAGAACAATTGTTCAAACTGTTAGCCATTACAAAACTGCAACCCGAGCCAAAACTTGCCCATTGAAAGGTGGCAGCATAACTTTGCTTTTGCCCTTTTTGAAAACATCTAAAAGAAACTGCTTTTGCACCAAATTGATTTATCCGTTCCAAGGCTTTTTGAACGAAATCAAAATCAATCCTTATATCATCATCGGCAAAGAAAACCCACTCGGAGGATATTTGTGTCAAGGCAACATTTCTCGCATTACAGGCACCGGCCTGATGGGTAAAAGTATGTTTTATGGCAAAGGGCCATTCTTCATTCGTCAAATAATCCAATTCTGATTCACTTCCTTTGTCTGGATTTTGCTCCACTATAATAACATTTGTTGGCATGTGAGTCTGAGCTTTAAAATCTTTCAGGACGTCATACAAATAAGTCTTTCGTCCAATAGTTGGGATAATGACATCTACCGTGGCTTTGTCGATTACTTTCTTTGAGGATTGCACTTTTATTGTGTCCAAATTGATATTCAGCTTGGTCCTGTTTTTGTAAAAAAGTGAAAAAAGAAAAGGCAAAAGGGGTACTTTTCGTTCATATAGAAATAAATTCAGTAGCAACAAAAAAACCCATTGCGTTTTATAATGCTGTTTTGCAAAACGAAACAGTGTGTATGGGTTTGTTTTGGCTGAAATACTTGCTGTCTGCTGTTTTAAAAGTCGAGGTTCCGAATAACATAATAACCCTTTGGACATTGTAAGTTTTGCCAGTGAACAAAGGAAATAATCAAAATTTTTATCTAATGGGATTTTATTATTTAAAGCTAAAAGCACTTCCGCATTTACACCTCCCACAGCACTGCTCATTTGCCAAGTAGGATAAGTCACTTGCTTATTCACCTTTACAAAAAGAGATGCATCGATATAACCAATAGTTGAATCCAAATATGCACTGATGGAGGGAGTATAGGAAAGCATCACTTTCTTATGATGAAACAAACTTTCGATTGCTGTATTATTGAGTTGATCCTTCAAACTCTGATGGCACCAAACTAGTAATGATTTCGGAAATTGTCGTGCCAGTTGCATCAAGCCCTTTGTAATGTTAGCTTTATTATCAAAAGGCAAAATCTGTTTTTTATCAGAAGTCACATTGACAATCCGATTGTTATTATGATATAATATTACCAAAATCTAACCAATTAACGATTTATAAAACAATAAACTTTGTTGCGCCACTGTTTGTGTACTGAATTTCGCAACTACTTTTTTTCGGGCTGCTGTTCCAAATTCTCGTTGCATTTTTGGTTTTTCCAACAACTCTAAAATCCTTTCTGCGTATTTTTTATGGTCTTTAGGATGAACCAAAAAGCCTTCCACCCCATCTACAATAACTTCATTAGCCCAACCGATGTTTGAGGCCACAATCGGTTTTTGCAAGGCCATTGCCTCGATCCAGGAAACAGGCAAGGCCTCGGCAAATGTAGGGAAAACGCAGACGCTGGCGGCTTTTATATGTGCTTTTATTTTGTGATACGGCACACTTCCCAAATAAGTCACGTTTTGCAAAGCTTCATCGGTAAATAGTTGTTGCATCATTGCCCAAGTCGATGAATTACCCGAAACAATATCAGGTACGTCCCTGCCTATCAATGAGAGTTGGGCTTCGGGATTTTTTTTAATGACTTCATTGAATATAAAGGGAAGTTCAAGTAGTCCTTTTTTGCGGATTAAGCTGCCGAAATACAAAATCCGTCCATCTCCCGTAAGAGAAACTCCTATGTTGGTTTTGAATTTATCATTCAAATTGTCATTGTCATCGTCATTGCCATCAAACAAATCAATATCTATCGAATTGGGAATAATGGTAAAATCCTTTTGCAACCCAAAGACTTCATTGGTTAAATCCGCCGTGAATTGACTTACCGAGAGTAAACCATCTGCCTTTTGAAGTGCTCTTCGTTCGTGAAACTTATTAATCCATTTCACGGGACGGTTGTCTAAATGACAAAAATAAGTGTCAGAGCCATGTAATTTAATTATAACAGGACATTTTTCAGGTTGTATAAAGGAAGTAATACCCGTCCAATCAGGGGCTTCCACCAATTCAATTTCCTCATTGGCATACAATTGATTTATAATCCGTTCCAATTTTTTCCGGGTCAAAAACCACGACAAACCCTTCAATTTTATATTCTGTATTTGCTGGACCGTTATACCATTATCATCAAAAACACCTTCTTCTTTTTGACCATACACCAGCACCCTAACGGAACAACCTTGCGTCAAAAGCCCATTGGCCAGGTTCCTGATGCTAGTGCCAATGCCACCTGAACTTCCGGTCTTTGGGTGTGGATATTCGGGAGTAATAAAGGCGATTTTCATAATAGGATTTGAATATGTTCATTAACCATTTTCTCTAGATTGAAATCGGTTTCGATTTGAAGGCTAATATCTTTATCGATTTTTAAATTTCCCAATACAATTTTTTTTAGAATTTCAGCCAAAGCTAAATAATCTTTCGGCTCAAAAATAAATCCGTTTTTACCGTGTTCAATAATCTCCTGATTGCCTCCCACAGTTGTCGTAATGACCGGCACATTAGCCGCCAAACTTTCCAAAATGGAAAGACTGAAACACTCCATGTAGGTGGGTTGCAACAAATAGCGATAATTGGATAACAATTCGTTAAGCCCTGAAGAACCGCCTTTAAAATGGATGTTATTTTCTAAAGTATTGGCTTTGGTCATTTCTAATAATTCGGTTTCATAAGAACCTTCTCCATATATGTCGATTTGAATTTGGTCTTTAATTTTATCATCCAAAACGGAGACTGCTTTTATCAAATCCTGGATTCCTTTAGAATGGCGCAAATGGGAACTCACTACAAATTTATTTTTGTTTTCATTCAACCGTTTCAGGAAAACCGCAGTATCAATTCCATTATAAATCACGCTAGTTTTCTTCGCTAGAAAAAAACCATAATCCTTCAGAATATGCTTTCGGGTATATTCAGAAACACCAATGAACTGATGAATGTAGCCAGAATACAATATCCCTTTCATTTTATTTTTTAAGATTTTGGAAAGTGGAAAACCCTCCAAGGGTCGGGGGTTATGATCCACTACAATGGTTTTTTGAATACCTGTCGATTTTGCCTTTTTGAAAAAAGAGGTACACAAAGCCAAAAAATGAGTGACCAAAATATCGTATTTTAAGTTTTCCTGATTTAGTTTTCGCAAGAAAAAGGCTTCCACATTTTGGTTGTTCGCACTGTGAATGGTCAATCCGGAGAAGAAATCAAAGGGCTGATAGTCTAAAAAATACCAGTCCACTTCGTATCCCAACTCTTTTGCTTTGGCATCATACGCCACATAAAATCGATCCATCCCGCCAATGCGGTTGGGATTCAAGGCGTAGTTGCAAACAACGGCTATTTTTTTTGACTTAAACATAGGTATTTTTTGTGTGTGTTTTAAATTTACTTCCTCAAGAGACTGAAAATCACATCCCCAAAAGCGGAGTCTTTACGAAGCGGGACAAAGTGAGCGCAATTCGTTTGCTCGTGCCTTCAAGAGGCTCACTGACTTGTAAATCAATCATTGCTTTTCTTTGGCTAGTCCTTTCTTTGGGATTTTCAAACGCTCGATTAATTTGATTAATCAATTCGGTCTCATTTTGGGCAATGGTCACGGATTGACTATCAACAACTTTTTTGAAATGACCGAAATTCAAAAAGCGTTGGTCGTTATACAAGCCATTTTCGGGATTACCAAAAACGGTATTGATTACGGGTTTGTCAAACAACATAAAATCCAAGCTCATCGTCGAACACATGTTGATATTCAAATCGACATGTTCCAATAAGGAACGTAAGTCTTTTAAATCAGCTTCGGACGGCACGCGTTGCGACCAACTTTCGGCATGGTTTTCTCGAGTCAAAATCCATTTGGGAACATTCCAAATAATCTCTGGGAATTCCTCCTGGATAGCCTTGAATCGAGCATCGTCTTCGGCAGGTGAGGTTCGTACTATCAATTGCACTTTCGTGTTTATGGCATTATTCCGAATCGCTTGGGCGATAACTCGAATCACTAGAGGGTCGTTTGGTCCTATAGAAACATCGGCACAACTAAAACATATCGTTTTTACATTCGCATCCAACCGGAATTTTGCATAAAATTCCTCAGTCGTGGTTTTATATTTTGGCATTACGTAAGGTTCAAATTGAGGTGTTCCCACTACCTTTACCTTTTCCTTTTTTACCATTGGATAAAAATAGACTAATTCCGATTGCATCAAATGACTCCAAACCAGAAAGTAATCAAATTTACCCAACATCCTCCCTTTTGACGCCAGATTATCCCAACTGAAAATAAAAGTGCTTGTCGGTATCTTCGATTGTTGTGCCGCATATAAAAAAGGAGCTAAAAAAGGCGGTCTTTGATGAGTAAAAAACAAATGGGAGGGTTGGTCTTCTTTGAGTAATTTCAAATACGATTGCGTAATTTTATTTTTGGAAAAGAACAAAAACTGCAATTTTTCGGCCCATAAAATACTGCTGTCCGAATGGACAAAACGAGTGAAAAAATAAATCAACTTGACCAATAATGTCCTTGCCGAATTGTTTTTGGGATAACCAGAGGCTAAATTGTCTTTCATTCCATAAAAAGACTGGTGCTGTTGCAAATGGGCCACTTCTTTCCACTTCCTAAAAAACCAAACCGTTTTGGATTCTACATAAACATCCAATTCTTTGATGGTTAACCCGGATTGCGAAACAGCATCATAAGCACTCCTCGGCAAACCCGAATATAGAGTAACGGAATCGAATTGTTTTGTGGCTTCTGCAATGAAATCACTCATGATGAAATTGCGAAAACCCACGCCATCAGTTATTACTATTCCTAGTTTTTTCATTTGTAATTTAAATATCTCTAAATTGTTTTTGGTGATTGATTTTCCAAATATCGTTTATTAATTTGAATGATGAAACAAATTGATTGAAAACAAATTGATTGGTTTCTAAATTTAAACCCTTTCTATAACCCTTTCAGAGTTTTGAACTCTGTAAGGATTGCGTTAAAGAAGATTCAGTTTCCATCAATAGTTAAATCATTTATGCTCTCCAAATTGTGTTCCTCGTCATGATAGTCGATAAAATCTTCTTTGGAGCCATAAACTGCAATCACCTCATCTCTTTTTAGTTTTGTCGGTTTGTCCGAAATCACGCTGCCGTAAGAAGACCAAGGATACTCACTTGCCTTTTTGGCAAAACCATGATGCACAGGATTATTATGAATGTAATAAATTAAATTTTGCAAATACTTTTCAGAGGTCACTCGTTTTCGTTCAAATGGTTTTTCGAACAAACTACCCGTTCTAGAATACTTTTTATTGATGGCTTGGGTGTAAGCATTGAACAAATGCCCAAATTGTTTAGAAGGATTCAATACCCCCGGTTTTTCAACTGTTGTGTACTCAAGTGAATCTGTCAAAACCTCCTTCTCATTGCGAATATAAACCAAAAAATGAAAATGATTTTTCATCAAGCACCACGCAAAAGTTTCCGCTATTGGATGAATATACTGATCGTACAATTTTAAAAAATAGTCATAATTTCCATTTTCAAGAAATACATTAATTCCATTATTGCCTCGATTATAGATGTGGTAGTAATTTCCAAAATCCAGAGGCTCTTTCTTGTATTTATTGTCTTGCATATCTTTTTATTGGTCTCAAATAGAGTTTAAACTATGCGCTTTGAGTGCATCTCGCTTAAGCTTCTAAAAAAAAAATTGCCACAGATTCACAGATTAGAAATGATTTAAAAAAATCCGTGAATCTATGGCAAAATTTCACTTATTAATTTTTATCTAACCTAGCAGACTTTTAGTCTGCCAAACCAAATCTATGGACTTTCACTCCATAGTGGTTTAGTTATTTCTAATACTTCAATCCAACTACAACTCTTACTCTATAACTCTTTCTATAACCCTTTCAGAGTTTTGAACTCTGAAAGGGTTGCGTTAAAAACAAACCAATACACTGCCAAATATGAAAACTGGATTGACTATTCCCCTCAAAATAGAGTTGCAATTCCTTTTTCAAGGATGCTGCATCAAACCAATTGGAACAGGATGGTTTTTCCAATTCCTCAAAACAATGATTAACCCATTCCTTCAAATCTTCAGCCAACCATTCCCGTTGTGGAGTTTGCAATGGTCTTTTAGGAGCAAAAACCAAATCGGTCGCCAAGTATTCCGAGGCAATTTCACGCAACATAAACTTGGTTTGTCCGTTTCTGATTTTAAAATCCAATGGCAAGGAAAAAGCGAATTCCACCAAACGATAATCCAAGAAAGGTTCCCGCAATTCAGTAGAATACACCATCGATATTCTGTCATTGAACCGCAAGGCCCGGGGAATTTTAGTGTAGAACAAATCTCGGTATTGTTTGTTCAACACTTCGTTTTCAAAAGGCTTGGGATAGATTGGTTTTTCTGCTTTTGCCAAAAAGGAATCCGAAAGCATCGTTGCTTTATACGGAGAATCTTGCATGCCTTGAATGGTCGCTTCATTGTCTTGGGTATAATAATCATAACCCGCCCATTGCTCGTCCATTCCTTGACCATCCAAAAGAACCAAAACGCCGTCTTTTCGGGCTTGCTCAAAAATCTTGGCGTAAGCCAAAGTAGGAATTCCTCCATAAGGCTCGTCTTGTTGCCAAGACATTTCTTTGGCCAAATGAGGTACTTCCTCAGCTTTCAAAAGCACTTGCTTCAAGGGATTTCCTGTTTTGGCAATCATTTGTTCTACCCAAGGCAATTCGTCATATTCCGAATTATTGGTGTAAAAAGTGTAAGCGTTGATTAATGATTGTTGGTCTTTAATAAGCTCTTCGACAGGCTCAGAGTGACATCTTAAATTGATATTACTATTGAAATTGTCATTCTTTTGTAAATTAACCAAAGCCAGCAACACCGAACTATCCAGCCCTCCACTGATATTGAAACCTACCGGAACGTCGGATCGAAAACGTAATTTAATGCTGTCTTTCAGCAGCCCGACATAGTGTTCCTTAGCCTGGGCGAAAGTTAAATTTTTAGGTTGTTTGGCGACTTCGTCTTCAAAACAGTACCATTTTGTTATCGTCAGGTCTTCGAAAGGCTCAGACCCACATTGCTGAAGGGAAAAACTCAAAAAATGACCACCAGGCAGTTGGGCTATATCTTCCCAGAAAGTGTCGCCAGGCATCCCATAAGAACCGAAAGCAAAATAAGAAGCCCACACTTTTTCGTTGGCTTCTTTCGGGATTCCGGCAGCATGCAAGGCTTTTATTTCCGATGAAAAATAAAAAGTATTATGAAGTAGACTGTAATAAAAAGGTTTTACTCCAAATCGGTCTCGGGCTGCAAAAAGTTTTTTCTCTTGATTATCCCATATCGCAAAGGAAAACATACCATTTAATTTTTCCAGAAACGATTTCCCGTAAGCGATAAACGCCGCCAATAAAACTTCGGTGTCGGATTCGGTTTTGAAATCATATTGGTTTTGCAGGACAGCTTTAATTTCAATATAGTTATAAATTTCTCCATTAAAAACTATAATGTAACGCCCTGAATTGTCTACAAAAGGCTGGTTTGATTTTGGCGACAAATCAATAATTGCCAAACGATTGTGTCCCAAAGCAGCAAAATTCGCATCAAAATACTTCCCTGTTGCATCGGGTCCTCGATGCTGCTGACTGGCGAGCATCGCATCCAATTGAAGTTCTTTGTAATCACCAATTATTCCTGTAATACCACACATTTATTTTAGCTTTTTTTGAATCATTTCTTCTGCCTTTTCCCAGTCTTTCATCGTATCGATATTGACATAAAAATCCGGTTCCGATTCGATGAACGCAGTGCTTTTACCATACAAAGAATGTCCGTTTAAAAGCACTTCCGTCTTGGTGATATAAATACTTCCATCCCTGTGATAGGCTGGAGGCAAATCTTGTCTGCGGGAAATGATTTCGGTTTCGCCCGTGGCGATTTTTAAATTTCCCTCGGCATTCACCTCAAAAGTCCAATGCGGATTGTATTCGTGTGGCACTTTTTGTACCGAAACCAAGGAATCGCAACCACTTTCGATAAATTTCACAATGGCTTTATCCAAAAAATCAACTGTTCTAAAAGGACTCGTCACTTGCAAGAGACAAACTGCATCAAAGAAAATAGTTTGTTTTTCGAACCATTGCAGAGCGTGAATAATGACATCGAGGGTTGGCGTATGGTCTTCTGCCAATGCCATTGGTCTAACAAATGGCACTTTTATCCCCAGTCTTTCCGCCACTTCCACTATTTGTTTATCCTCAGTAGAAACAATAACTTCCGTCAAATAGTGCGATTGCAAAGCAATTTCCGAAGTATAGCTCATCAGCGGTTTTCCGTTTAACAACTTGGTATTTTTACCCGGAATTCCTTTGGAACCTCCTCGAGCGGGGATGATGGCCAGTATTTTCATCTTAGTACATAATGGTTTTGTGAAACTGCAAAGGCAATTCGGCCAGCAAATTGGCGATTTGGACTCCTGCTTTTCCTTCTCCATAAATGGAAGACGATACTCCTTTTCCTTTTTGAACGGACTCGGTAATGGCTATTTCAATTTGCTCTTGCGAGTAGTCAACGTCGATTGTATTTCCTCCACGGTCTCTTCGGTTTTGGCGCGAACCAATATTGATTACAGGCACTCCCAAAAAAGCACACTCCCGAATTCCTACACTGGAATTTCCTATCAGGCATTCACAATGTTGTAGCAGTTGCAGAAAATCCATTCCCTCCATATTCTTGAAAAAATGAACATTTTGCAGCAAATGCTGTTCTCTAAAAGCACGTATTCCGGTAGATGTTCCATCTGCTCCTGCATCGACATTAGGCCAAAACCAAAGCGTAGGTTTGTCTAGTTTATAAATGGCTTCGAGGGTAGCTTCAATATGCTTTCGGGAATCTTGGTATTCGGTAGTCACAGGATGCTGCATCACAACCAGATAACCTTTCGACAAATTAGGTTTTGCGCCCACGCCACCATATTTTTGATAGGGATCAAAGGGAAGTGATTTGCTGTCCAGAATAACTGTAGCCAGATCTATGGAGGGACAACCGGTGTTAAAAACCATATTGGGATCTTCCCCTAATTTGATAACTCGTTCCTTGGCACTCTCCGAAGCCACGAAATGATAATCAGACAACTTGGTTATGGCGTGACGTACTTTCTCGTCAATATTGCCGGTAACTTCACCCCCTTGAATGTGTGCCAGGGGGATGTTCATGTAAGAAGCCGCAATGGCGGTGGCCATCGTTTCAAATCGGTCGGCAACGGTCACGACAATATCGGGTTTCAGATTGTCAAAAACAGTGGACAATTCCAAAATACCTATTCCGGTGGTTTTGGCGGCGGCAGTCAGGTTCTCCCCTTCCAACACATTAAACACCTTGGCCGCAATAGCGAAACCGTCTTTTTCAATATAATTCACCGCAGAACCGTATCGATCCAGCAAGGCCGAGGCAGCCACTATCAACTGCAATTCCAGATCCGGATGATGTTGAATAGCGGACAAAACCGTTTTAACCCTACTATAAGAAGGACGCGCCGTAATAACAACGGCAATTTTTCTTTTTGGCATTTTGAATGTATTATTCTTGGGTTAAAAGTAGTTAAAAAATAGGAAAGAGGAAAAGCTTATTTATGTTGTCCTTCCGAAAAACTACCCATAACCCGATTTAGCTATATATGAAACACTGATAAAACGGATTTTTTTTTAAATTACTAAAAGGGACACCCATCCTTATATTCCAAAATTTTACGACCATAGATTTACAAATTATTTTATAAACAACCAAAAATCAGTTCTTATCCGTGTTTTCGCTTTAGCGAATCCGCGTCATCCGTGTCCCATCATTTTAGCTTACAAAGCACTAAATCAAATCTCCCTCATTCAAAAAATCCCATTGTTTCATCTCCTTATTCAAGGCTTTACCTATGACTTCCTGAAAACGGCGAGCATCAATTCCATATCCTTTTGGCTTTTTGGACTCCAAATCGTCAAAAGTCAGGATGTGATTTTTAGGCAAATCTTTGTTGACTGCCAATGATTTCTCGAAAATTTGCTTCAACGAAGAAAAAGAATCCACATTATTTTTATCGGTTGGATTGGACAAAGCAGTAGCTATATTCCGGACAGCCACTACCAAATCGCTGGTCTCTGGAATAGTTAAAGAAGATTTGGAATCGGGACCAAAAAGTTGCCGGTCAAAAACCACGTGAAATTCCAATATACTCGCTCCCAAAGCGGCGGCAGCAATACAAGTGACCGTTTTTGCGGAATGGTCTGAAAAACCTATGGGTACATTGTATCTATTTTTCAATTCCTGAATCATGTTCAATCCATAATTTTCAGGCTGGGTAGGATAAGCAGTGGTGCATTGCAGAATAGAAAAATCGACCTTTCTCTCTTTCAGGAATGCCACGGTCTGGTCTAATTCTGTATAAGAACTCATCCCCGAAGACATAATTACGGGTTTGCCTGTTTGGGCAATTTTTTCCAACAGCAAGAAGTTGTTCACTTCACCCGAACCAATTTTGTATTGTTTCACTCCTATTTCTTCCAGCCAATCGACTGCCAAATTACTGAAAGGCGAACAAATAAAATCCAAGCCCAATTCATCACAATGTTGTTTGATGCCTTTCCATTGTTCTAAAGAAAAACTCATTCGCTTCCAATAATCGAATCTTGTTTTATCTTCTAACGAAAATTGTACCCGAAATGGTTCATATTCACTACTTTCGGCTTCGGCAATGTGCATTTGGAATTTTACTGCATCGACACCGGTTTGAGCAATGGCATCGATATAAGAATATAAAATTCCGAGGCTACCGTCGTGTGCCTGCCCGATTTCGGCGATGATATAAGGAGATGATTTTTTTGTGCTTTTCATTTTATCTGAAATTCTATTTTAAAAAATTCTAACAAACCATTGGATAATTTCTTTATTTTAACAGCTCCAAAATTAAAGTATTTTTTTGAAATGATGTGCTCCAAGAATAGTATTGAATTAGGCTAAAAAAGATTATATCATACAACTTTTCTGATGAGCAACTAGACCGTTTTTCTGAAAACACCATTTTATTCTATAGTAACTGAAAATTATTGGATTTTTAAATTTTAAACCATTTTATCCCTTTGATAATCGGGAGATAATAAATTAAATGCCATTTATTGTCTATCGCTGTTATATCTGATTTGGGCCAAATTATAATTAAATTCTTGAAAAATTCAAACTCTGTATATCGAAATAATTGAGCCTCCTTTTTATAATAAAAAACCTGTCAATACAGAAAAAAAAAGATGATTTTTTGATAGATCAAATTATTTTTTCTTTACAAAAAACGCTTGTGTTCCTCCTTTAGATTCTGGTTTAAAAACCACCAACAATTGCAATAAAAAATAAAGAACCATCTCTTTTAAATAATTAAATCGAATTCTAAATTTGGGTAATGAAAGTTTGCCAATTGTAGCCACTTCAAGTACTTCGAATCCATTGTTTTCCAGATGAAATTGAACTATGTGTGGCAAGGGTACATAAACATGATGTTCAATCAAATGTTTGTATTGAAATGCATATAAATTATTTTTAAACAATAATGTAAACTTGCTTTCTGCACTTAACGGATTGGGTGTGGTTAATACCATATAGCCCCCAGATTCAATGTGATTGGAAATATTTCTAATCCCCAATTCAGGATTAGAAAGGTGTTCCAATACCTCCAAAAAAAGAACAAAACCAGGTTTTTGCGTATTTTTGGGAGCTGGATTATTGAGATCCCAAATGGCTGATTCTTCAATTTTTTTGATATAGTCAAAAGGTTGCCAAATTAAATTAAATCCCTCGACAATAGGTCTAAACCATCCAAATCCAGAACCAATATCACTTACTACTCTATTAGGCAATTTATCGACCACTTCACTCATCTTAAGTTCAGCCCACTGTCCTCTGTTTAAATTCTTATAATTTTTCATTTGATAATTTGATTAATCTCCGGTTGCCAATATATTTTAGCTTCAGGAAGATGGTTATACGACTTATATTCTTGATCCGTCAATCGGTTGCTGTTTTTTATGATTTTTGGGATATTCCAAACCAAATCCCACAATGCCAGACCAATGGCCAATAATGCCTTGAAATCGCCCTTGAACACTTTATTTTTAAACTGAATCCAAAGTGAATAGACCATTTTTCGTGGAATCGTTTTTAGGGGATTAAACAAGAAAAACAAATACCAACCCGAGCGCAAAGACCGTCGCAACCGAATGGCGTAATCGGCATCTTTTTTTCTGGATTTTACATGTACCCTATGATGCACCAAAACTTCGGGCAAATAGTGGATTTCCCAATTTTTTTTGAACAATTGATAGGAAGCAAAATTTTCCTCGCCATAAAAAACAAACCAGACAGGATAATGGGGAATATCTCGCCAGGCTTTCATTCGCCAAACATGGGCACATCCCACAAATCCTTGAACCCGTTGTGATTTTTCATTAAACGAATTGGAAACTGGTTCTTCGAGTCCCCAAAAAATGCGCAAGGCAAGCAGGCCGCAATGAGCATTTTCCTCAAAATGATTTTGGATATATTCCAATGGATTCTCGGTAATAAAATGGGCATCGTCGTCCAATGAAATAGCATAATCTGCCTTGGTTTCGTTCAGCATTTTGTTTCTGCAAAAAATATAGCCTTTGGAAACCATATTCCTTTGGAGTTTTACCCCCGCAAAGTTTTCTTTTACATACTCATAAGTCCCATCATTGGAACCATCATCAAAAACTACACATTCCACTTCATCTTGAAGTATGAGGGACTTGATTTTATCCAAGGTAAAAATCAAATCGGTTAGGCGATTTTTGGTGGTGATGAGGATAGAGAAAGTGGGATTTGACATTGAAATCTAATGTTTTTTTAAATCATTGATAGTTTGTTTCAAGTAAATAGCAGATAAATATTCTTCTAAATCCATTCTATTTAAAAGTAAATCATTTGGATTTTGCTTCCACAATCGATACATTTTTTCTATTAGCTCGGCTATTTTTGTTACATCATCTTGTTCTGCCCAATACGGATAATCTTTGCCCAACAACCTTCGGATTTCGCTATAAAAGGGAGCGAGAGAAAGAATCATTTTGTTGGCTTCCACACAATGGGGAAACTTGGCAGGAAGAAAAGGACTGATTTCGGATTTTGACTCCAAAATAATATTGACCGAAACACTTTTCTGAAGTTTATATACCGTTTCAAAAGCCACATTTTCAGTATAAATATAAATTTCTGGATTATTGATTTGGTATTCTAGGAGCATTTTGGAATGATAGGAAGCATTCCCCAACAATATTAGTTTGGACTCATTGGCAGCTTCAGGATTTTTGTTTAAAAATAATTTAAATCCTTCTATCAAGCCCTCTGGAGAACGCTGTTTCATCAGATTTCCGGCATGCAACAAACTAAATTTTGAAGCATCAAAATAATCCGAAAAATTATTGTCTTGTCCTGATTCCTGAAAATTATACTTTGCGTTTTGGTGTGGCAGTATTACCCCTGTTTTTTGAAAATTAGGAAAATAACTCGTCATCCATTCCAACAACAATTGACTTGGAAAAGCACTGTACTTTGCTCTTTCAGAAACTTGCCTGAAAAATTTTTCTTTTTGCCTATAACTCGTTTCTATCCAATTGTACGGTCTTGGATAATAATGAAAAGGAAAGGGATCGTGCACATACGCCATCCATTTGCTATATAATTCAGGAAGTTTCAAGACGGCATAATGTGACCTAAAACTGGCTCCCTTGCTTAAAGTAAGTACTAAATCTGGATTAAAATCGCATTTTTTTAAGGCTTTGGCAATACTGTTGGTGTCATTGAAAAAAGTAAATGAAAAACCAAAAAATTTTTCCAGAAAAGGAGCAAAATTAAGATTAAATCTTCTGCTCAAAGCCCGTTGCAAGCGGCTTAAAAAATACAAAGGACTGTATTTGATTTCAGGAATGGCAAAACAATTTATACACTCTAACTGAATATTTTTCAATGTGTAATGATACACCAATACTTCAAAACCGGCTTCGACCAAATTATGGATCAATGCCACATTGGCTTTGGATCCGCTGCTATCCTCTATATTTATGGAATCGACTACTATGAGTATTTTTTTCATATGTTGATATTTATTGTTTTTTTATTGGTCTCCCGATAGCTTTTGGGGATAATTCGCATTTCATTATTGGTGTTTGCAACCAAGTATTGATTATGCTCATTTCTTGAATTTTACCAATTTTCTCTCCAATCAATATTGTATTTTATGACCTTTGCCTGATTTCCCGCTATTATTGTTTTACTCTCGCTAAAAACACCTGACACAACACTTCCTATACCCACCAAATTAATAGACTCCAATTTTACTCCGGGTGCAAATAAAGATGCCGAACCGATATAAACATCATCATTTATTATTATTGATAAATCTTTTGTGCCGCTTTTTGTATGAATTGAGCCGTGAGTCCAAAATTGACTGTTCTTCCCTGCAATCCAAGTGTTATTTCCAATTTTAATATTATTCCAAACGTCAAAAAAATGATTATTTATAATTCTTGAATTTTTGCCAATAGAAAAATTGGCCATTCCTTGAATTACATTTCCAGAGTGCATTGAAGTATTTGAGCCAATAACCAATTCATTACAATTTATGACATTTCTATTTGCTATATATACATTATCTCCAATAGAGACTTTATTGCAATTAATTATCGATCTACCAATTTTTACGTTTTTTCCAATAGAATAACCGAATAATTTTCTAAGTAGAACAACTTTCAAAGCAGAAATTGGAATAAATTTAATTATTCTTAAACTTAATGATTTTATTTTCATTTTAGTTTTAATTTTAACAAATATTCCACTATTTGTTTTGATGTATCGCCCATACCATAAGGGTTCTTTGGATTTTTAAAAACAGTAAAATTAT
>Ga0214162_1000100_pt1 | contig 19737 bp, 24 predicted proteins | sample LakMenepilimnion_3_FD_153000 | JGI IMG/M metagenome (GOLD analysis project Ga0214162, IMG submission 153000) | Freshwater microbial communities from Lake Mendota, WI - Practice 20APR2010 epilimnion v5 | ecosystem: Environmental > Aquatic > Freshwater > Lake > Epilimnion/Euphotic zone | place...
TTGCTCCGTTGTTGAATTGACCGTCAACCCAAGTGAAAGTGATGCTGTCGGCTGCTCTTGCTGAGACAACTTCAGTTAGAGTAGTTGGAGCATCTGGGTAAGTCATAAGAACTCCTTCGCTGCCGGTGCCAGGGTTTGATTCAACCGAGTCGCCATAGGAGTTGGTCGCGATTACTTTGGCGTAAACTTAGCTGCCCCACGGGAGACTGAAAGGTGCTGATCTGAGTATGAGCACGTCAATGACACATGAGGTTTGTGACACGATTGAAGCGTTTGATCCATCGCAGTCGTTGAGTTCAAGACTATACGTTGAGAGGTCACTCTGTAGAATCCTGATTCTGTACGAGTCAATCACTTTGCCTCTGTTGTCTGGGGCAGTCCAATCGATCGTTAGACTAGTGCCACTAAGAGAAGTTGTGGGAGGCAGTGGTTGGTCAGGTACTTGAGCAGCAAGAATGGAAACAGACAGTGAGTCAAGACTGTATCCGAAGATGTTACGAGACTGAATCTTAAAGCTGTAGGTCGTTCCTTGCGCCAAGTCGATTGCGATGTAAGTTGTGGTGGTAACTCCTGTTTCAAGAGTTGAGTACTGTCCAGAGCCAATAGCCATGAAGATGGAGTAGTCAATCACAGGTGAGCCGCCACAGTCGATTTCAGGGATAGAGTCCCAGATTAAGCCGATCTGAGTTGCACTTGTGATTGCTGGTCTGTTTTGCAAGTTAAGTGGTGCTTGAGGTATAGCTAAGATCTTGGCTCCGCTTCCTTCAAGTGAGGTCAAGGAGCTTCCGATGTTATTTACTGCGGTAACTGTAGCGTAGACTAGAGATCCCCAAGGTAGCGAGAAGGGCGCTTGAGTAAAGCTTACACTAGGAACAGTGCATTCAAGCGCGCTTCTGATCACTGAATTGCTTCCGTCACAACTTGCTAAGAGTGTTGAGAATCCACCGTCAGCTCGTTTGAATCTAATCACGTAGCTGGTTATGGTGGCGCCTCCGTTAAACTCTGGAGCAGTCCATGTCACGATTATGGAAGATTCGAATCTTTCAGTGACAGGAGCAGATGGTCTGTCTGGAATCTAGGATGCTATTATAGATCTTGCAGTTGAAAGATTGCTGTAGCCTACTGAGTTTCGTGCCTCGACTCTGAAGTTGTAAGATGCTCCTGGTGTGAGAGGCACTGTAGTAGTGTATGATCTTGTTGTAAGTCCTTGAGCGAGTACGATGTAGATGCCGGTGGACTGGTCGTAAGAGACACGATAGTCGATAATCGGTGCACCACCAGTTCTCATATCATCGTTCCAAGTTAGGCCGATAACATAGGCTGTAGTTACAGAAGGAGCGTTAGCGAGACCAATTGGTGGTTGAGGAACAAGTACAATGATTGCTCCACTTCCAACGTCTGACTCAGTCGATGGTCCGTAGAAATTGTAGGCGATCACTTTAGCATTTACAGTGTTGCCCTGAACCAAAGTATATGGCGAGGCAGTCAATGACGCTAACGGGATTGTGCACAGCAAGCTTGTTCGAGTCGCTTCAAGTTGACCATTACAGTACGGGCTTTCAGTATATGTGTTGTCTGACTGTCTGATCGTTATCAAGTACTTAGTAATAGGCGAGCCGTTGTTGTAGGGTGCTGTCCAAGTAAGAATGACATCGCTAGCAATGACTGACGTTACAGGTGGGACAGGCAACATCGGTACAAATGCAACGAGAAGTTCAATCTCATCGGAGTAGTCTGAATAGCCGAATTCGTTTCTCGATCTGACTCTGAACTTGTATCTAGAGCCACTGGTGAGATCAGCGTCCAAGAATGATAAACCAAGGTTGAAGTCTTTGGCGACTGTGTAAACAGCTGCTGGAAGAATAGCGTGACTGACTTCGTAGTCAACCACAGATGAACCTCCATTGTCAATTCCTTCAAGCCAGGCAAGACCAACCGCCGTTGCAGTTCTGTCTGGGACAGTTTCAACTAAGGACAGTGGTTTGCTAGGATAGGTGATTATGACTGCTAAGCTGGTTTCAGGAGTTTGATCCGAATAAGCTGAAGTTTGGTAGTCATTGATTGCAGAGACTCTTGCGTAAACACTTGATCCCCATGCTAAGTTGTAAGGCGTAGCGCGGAGGTTTTGCACTGGAATCGAACATGTCAAAACTGTGCTGTATTACTAGCCGCAGTCAATGAGATTCTCTGAGAAGATACCGTCACTTTGTTTGAGTTGTACTCTATATCCAGTTATCGGAGACCCTCCATTGAATGGTGCAGTCCATGTTACCTTCACACTTGTCCTCAAGAACAATGTTTCAGGTGCTGATGGTACATCAGGTTGTTGAGCTGCGAGAATTGGAACTGAGTATGTGAAATCACTTAGTCCGAAGGCATTGCGCGCCTGGACTCTGAAGGTGTAGGATGTGCCGAGGCTGAGTCCCGAGACGGCGTAGGCCGTGTTCGTGAGCTATGCCACGACAGGCTGGTAGCTGCCGCTGCCTTGGTCCGACCAGAGCGTGTAGTCGAGCACTGGCGTGCCTCCAGCCTGAGGGCCTGCCGCCCAGGTAAGTCCGATCAGTGTGCCGAACGTGACCTGCAGGTTGTTGGCCAGACCGAGAGGGGCGTCAGGAGCCCGAAGGATGATTGCTCGCTCCGTAGTCGGCGGGGACACCAGTGACGGGCCGTAGCTGTTCTCCGCAGTTACTCTCGCCACGATCTCGGCACCCCAAGGAAGAGTGAAGGGTGGTGCCATCAGACTGGTAATTGGCACGGAGCAAGTTCTGGAAGCGACGACACCTGGCAGCGCTCCATCGCAGTGAGCGAGGTCAACAGCATAAGTCAGGGCGTTTTCTTCCAGAATCTCAATCTAGTAGGCTGTAATTGCCGAACCTCCGTTGTCCGGCAGGTCCCAAGAGATGACTACGTCGGAAGCTGCCACAGCAGTTCTGGGTGCGGCTGGCTGAGCTGGGACTTGCGCTGCCAGTACTTCCCAAGTTGCTGAGGCTGCGCTGAACCCAACGCTGTTCCTAGCTTAGACATAGAAGTCGTACCAGGTGCCTTGAGTCAACGTTACTTCTGTTGTGTATGACTTGGATGTATGGCCAGCTTTAAGTTGTTGCCATTGTGATGTGCCTTTAATCTTCATGTAGATACTGTAGTCGATAATCGCTGCTTAGCCGTTTGAATCGCCGTCACTCCATGAGATTGTGATTTGGCTTGCTGAAGTTAGAACAGCGTTAGTTGTTAAAGACTTGGGAGCATCAGGTACGTATTGTATGATAGCACTTGAGCTGCCTACATCTGAAGTAGGTGAAGTTCCATAAGCATTGAAAGCTGTTACTCTCACTTCGATCTTTGCACCGAGTGGTAAGCTGTATGGAACAGCGTAAAGCACAGTCAGTGGAATGGTACATGTGAGTGCATCACGAGTGGCTGGTTGACTTGCATCGCAGTGTGTCATCTGTGGTGAGAAGGTGGCATCTGCTTGCTTGATCTCTACCAAGTACTCAGTGATTGGAAGTCCGTTTGCAAGTGCATTGAAAAGTCCGTTTGAAGTTGGAGCGTACCATGTCAGCTTGACTTAGTCGTTGATGTTGGCTGAGATCGGTGTCGCTGGCTTTGGTGGAACTGTTGCGCACAGGATTTCTTTCTCTTCGCTGTCGTAGCTGTTGCCATAAGCGTTTCTTGCTTAGACTCTAAACCTGTACTTGAGGCCTGGTGTGAGCTGATATGCTGTGTACGATGTTGTCGTTACGCGAGTTTCACGAGGCGTCCAAGTCAAGAGTGCTTAGTCGAAGAAGATATCGTAGTCGATCACTGGAGTGCCACCATTAGTTGCTGGTGCTGTCCAAGTGAAAGTGATTGAAGTCGCAGTTCTTGCGGCAACTGTTTCAGTGAGGCCAGTGGGAGCATCTGCGTATGTAAGAATCTGTGCACCGTTGCCTGCGTCTGAGGTGAGTGAGTCACCGTTTCCGTTGTAAGCGACAACCTTTGCGTAAACACTAGAACCCCATGGTAGAGAGTAAGGCCAAGCAACAAGTTCTGCGATTGGCACTGTGCACTCGGCGTTGGCTAGGATGTTTGCGTCGGTAGTTCCATCGCAGGAGGCGAGGTTAATCGAGTAGGTTGTGCTGTCAGACTGTCTGATGTAGACTCTGTATCCGAGGATAGCCCAGCCTCTTGGGTCGGGAGCTGTCCATGAGATTACTACGTTCTGACCTGTTCTTGCGTTCGGGCCTGATATAGTAGTTGTCACATCAGTTGGTTTGGTAGGAGTAAGAGCTGCGAGTTGTTGAACTGTATTCGACTTTTCACTTAAGCCGAAGTCAGATCTTGCCAAGATGTAGAAGTAGTAAGTCGTTCCGATAGCGAACTAGTTAAGCGTCACAGTAGTTGCAGTGATACCAGCTTAGCGTTGAGTGAAGCTGCCGGGCAAATTAGTAGTGCTGACCATTACTGTGTAGTCAAGAACTGGAGTGCCTCCGTCAACAGGCCAAACAACCTTGGTCCAACTTAGAGTGATTTGCTCACCGGCAGTTGAAGCGGTAACAATCGAAAGAGTTGTTGGGCTTGGGTATGTTAGGATGATAGCTCCGTTGTTGGGTGCTGAGAATGCGGATGTTCCACGTTGGTTCTGAGCTGACACTCTTACAAAGACACTGGATCCCCATGTGAGTTCGAATGGAGAGGCTCTCATCGAAGCGATTGGAACAGTGCAAGTTGTTGAGGTTAGATAGCCAGATTGAGATCCATCGCAGTCAGCAAGGTTAACAGTGAATGTTGTATTATCGTTCTAGCGGAACTGAATCACATAGCTTGTAATTGCTGCTCCACCGAAGTAGGGCTTGTTCCAAGTAACAATAATGTTGGATCCGCTGATCTGTGTTGATGGTGCTGGGACGTCAGGTAGATCAGGTACATCGGGTTCACGAGCAGCAAGGATTAGTCTAGTCGCAGATGGGTTGCTGAATCCAACTGAGTTTCTAGCCTTGACTTAGAAAGCATAAGTAACTCCAAGCGTAAGACCGGTGGCTGTGTACTAGGCAGTTGATACTCCAGATTGTAGAATCTCGAATATTGAGTCGCCTCTGCCGTTGTCATACCAAACCTGATAGTCAAGAATGGCTGAGCCACCCACTTGAGCGCTTGGTGTCCAAGTAATTCCAATGTTGGATCCCATGGTAATTGCTGGATTGTTGTCGAGACTGAGTGGTTCGCTGGGTACTAGAACAATCAAAGCTGTTCCTCCGACTTCTGAGACATCGGATGAGCCGTAGTTGTTGGTAGCGATAACCTTTGACTCGATTGTCTGTCCAAGAATCAAGTTGTAAGGATCTGCAGTTAGTACAGCAAGGGGAATTGTGCACTCCATTGCATCTCTAATTGCAATATTAGCTCCGTTGCAGTTTGTAAGTGCTTCAGAGAAGTCACCATCAGCTTCCTTAAGCAGAATAGTGTAAGCAGTAATTGGTGTTCCGTTTTCTGAAGGCTTCTTCCAAGAGATTATGACGTTGCTAGCGACGACAACTGATGTCGGTACTGCTGGTCTTGAAGGAATAGTTGCACAGAGGATTGATACTCCTTGACTGAGAGCACTATGCCCGTATGAGTTCCTTGCTTCGACTTGGAAAATGTAAGTGTTTCCTGCAATAAGGTTGGAAGCGGTGTAAGTAAGTGCTTGGTGTTACTCTTTAAGAACTTTCCAAACGCCAGTAGAGTCGTCAGTGTTAATTCGGTAATCGAGTACTGGGTCGCCTCCATTCTTTGCACCAGCAAGCCAAGTGAATGTAATCGAAGTTGCGGTCCTCTGTGAGACAGTCTCAGTTAGGCTGACGGGTGCGTCGGGGATTGTTAAGATCCTTGCGCCGTTACCTTCTGGGGACTCTTCAGAGTTACCGTACTTGTTGTAAGCCGTTATCTTTGCCCATACACTTGCACCCCAAGGTAAGTTGTAAACAGCTGAAGATCGAAGTGAAGCAATAGGGACATCACAGTAGGCCTAAGCAAGAATATTTGCGTTTTGACCATTGCAGTTAGTTAAATCTTCGGCGTAGACAGCAGTGTCTGATGTTCTGATAACAATCTTGTATCCGAGCAAAACTGATCCTTGATCTGATGGTGCGGTCCAAGAGATTCTCAAAGTCACGTTTGTATTCTATATTGTGGTAAGAGGAGCTAATGGCTTGTTAGGAATCTGCGCTGCAAGTTCGACTACTTCGTTCGAGTAGATACTAACATCGTATGAGTTACGAGCGAGAACCTTGAACTTGTAGGTGACTCCAGTTGAAAGACCAGTTACTGTGTATGAAGTGTCGAGTATTCCTTGAATCGTGCTTGAGTACGTTCCTGATTGAACACCATAGGCCACAGTGTAGTCGATGACTTAGCTTCCTCCATCTAAGAATCCAGGGAACCAAGTGAGTCCTACTTGTGTTGCAGCCGTGATTGCTGGCACAGTGACGAGACCGACAGGAGCACTTGGATTAGTAAGAATAACTGCAGTGCCGCCAACAGTTGACTCCGTTGAGAAGTTAACAATGTTCTTGGCAGTGACTTTAGCTTAGATAGTCTGGCCCCACTCAATGTAGAAAGGAGCTGCAATAAGAGTGCTGACTGGTACAGTGCAAGCTGCTGCTGATACAACTGCAGGTGAAGAGCCGTTGCAATCAACTGTATCAGTTGCGAATGAGCCATCTGCTTTCTTAATCTGAATAATGTAATCGGTGATCTTGGTTGCACCATCGAATGGAATAGGCCAGCTGATAGTTACTGAGAGACCGTTGAAGACAGTGTCGGGATATCTAGGTTGATCCGGTACTTGAGCTGCTAGAACTTCAAATGTTACCGACTGTAAAGAGTATCCAACTGTATTTCTTGCCTCAATATAGAACTTGTATGTGCGACCACTAGTGAGAGCAACTGTTGTGGCGTATGACTTTGTGGTTACGCCAGTTGCAAGTGTGACAAAGTTTCCAGTTGACTGATCGTAAGTGATTCTGTAGTCAATGACTGAAGTGCCTCCATTTGAAGCGCCCTCAGACCAACTGAAGCCAATTACGGACTTGTCGGTGATAGCTGGGTTGTTGATAGGCGATACAGGAGCATCAGGTACAAGTACAATAACTCCTTCGTTGCCGATAGGGGAAGCTAGAGAAAGACCATAGTCGTTGTAAGCAACAACGTATGCTGAAATCTTGAATCCCAGAAGCAGACTGTAAGGAGCGGCTGTTAGTGTGCTGAGTGGTAGAGTGCATTGTGTGATGCCTGTGAGAACCACTGCAGATGTTGTTCCGTCGCAGACAGAGTTGTCGAACACATATGTTAGATCAGCCTTTCTGATATATACATTGTAGCCCTTTATTGGCGTACCGTTGGCATAAGGTGCAGTCCATGTGATGATTGCTTTGTCAGCAAGTACTGAAGTGACTGGCGCAACGGGTGTAACGGGCTTAGTTGCAGAGAGGATCGTAACAGGGTCACTTGATTCACTGTATCCAAAGCCGTTCTAGGCCTGAACCTTGAATGAGTATGTTTCTCCTGTGACAAGTCCTTCGGCTGTGTATGACAATGTTGTTACTCCAGTAGCGATTGAAGTATAGGTACCAACACTTGCTACTGCTCTGAAGATCTGATAGTCAAAGACGGCTGAGCCTCTTTCTAAAGCGCCAGCAGCCCATGAGAATGTAATAGATGTCGCTGATCGAGCAGAAACTGTCTCTGTCAAACTTACGGGCTTGTCAGCGTAGTTAATGATCTTAGCCCCGTTTCCTTATTCAGAAGTCAGTGATCTGCCGTAGTCATTGATCGCAACCACTTCGGCGTAGATGTCCGATCCCCAAGCTAGACTGAATGGTGTGTTGATGAGCGTCGAAACCAAGACTGTGCAAGCGGTGTCGCTGATGATTGTTGTATCAGTGCCGTCGCAATCGTTGAGCTCGAGACTGAAAGTACCATCTGACTTCTTGATATAGATGTTGTAAGCTGTTATTGGAGAACCTAAATCATCCGGCGCAACCCATTCTATAAGAACAGTTTCTCGCTAGAAGGTTGAGATAGGTGCAAGTGGTTGTGCTGGCTCCTGCGCTGCTAGAATCTCAGTCACTAAAGAGTCGACACTGTATCCAAATGCATTCCTTGACTGAATCTTGAACTTGTAACGCAGACCTGGAGTGAGGTTGATTGCTGTATATGTAAGCGTGGTGATGCTTGAGTCAAGAGTCTGCCAGATGCCGAGTGCATTATCAAAGAAGAGCTTATAGTCCAAGACTGGAGTACCGCCATTGAAAGATGCTTCAGTCCAAGTAAGACCGATCTAGTAGCCAGTAGTTACTGCGGGTACGTCACTAAGCAATATAGGAGCAGCAGGATTAGTCAAAATGACTGCACCGTTGCCGCCTTCTGAAACCAGAGAGCTGCCTTTAACGTTTGTTGCAACTACTGTCGCCCAGATTGACTGTCCCCATTGGATGTTGTACGGAGAAGTTGTAAATCGGACGCTTGGAATAGTGCAAGATCTAGCGTTTACAGTAGCAAGAACGCCACCGTTGCAGATAGCAGTATCTTAGGTGTATGTTGTACCATCGCTCTGTCTGAATCTAATCGTGTAGCTTAGGATTTGCGAGCCTCGATTGGGTGGGGCATCCCAAGCGACTACAACATTCAGTTCAGAGAAAGTGGTTCTAGGAGGTGCTGGTTAGTCAGGTTGTTGAGCGCAGAGAATCTCCAAGTCGGCAGATGGAATGCTGTAGCCGACCGAATTAAGTGCTTCAACTCTGAACTTGTAGTAAGCGCCTGGTGTAAGAACGACAGTCGTTGTGTAGCTTCGAGTAAGAACGTTGGAGTCAAGTGTTGTCCATGTTCCTGTTGATTGGTCGTAAGTTACGCGGTAGCTAATGATTGGTGATCCACCAGTGTTTAGCCCGTCGTTCCATGTAAGTCCTATACGAGCAGCATTGGTGATAGCTGTATTGTCTGCAAGTCCAACTGGTGAAGATGGTACGAGTAATATCACTGCACCACTTCCCAATTCAGAAGCTGCTGATTCACCATATGAGTTCGTTGCGGTTACGATTGCTTCCACTTCGTCGCCCTGTACAAGATCGTACGGATTTGCTTGAAGAGTCAAGAGAGGAATAACGCATCTACGAGAGGTAAGGAAGTCTGAGTCCAAACCATTACAGTATGTGAGTTACTCAGAGAACTGTCCGTTCTTTTGCCTGATGCTGATTCTGTAGCTTTGGATATTAGCACCGTTGTTGTTCGGGGCAGCCCAAGTTAAGATAACGTTGTTGGCTATTACTGACGTCTGTGGAGGATTGGGTATCGCTGGGATGAATGCGCAAACCAGTTGAATGGCTGCTGAGTATTCAGAAATTCCAAAGGAGTTTCGTGATTGTACCCAAATGTTGTAAGTGCTTCCCGAGTTGCAGTCTGTCTTAGTGTAAGCAGTTGCGAGCCAGTTTTCTGCTTGAACTTGGATTGGTCCCATGTTCTCAGAGAAACTGATTTTGTAGTCAATAACTGGCGTGCCACCTGCGTATCCCTGACTCCAAGTAACACTCAGCTGTCTGACTGCTCTAAGAGAGTAGTCTTCTGCTAGGTTGGTTGGTGCGTCAGGCACTGTTAAGATTATTGCTCCGTTACCTATCACAGAGGGTGCAGAGTTTCCATAGATGTTATAGGCGACAACCTAGATTTGTATGCTAGATCCCCAAGGAAGGTTAAACGGCTGCGATCTTAGTGATAGAATTGGAATTGTGCAAGCAGTTGCTGTGCGGACGGCAGTAGTAGCACCATTGCAGTTAACAAGCTCAGTCAAGAAGGTTGGAGTTGCGTCGGAAGTCTTGATAGTCACAGTGTATCCAGTGATGGGTGAGCCTCCTGTTGGTGGGGCTGTCCAAGAGAGCACAACGTTTGATCCGCTAATCACTGTCTAAGGAAGAAGTGGTTGCTCTGGTATTTCTGCCGCAAGAATCGGGACTGGAGTTGAGTAAACACTTTGTCCAAGTGCGTTTCTGGCCAATACCATGAATCTGTAAGTTAGTCCTGTTGTGAGACCCTTTACTGTGTAAGATGTAACCTTAACTTCTGAAACAAGAGTAATGAATGTTGAAACGTCACCACCGAGACCTTGGTCGAATGCAATAGTGAAGTCGATGACTGGGGTGCCACCAGATTCGTCACCTGCTTACCAAGTTAAACCGATCTGAGTACCGGTTGTTATCGCTGGGACGTTTGCTAGGTTCTTCGGTACGTCAGGTACTCTCAAAATCTTGGCAATACCACCTGGTAGAGAGCTTTCAGATTCTGCGTAAGAGTTGACAGCAATTACAGTTGCAACTACGGTCTGTCCCCATGCAAGGCTGTAAGGTTGAGCTCTTAAGACAGATATCGGTACCCTGCAGCTCAAGTCAGAAACAACAGTGCTAAGCGATCCATCGCAAGTTGCATCGGCTGCGAAATTCACACCGTCTCCTTCTCTGATCTTGATGATGTAGGCAGTAATTGTTTGACCTCTGTTGTTGGGTGCTAACCAGGAGATCCTAATGTCACTATCCACCATAAGAGTAGTAGGAGCATCTGGTGTGTCTGGCATTTGAGCAGCCTTGATAGAGAGAGTGACTGAGTCGAGACTGTATCCGACTGAGTTCGCTGATCTAACCTTGAAAGTGTAAGTTAGTCCCTAAGAGACAAGACCAGCATCAGTTGTGTATGAAGTGCCTGTGTTCCAAGTTTCCTCAAGTACCACAAAGACGCCTCTGCCTTGATCATAAGAGATCTCGTAGAAGTCGACTGGCTTTCCTCCATTGTTGAGTCCTTCAAGCCAAGTGAAGCTGACTTGGAAAGCGTTTGTGTCTGCTTCAGAGTTTGTAAGATCGAATGGAGCATCTGGTACCAAAACGATTCTTGCATTCTCTCCACCATCTCCCTCGAGTGATTCAGCTGAGTCTCCGTAGAAGTTTGTGGCGATGATCTTTGCCTTGACAATCTACCCTTGGATTAGACTATATGGCGCTGATGTCAGAACACTCAAAGGAAGAGAGCAAGCAGTGGTTGTGAAAGTAGTTTCAGAGGCGCCGTCACATGAAGTTAGGTATTGTGAGAATCCTCCGTCTGCTTGCTTAATAAGAATGCTGTACTTGGTTAGTTGTGATCCGTTATCGAATGGTGGAGTCCAAATAATCTAGAGTCTGTTACCGATAACACTGGTCGTTGGTTTGACGGGTGTGAAGGGGACCCACGCTGCGAGTGAACTAAACACAGCTGAGTCCAAACTAACTCCAAAGGCGTTATGAGACGTAACTACGAAGTAGTATCTCACGCCTGGTGTCAGATTAGAAGCCGTGAATGATTTAACCAAAATACCAGCAATTAGAGGTGCATAGACATTTGATCCGTCTGAGTTGGATCGGATGCTGTAGCTTGTAACTGGAGCGCCTCCATCCTTTTCTCCATTAGTCCAAGTCAAGGAAATGGTTGTGCCAGACTTTAGACTGAAGTTCTCGACGATGCCTGTGGGTGCGTCTGGGATAGTGAGGATGATTGCTCCGTTAACTGGATCTGAGACTGCTGAGCTGCCGTAGAAGTTTGTTGCAACAACCTTGGCATAGATGCTTGCGCCCCATGGCAAGTTGTAAGGTGCAGTTCTGAGTTTGGTGATTGGAACTTGGCAAGAAGCAGAGCTTACAATAGCCTGGCTTCTACCGTCACAATCTGTGAGAGTCTCAGTGTAGGTCACGTTATCAGATTGCCTGATTGTGATGGTGTAAGAAGTGATGACAGAACCTCTATTGTTGGGAGCGTCCCACTCAATAGTGACAGTTGATCCGGTGACTACAGTTCTGCGAGCGACTGGTTTGTCTGGGATTTGTCCTGCATTGATCTTGACTGGCACTGAGTATGAGCTCAGTCCATAGTCACTTCTTGCTTGTACGACGAAAGTATACTCGACGCCTGCTGTGAGCAGTGTCTTGGTGAACGACAAACTTGTGATGCCGGCTTATACAACAACATATTGCCCTGCAATTCCGGTACCTTAGTCGTAACTAAGAGTATAGTCAAGAACTGGCAGGCCGTAGAATGTTGTTCCTTCAACCCAAGTAAGACCGATCTGCGATGATGTTGTAATCGCTGGTACGTTTGAGAGACCAGTTGGAACATCAGGTGAAATCGCTACAAGGTCACCGTTTCCGGCATCCGAGTAAGGCGAAGTTCCCTTGATGTTTGTCGCTGAAACTCTTGCGAATACATGTTGACCCCATGCGAGCGAGAAAGGAGGTGTGGTAAGTGTGCTGATAAGTACTGTGCACGTGCGAGTATCTCGAACACTTGTAATTGATCCATCACACTCGCTGGTCTCGCCGTAGGAAAGACCATCCTGCTTCTAAATCTCGACTCTGTAACTTAACACTGCACTTGAACCAGTGTTTGTGGGCTACTGCCAAGTTATAGTAATCTTGTCTAAGTCTCTGGCTGTAGTTGGGGAAAGAGGCTGAGCGGGTGCTTATGCCACAAGAATGTATACTGGTACGTGTTCTGATGGAGTCTCAGTGCTGAGTCCGACAGAATTGCGAGCGATTACTCTGAACCAGTAACTGTTGCCTGCCACCAGATCAGTTGTAGTGGTAGTGTATGACTTGGTCAATACTCCCTGAGCTAGTTGTGTCCAAACTTCATTCAGCTTGTACTGAACGATGTAGTCGATGATAGGAGTGCCACCTGATGATGCGCCGTCCGCCCATGTTAGTCCAACTTAGAAAGCGTTGGTTATGCTGGGGACGTCACTGAGCTGAGTTGGTGCATCAGGCGGGTAAACAATCTTGGCACCAGATCCTGTCAGAGACATGTCAGAGTCGCCGTAGTAGTTGTGAGCGTTTAGTCTAACAACAACGTCATCACCAAGAACGAGATTGTATGGTGTGGCTCTTAGTGTAAGTATAGGAACTGTGCATGTTCTAAGTCCTCTGATTCCAGCATCACCTCCATTGCAGTTAGCGAGGTCAGGTGTGAACTCTCCATTAGACTGTCTGATTTGAACAGAGTAGCGATCGATCTCTGCGCCATTGTTGTTTGGTGCGGTCCAACTGATAACGACCTTGTTGCCCAAGACAGAAGTAGTGGGCGCATCAGGTCTGGCTGGTACAAAAGCGCAGTACATGTAGGTAAATTAGCTGCTTAGGCTGAGTCCGAACTCGTTTCTTGCCTGCACGAAGAACACATAGTTTGCTCCAGTGGTTAGGCCAGTCGCAGTGAACTGAGTTACCAAGATGTTAGGCACAACAACTGATGTTGACCCGGTCGTGTAAGTAACTTGATAGTCGATAACGGGTGAACCACCGTCTTTAGTGGGTCCGTAACCTCCGATAGTCCATTATAGACCGAGACTTGTTGCAGTTCTCGATGAGTAGAGTTCAGCTACAGAGATAGGGGCGTTTGGAATCGTAAGAATCTTCGCACTGCCGCCAACACTTGACATGAGAGAGTTTCCATATAAGTTGTATGCTTGGACTTGTGCGTAGATGATTGATCCCCACGAGAGTTGGTATTGAGCTCCACGAAGAGTGGTGATTGGTACTGAGCACTGTGTGTTTTGACGGATCAAAGTTTGAGAGCCATCGCAGTCGGTGATACTAGTCGAGAAAGTGGAGTTGTCACTCTGTCTAATCTAGATCACGTAGCCTAGGATCGGAGATCCCATGTCACTTGGTGCGTCCCAATCAATTATCACGTTGTTGCCATCCACAGTAGTCCTTGGTGCTGCTGGTTGGTCTGGCATCTAAGCTGCAAGTACTGAGATTGGTGTTGACTCGCTGAAGATGCTAAGTCCGAACACATTTCTCGATTGCACAACGAACTTGTAAGTGCTTCCAGCTTGAAGGCCTTCGACTGTGAATGACGTCGTCAAAATACCTTGCTAGTAAACCTCATACGATCCTGATCCGAGTGCTTTAGACACGGTGTAGTCGATGACTGGAGAACCTCCGTTCTTATCACCGATAGTCCATGAAAGTCCAACTTTAGTTGCTGATGTGATTGAAGGCACATTGACTAAGTTCTTAGGAGCATCTGGATTTGTTAGGATGATTGCGGCTTCTGCATCTAATGTTTTGTCTGAGAAGACTGATGGTCCAACAATGTTGACTGCGCTTACTATCGCGTACACTGGAACTCCCCAGTCTAAACTGTATGGAGTAGCTTTGAGAGTAGAGATCGGAACGGCACAAGAGAGTTGTCCAACTACTGCGGGGTTAGTACCGTCGCAGCTGTTAGGCTCTGCTGTGAAGACTGTGTTGTCGCCCTGTCTGATCCTGATAGTGTAACTTGTGATTGGTGAGGCACCGTCAAATGGTTGAGTCCAAGTAATTGCTACGAAGTTACCTGAGATTGTAGTCTTTGGACTGTCAGGTTTGTTAGGAACTTGTGCAGCTAGAACCTGGATAGGTAATGAATAGTCTGAATAGCCCACTAAGTTGCGCGATTCAACTCTGAACTCGTATGTTCTGCCACTGATTAGAGTGATTCCAACAGTAGAGAAAGCGCGAGGCAAGACACCAGTCTAGAGGACTTCCCAATTTCCACTGGACTTGTCCCAACTGACTCTGAAGTCAATCACTGGTGTGCCGCCTGCATTGAGTCCATCGCTCCAAGTGATGCCAACTAGATCTTTGTTAGTAACTGTGTCATTAGTAAGAGCAAGAGGTCTTTCAGGAACAAGCCAAATCTTGGCACTGCCTCCTTGGTTAGAAGTTTCGGAGTCACCGTAGAAGTTTGTTGCAACTACTTGGACGACTACTGTGTTCTCTTGAGCCAAGTTGAATGGTGCTGATCTTAGAGCCAGTAGTGGCACAGTGCATGTCAATGAAGAAACGTAGCTTGGATTGCTGCCGTCACATGCACTAGTTAGCAAACCGAATGTCAAGTCTGCCTTCCTGAAGTAAACCTAGTAGCTTGTGATTGGTAGGCCTCGAGGTGAGGGTGCGTACCAAGTAACAACGATGTCTGAATTGAGATTTTCTGTTATTGGAGCAACTGGTTTGGCTGGTACTGTTGCACAAATCAGAGGCAGCTCAGCAGAATAAACACTAAGACCGAAGCTGTTATGAGATTGTACAACGAAAGTGTAAGTTGTTCCGAAAGTCAGCTGTGTAGCAATTGCAGATGTCATGAATGTTTGGATTCCAGAATATAGGACTTCGAAAGATCCAGTACCTGTCTTCATGCTAACAACATAGTAGTCTACTGTAGCGCCGTTGTTGTTTACGCCAATCTGCCAGGAGATTCCGAGAGTAGATTCAGTTCTCTAAGCAAGGTTCTCGACGACATTAATTGGTGCATCTGGGTAGGTAATGATGCGTCCACCGCTTCCCGGGAGGGAGACAAGTGAGTCGCCGTACTTGTTGCTCGCGATGACAGTTGCGTAGACGGGACTGCCCCATGGGAGGCTGAAAGGCGCGCTTCGAAGGACCGACACTGGGACTGAACACTGAGTTGCCGTCAAGAAGCCCTATTGAGAGCCGTCGCAGTTAGTCAAGTCCAAACTGTAGCTTGAGTTGTCGTTCTGTCTGATCTGAATCTTATACGAGGTGATTGGAGAACCTTGGGCGAATGGAGCGCTCCAAGTGATCAGGATGTTCGTGTCCTGCAGAACTGTGCTTGGAGCCGTTGGTCGGTCAGGAGGCTGAGCCGCCAGGATTTCAACACTGGCTGAGAAAGGACTGTACCCGAAGGCGTTCCTCGACTGCACTATGAAGGAGTAAGTTGTTCCTGGCGTAAGCGACACGGCAATGTAGGGCAGAGTAACAATATTCGATTCGATGGTGGTGTAGACAGAGCCTGAACCTCCATTGAACGATACTCTGTAGTCGATCACAGGAGTGCCGCCGTTGTTGGAGCCGTCAGACCAGGTGAGTCCAATCTGAGTTCCGGTCGTCTGGGCTGGAACGTTCGCTAGTGAAACTGGGGCGTCAGGGATTCTCAAGATCTTGCCACCGTTGCCAGCTGGAGAAACCGCAGATGTGCCCTAGATGTTCGTGGCAGAAACCTAAGCAAAGACATCAGATCCCCATGCTAAGTTCCATGGTAGAGCAGTGAATGCGATGCTTGGGATTGTGCATGTTCTAGTAATGCGGACTTGGTCTACAGTGCCGTCGCAGTATTAAGGCATCGGGTAGTAGGTAAGTCCGTCACTCGCTCTGAACGTCACTTGATAGCTCGTTATTGCAGTTCCTCCATCGTAGCGTGCAGGCCAGGTGACAGTTATGATTGACTCAGACTGTGAAGTGACTGGTGCTATTGGTTATAGAGGTACAGTTGCTGCAAGAATCGTCACAGAAGCTGATGCAAGTGAGTAGCCGACTGAGTTCCTTGCCTCTACCTTGAATGAGTAGTATTGTCCTCCTATCAGAGTGATAGCAGTCGTGTATGATTTGGTAGTGATTCCAGTTGCAAGAGTGACCCAAGTTCCAGCAGCTCGGTCATAAGATACTCTGTAGTCAATGATTGTTGTGCCACCTGTTTGAAGTCCGTCACTCCAGGTGAATCCGATCAAGAGGTCAGATGTTACTTGTGGATTGTTGAGTAGACTGATTGGTGGACTTGGGATTGTTACAACGATCGCTCCGTTTCCAGGATTAGACATGGCAGACTCGCCCCATGTGTTTGAGGCTGATAGTTTCGCAAAGATACTGTCGCCCAGAGCCCAGTTGTATGGAGCCGCCTGGAGCACCAGAAGTGGGACTGTGCAAGTCTGATCTCTCACAAGTGAAGCCCATCTGCCGTCGCAGTTGTCCAATTGTTCCGAGTAGAGTCCATCAGATTGTTTGAACATGATGCGGTAGCTAGTGATATCAGACCAGCCTTAGTCAGGTTGGTCCCAAACTATAACTACATTGTTTGCAACAACTGAAGTGCGAGGAGCTGACGGGATCGCTGGTTCTAGTGCACAAGTCAAGTACCTAATGCGTGAGAAAGCGCTTAAACCAACTTAGTTGCGTGATTGAACCTTGAAACCGTAAGTAAGTGCTTGAGATAACCCAGTTGCTATGTAGCTCTATTGGGTGATTCCTTAGGCAAGTAGTTCGAAATCTCCGTTTGCTTAACCCTTGTCCCAGTATACGATGTATTCTAGAATGGGTGTTCCTCCAATAGTGTCTCCATCTGTCCACTGTAGACCGATTTCGGTGTTTATGGTCTGGAAAAGATCGTATCCGAAACTAGCAGGAGGACTAGGCACAACTTGGATCTTCGCTGTTCCTCCAATTGGTGAAGATGGCGAATTTCCATACTCGTTGTATGCGATAATCTTGACATCGACCTGTTCGCCTTCTTGAGGACCGAATTGGAGAGCGAAGGGACTCTATGTGAGTGTGTTCAGTGGAATTGTGCACGAAAGAGCAAGAATGATGTCAGGGTCTGAGCCATCACAGTGCTCGAGTTCGAGAGAATAGATTCCGTCTGTCTGTCTAATATAGACGAAGTAACCTAGTAGATCCTCACCATTGTCTACAGGCGCTTACCAACTGATGATAACCTAGTTCTGGAAGTTGACTGAGCTAGGGGCTGGTGGCGCTTCAGGTACTCCTGCACAAAGAATAGACACAGGAATGCTGGACAGTGAGTAGCCAAACCTATTCCTTGCTTCTACTTTGAACGTGTAAGTCTTTCCAGCGGTTAAGCCTGTAGCAGTGTATTAAGTGGACGTGACTCCTGTTGCGATAACAGTGTCTGATCCAGTTGACTAGTCTGAAATAATTCGATAGTCAATGACAGGCGCTCCACCATTCGCAGGACCAGCGATCCAGTTGAAGGAGATGGATGTTGCGGCTCTCAAAGAAATGATTTCAGCTACATTCAATGGTGCATCTGGAGAAGTGAGAATGATAGCACCGTTTCCAACTGCTGACTCGTCTGAGTAGCCATAGACGTTGAAAGCAACAATCTTGGCGAAGATACTTGCACCCCATGGATGGTCGAAGGGTGATCCTCTTAGAATGTTGATTGGTACAAGACAGAAAGCGTCTGCTGTGATTGTTGCACTTGCGCCATTGCAGTTCGTAGAGTCAATGAAGAAAGATTCTGTGTTGTATTGCTTGATCTAGATCCTGTAGCCAGTAATCGGAGATCCGTTGGCACTTGGTGGTGTCCAGGAGATCTTCACGTTGGATCCGCTGACTTCAGTGGTTGGAGCCAGAGGCGCACTTGGCTTCTAGGCAGCCAGGATCTAAACTTGATTGGAGTAGGCACTGTATCCGTAGACGTTGCGCGATTGCACTTCGAATGTGTAAGTTCTTCCTGCTGTGAGACCAGTAGCAACGAAGCTAGTTACAGTAATGCCTGATTGTAGAATTTCGAAAACTCCGGCAGCTGGATCTAAGAAAGTCACTCGGTAGTCCAAAACTGGAGCACCGCCGTTCTGTAGTCCGATCTCCCACTTGATACCAATTTGAGTTGCAAGGGTAACTGTGGGATCGTTCATTAGATTCAGTGGAGCGTCTGGATTAGTTAGGATCTTTGCTCCTGTTCCGACGCTTGACATAGGAGATACTCCTTTAATGTTAATTGCTTGCACTTAGGCATAGATCAAGGAGCCCCACTGAATGCTGTAAGGAACAGTGATCAATGAAGCTATGGAGACCTTGCATGATAGATCAGTTCTGACAGAGGAGACTTATCCGTCGCATTAGCTGCTCGCGGAGAAGGTGCCATCAGCTTACTAGATCTGTATCAAGTAGCCCGTGATTGAAGTGCTTCCATCGTCGGAACTTACCCAAGTAATCTTGACATCGCTATCAGATATTGAAGTCAAGACGTTTGTTGGGGCTTCTGGTTTCTGTGCTGCAAGAATTGTTAGTACAGCGGACGGTTATGAAGTGCCCACTGAATTGATTGCTAGAACCTAGAATTAGTATGTTCTTCCTGCAAGAATGGTAATATCGCTTGTATAGCTGAGAGAAGTGATACCAGTCTTGAGAACAGTACCCATATTTCCGACTGATTCGTCATAAGTAACTGTGTAGCTGAGGATTGTTGAACCACCATCAGATGCTGCTGGTGCCCATGTGAATCTGATCACTGATCTTGAAGTGACAGTTGTGTCATCGGTAAGACTGATTGGAGCATCGGGTACAAGAACAATCACTCCTCCATTTCCAAATTCAGATGCAGGTGAGCTGCCATAGGCGTTTGTAGCAATTACATAAGCGTAGATGCTGTATCCCTTCAGCAGACTATAGGGTGCTGCTGTTAGTGTACTAAGAGGAATGGTGCATGATGTCTGACTAATGACCTAAGCATTAACTCCGTTGCACACGCTGTTATCTGTAATGTAAGTTACTTGATCGCCCTTTCTGATAAAGATACTATATGAAGTAATCGGTAGTCCGTTGAGTGTTGGTGTTTCCCAGTCAATAGTAACAAAGCTTGTTGATACGCTTGTGATTGGTGCCAACGCAAGTTTGGAAGGACTGGTTGCACATAGTATAGACTATGATGAACTGAAGACGCTATATCCGAACTTGTTGAGTGCTTCAACCTTGAAGTTGTATGTGAGTCCTGCAGTGAGTCCAGTTGCCTTGTATTGCTTAACGAGAACATCAGAGTCAAGCACACTGTATGTGCCTAATCCCTAAGACATGCTAACTCTGTAGCTAGTAACTGTTGCTCCGTTGTTGAATTGACCGTCAACCCAAGTGAAAGTGATGCTGTCGGCTGCTCTTGCTGAGACAACTTCAGTTAGAGTAGTTGGAGCATCTGGGT
>Ga0214162_1000101_pt1 | contig 19720 bp, 20 predicted proteins | sample LakMenepilimnion_3_FD_153000 | JGI IMG/M metagenome (GOLD analysis project Ga0214162, IMG submission 153000) | Freshwater microbial communities from Lake Mendota, WI - Practice 20APR2010 epilimnion v5 | ecosystem: Environmental > Aquatic > Freshwater > Lake > Epilimnion/Euphotic zone | place...
GGGTGTTTCGAGAAATCCTCGAATCACGGTCTTCCTCTTGCTCCAGCGATACCGATTATGCAAAACATGAAACGGGTACTGATTAAGCGTCCGACTGAGGTGAACTCTACCTCCTACCGCCCCGTATGCCTAAAGAGGGGGTAGACAGTTTTAGGCTCAAGGGTGTGTAATTGAGGTGTTCACCAAGCAATTGGGACGCGAAAATGCCGCTGGGGAAGGTCGCATTTGGCGCATCTTGCTAGGAGAACCATGGAACGTTTAACCACGCCTTCAAAGCCGTCACAGGTTCGAGGTTTCTTAACTATTCACTCAGCACCCTCTGCGCTGCGCCACCATATTGATTGGGCGATCCAAGGCGTCTTGGGTAATTGGATAAAGCTCTCATGGAATCCGCAACCCTTGCTGCCTGGAACATTTCGCACACAACTGGAGTTTCGGGGAGCACAAGGAGCCGCTGCTGAGATCGCCAGCTCCCTTCGCAGTTGGCATTACTTAAACTTTGAAGTTATCGAAGGTACTGAAACAGGCGGAGAACTATTTCGTTTCACACCAGAGCTAGGGATCCATCGCGCCGTCGTGGATCAATCAGGTGCGGTCCTAGTCAATGAAAATCAATTAAGTGCCATTCTTGCAAACACTTTTGACGAGGATTCAATCCGCGAAGAAATTGCAGCCATGCTGGGCAAATCTTGGGAACAGGAGTTAGATCGCTTTAGGAGTGTTGACCTTCAAGAGGTGCCACGACTTCGAGCAATCTAATTGCTAAGATCACAACATGACTCAACTTAATGAAAGCCCAATAATCACCGTAGAGCGCCGCAAAGCGGTCACCATAATTATTTCCGCAGTAATCCTTTCACTGTCACTAGGTGTTGGATTAATGAAGGTTGGTTCCGGGTTTGCATCTCGTAGTAGTGATGGCATTACCGTCACAGGCTCTGCAAAGACAACAGCAACAGCAGATAACGCGGTGTGGGTTTTAAGTGTTTCGTTGTCTTCTCCAAATGTTGCAACAGCTGTCAAAAAAGTTGATGCTGATGTGGAAGCGCTGTCAAATTATCTAACACAAGGTGGCATTCCAGCAGATGCTCTGACTCTTGGAGCAGTTTCAACGTATGCGAATGAGGAATACATCAACGGAAATGCAACCGGAAGAATCCTCTCTTACCGTGCCTCACGCGAAGTCACTGTTCGTTCAAAAGATGTGCAGTTAGTTTCAAAGCTAAGCCAAGGAATTGGATCACTTCTTGCAACAGGCATTAACGCAAATAATTACGGTCCTCAGTACTACATCTCCAATCTGCCAGAGCTTCGCCCTCAATTGATGGCAGAGGCCATGAAAGATGCGAAAATTCGCGCCGAAGCCTTAACAAAGGCTGTTGGTGGAAACATCGGTGCACTTGTAAACGTTAAGGCTGGGCCAATTCAGATTACGACTCCGGACTCAACAGTTACAGCTGACTATGGCGCGTATGACACCTCAACAATTGAAAAGACAGTTACCGCAACAGTCTCGGTGACTTTTAAGAGCTAAAGAGGAATATTGCCGTGGGATCCACGGCGGTGAGGTGCGTTAGCAATCGTTTTTGCTAGCGCACTTCGCGTTTTCGCAGGAGTTAACATTTCATCAACTGCGCCGATTTCAATCGCCTTTAAAACACCGCCTGAGACCTTTTCATGCTCTGCGGCAAGTTCAAGTTCCATGGATTCACGTTGCTCTGCAGGAATATCAGCGAGTAAACGACGATGTAGCACGCGTACGGCAGCTACAGCACCCATGACTGAGACTTCAGCATGTGGCCAAGCAAATACTCGCGTTGCACCGAGTGACTTTGAATTCATTGCAACATAGGCACCGCCATACGCGCGGCGGGTAATCAAGGTAACTCGTGGAACAACTGATTCACCAAATGCGTGTAATAACTTCGCACCCCTTCGCACCGCACCCTCCCACTCTTGTCCAGCACCTGGCAAGAAGCCTTGAACATCTGCAATAACAATCAGTGGAATTCCAAAGGCATCACAGGTGCGAACAAAGCGTGCCGCCTTTTCACCTGCTGCTGCATCTAGTACTCCCGCAAGATGAGCTGGATTATTGGCAAGCACACCGACAGTTGCACCGCCTAATCTTCCAAGGATCGTTGTCATATTCGGAGCCCACATCGATAACAACTCGATGTGCTCAGTGTCCTTATCAAGAATTGCATCAACTAATGGATGAACTTCGTAGGTGCGAATCTTTTGTTCTGGGACAAAGACAGATAAATCAATATCTTCAACTTGTTCATTCATAAATCCCTGATTAGCAAACAAGGCAGTCAACGTACGAATATCTTCAAATGCTTCATCTTCACTGGCTGCAATAACGTGGGCAAGTCCGCTGTTTTTCTTATGTGCTTCAGGGCCACCCAACAGCGCCATATCAATATCTTCGCCAGTAACACTTTTAACAACTTCTGGTCCTGTTACAAAGATGCGACCTTCTGGGGCAAGAACAACTACATCTGTTAAAGCAGGACCGTAGGCACCGCCACCTGCAGTTGGTCCAAGGACTAGAGAAAGCTGGGGGATACGACCACTTGCTGAAATCATTGATTGGAAAACTTCTCCGAATGCATCAAGAGATGCAACGCCATCACTTAGTCGAGCACCGCCGCTGTGCCAAATACCAATGATTGGAACTTGTGCGCCCATCGCAGCCTTATAGGCAGAGACAATTACTTTTGAGCCATCCACACCAAGTGCGCCGCTTTTGATTGTGGCATCAGAGGCAAAAATGACGACCTTGTTGCCCTTTACTGTTCCAGTAACTGCGATCATTCCGCACTCTGTGCGCGGGATTAGAAAGTTAAATACTCCATCATCAACCAAGCGCTCGATCCGTGCAATCGGATCGCGTGGATCATGGGATGTGGGTGACATTTAGATACTCTTAAATGCCAATACAACGTTGTGCCCACCAAAGCCAAAGGAATCATTGAGCGCTGCGATGTCACCAGCAGGTAATGCGCGCGGCTTATCTCGCACAACATCGACAGTTACTGCAGGATCTAGATCATCGATGTTAATAGTTGGGGGAGCCAAGCGATCCTGAAGCGCCTTAACGATAAAGACAGATTCAATCGCGCCAGCACCACCAAGTAAGTGCCCGGTCATTGATTTGGTTGCAGAGACAGCAACATGATCTGCATCTTTTCCAAGTGCTGCTCGCAAAGCATTAGCTTCAGCCACATCACCTGCAGGTGTTGAGGTTGCGTGGGCATTTAAATGGACGATATCTGCAGTTGTTAAATCTGCATCTCGCAAAGCGAACTTAACTGCCCGCTGCACACCAGCACCAGATGGGTCAGGCGCGGCAATGTGATAGCCATCAGATGACAAACCTTGGCCTGCAATTTCACAGTAAATCTTTGCTCCACGCGCTTTAGCGTGCTCGTACTCTTCTAAAACAAGAATTCCGCCACCTTCACCCAACACAAAGCCATCTCGATTTAGATCATAAGGACGAGATGCACGGGCAGGATCATCATTGCGGGTAGATAAAGCTTTCATCGCTGCAAAAGCTGCCATCGGAAGTGCGTGACAAGCAGCCTCAACACCGCCGCTAACAACAATATCTGCACGGTTATTGCGGATCATTTCAAATGCATAACCAATTGCCTCTGCACCTGATGCACAAGCACTTACTGGTGTGTGGATTCCAGCCTGCGCCTTTAATTCAAGACCAATATTTGCAGCCGGTCCATTGGGCATCAACATGGGCACGGTATGTGGACTCACAAGTCGAGCGCCTTTGCCATTTAAAACATCGTATTGCTCTAGAAGAGTTGTTACTCCACCGATTCCTGATGCAACTACAACACCGAGACGCTCTTTATCGATCTCAGGTGATCCTGCATCCTTCCAAGCCTCACGGGATGCGATCAAACCAAACTGCTCTGAACGATCCAGGCGTCTGATTTCAACGCGCTCCATCTGCTCACTTGGCTCAACTGCAACTCGCGCTGCGAAGGTCACTGGGATTGTTTGCGCCCATTCCTCAGTCAGAGTGCGCACACCACTTGTGCCAGCCAAAATGCCAGCCCAGGTTGTTGCTACATCTCCACCCAAGGGAGTGGTTGCACCAAGTCCAGTGACAACAACGCGACGACGAGTCATTGTTTAAAAAATTACTTTGATGCGTTAACTATGAAATTAACTGCGTCTGCAACTGTTAGCAAATCTGTCACATTCTCATCAGGAATCTTTACTCCGAAGCGCTCTTCAGCTGCAACGACAACTTCTACCATGCTGAGTGAGTCAACATCTAGGTCATCTGTGAAGTTCTTATCAAGTTCAACTGATGCAGCTGGGATACCGGCTACCTCTTCAACGATTTCCTTCAGTCCTGCAAGTACATCTGCTTGTGCAAGTGCCATTGTCTCTGTGTCCTCTTCTATGTCGATCGGGCGTGCAAGGTGTTTATTGTGTATCAATTTCGCTCTTACTTACGAGTATTGCACGCCGTAAGTGGCCTAAATCTCAATAAATTTTACGGCTTAGGCGGAAGTTCAACAACCTGCCCCGCATATACCAAACCTGCTCCATAGCCAATGAGCAGAGCCAATTTTCCATGCAATTCCGGATGTTCTTCCAAAATTCGATCCATTGCTAAAGGAATAGAGGCCGCTGATGTATTTCCATTAGTGCGAATGTCATCTGCGATTAAAACAGAATCAGGAATCTTCATTTCCTTAGCCATTGTTTCGATGATTCTAATGTTCGCTTGATGTGGAATGAACGCGCCAAGTTCATCAACTGAAACCCCTGCAGCTTCGAGAGCTTTTAATCCAACCTTGCTCATTGAATAAACAGCCCAACGAAAGACAATCTGTCCTTGCTGAGAAATGTTTGGCCAACCGAGATCACCAACACCTTTTTCGGGATTCTTTTTGTACTCTAAAAATGATGGAGTTAAGGTAATTGCATCACGAGAATCTGCATCAGATCCCCAGATTGTTTGACCTATTCGAGGTTGCTCACTCTGTCCGATTACAACCGCGCCAGCACCATCTGCAAAGATAAAGGCCGTTGCTCGATCATCTGGGTCTGTGAAATCAGAAAGTTTTTCGACACCAATGACTAAGACATTGCGAGAAGTTCCGGAACGAACTAAATCACTTCCCATGGCAACGCCATAGCAAAAACCAGCACATGCGGCGCTGATATCAAGTGCAGCAGCCTTTGGATTACCTAGTTGATTTATCAATTCAGTTGCCGCACTTGGTGCCTGGAATGGATATGAAATAGTTGCAAGAATGACTGTGTCGATATCTTCAATAGTTAACTTTGCTCTTTGAAGTGCCATCTCGCATGCGGCTTTGGCCATCGAAATAACTGTTTCATCATCTCCGGCAAAGCGACGTGATTCAATGCCTGTGCGCTGCACAATCCATTCATCGGTTGAATCAATGCGATCTACGATCTCTGAGTTTGGGACAGAGCGCTTTGGGCGATAGGAGCCGACAGACAAAATTCTGCTGTGTCCTGTTGGTGCAGCTTTGATGCTCATGCGTGCCTTCCTGCAAACTCTCGCGCCGCATCTAGATCATCTGCACTCTTTAATGCAAAGGTTTCAATTTCACTAGCTGCGCGCTTGAGTAAGCCAACCAGAGTTCCAGCCGGTGGTAGTTCAATGACACCCGTTATCCCCATTGATTTCATAGTTTCCATGCATAGATCCCAGCGGACAGGGTTAGCAATCTGATTAACGATGCGATTTAGCACCTCTGTGCCATCTGTTATTACTTGTCCATCTTTGTTAGAGATAACTTGAATCAAGACATTTTGAGTTGCAATAGATGAGGTCAAAGCGCGTAAGGGTTCAACAGCAGGTTGCATGAATGGGGTGTGAAAAGCACCTGCCACAGCCAACGCCCGAACACGTGCCCCTGCAGGTGGGTTCTCACCTAGTTGTGAAAGTGATCCCAAATCTCCAGCTGCAACAATTTGGCCTGCCCCATTGTCATTTGCTGCAACCAAATCAAGTGCAGCTATTGCAGATAAGACTTCAGCGCGATCTCCACCTAACACCGCAGACATCCCTGCTGTTGATGCGGCCGCAGCCTTTGCCATTTCAATTCCGCGAGTACGAACAATTCTTAAAGCATCAATTTCAGATATTGCTCCTGAAAGGGCAGCAGCTGCTAACTCACCAACGGAATGGCCAGATGTGAAAGCAAATTGCTTAATTCCAAGAGCGTGAGCACCTAGTAGTGAAGTGGCAACGATCAGAGGTTGAGCGTTTGCAGTGTCTTTAATTTCATCTGCATCTGCATTGGTTCCAAGGTGTAACAGATCCAAACCGATGGCATATGACCAGGTAGCAATCAGTTTCTTGAGTGCTGGATCTTGAATCCAGCTATTGAGCATTCCTGGAGTTTGTGAACCTTGTCCAGGAGCGATGATTGCGAGCACATGTAGATATTACTGTGCTTACTTACTTACTATCTAGTACGTGAGACAAGCCAGACGAGCACGCTGTGTTCTGGCACTTCAACTTTAGAAGAAGGTGCAGCAATAACTGGCTCATATGTTGCAATCTTCTGGGAGGCATCAAATATGCATCGAAAGGTTTCACCCCAACTCGAATCTGGCAATGTGAAAGTCGTTACCTCGCGCGATGAATTGAGCATCAGCAATAATCCTTTAGTTGGATCTGCCTCAACAAACACAGTGATGCTTCGCTTCTCTTCATCACGCCAGTGATCATCACTCATTTCATTTCCACCGAGTGAGAACCAAGCAATATCTTTACGATTGGTGCCCTCATCAACAGCGCCTGTGTAGAACTCTGATGCAACATCTGCGAGATAGGTTGCACGAATCTGCGCAAGTGCTTGAACCGCTGCCAAAGTATCTGACTGCTCTTCATCTAATTGCCATGGCATAGCCCAACCACCATTAAATGATTCCTGGCTTTCTGAGTTTTGGGAAAGGGGGAGCGAGTAAGCATTATTTGAACCCATTTGAGTTCTATTGACTTCATCGCCCATGTTGAGCATCGGAACACCAGATGAAAGCATCAGTGTTGCTAGTAAAGATTTCTTGATGCGGCTACGAATCAGATTGATTCCAGCGTCCTGAGTCTCACCTTCGTGACCAACATTCCAGGAGCGGTTTGTGTCATTGCCATCTTTATTGCCTTCGCCATTAACTTCATTGTGTTTGTGGTTATAGGTGACCATGTCATGAATTGTGAAACCATCATGTGCTGCTACAAAGTTAATAGAAGAGGTTGGCCCTCGATAGTGGAATATCTGGCTTGATCCACTGATGCTGGATGCAATATCTGAAACACCTTCACCAAAGCCGCGTGCGAGATCACCCAACCAGAATTGGCGGACAGAGTCACGATAAGCATCATTCCATTCGCGCCAAGGATGTGGAAAATCTCCCAGTGAGTATCTTGAAACATCCCATGGTTCAGCGATCATTTTGAAGTTTCGAAGCACAGAGTCAGCGCCGATTGCCGCCATCAAAGATGAATTAAAGGCACTATCACTCGTGTAGAGAGCTGTAGTCAGGTCAAAACGAAAGCCATCAATTCCAACTACTTCAATCCACCAACGTAGTGAATCGATTATTTGGCGAACTGAATGTGGCTTACTTGCAGCAAATGTGTTTCCACAACCAGTCACATCTAGATAGTTTCCCTTGGAATCTTGGCGGTAGTAAGCGTGATTATCTATACCTCTGTAAGAAAGTGTTGGTCCACCAATACCGCCTTCGGCTGTGTGGTTATAGACAACATCCATGATCACTTCAATGCCGGCAGCATGTAATTGATCGACAGCCCATTGCAATTCTGCAATGGGATCTGAAGTGCTTGCATAGGCACGATGTGGCGCAGTGAACAAAAGGGAGTTATAGCCCCAATGATTAATGCGGCCCCGACTAAATATCGAAGGCTCAGTTATTGATTGCGCGATGGGCAATAACTCAAGTGCGGTGACGCCTACTGATTTCAAATGAGCAATAGTGCTGGGATGACCTAAAGCTTTGTATGTGCCACGTTCCTTTTCCGGAATCTCTGTATTAAAAGCTGTTAATCCTTTAACGTGAGCTTCGTAAATAACAGTTTTTGCCCACGGCACCAGTGGTCGCACGATCTCTCGTGGTCCGTGGTCTGTGACGACAGAATAAGGAACTTTGCCTGCACTGTCTCTGCCATCGCGTTGTGTTAAATCGCCTGCACCAAATGGGTCAGTTGCGACATGATCATAAATTTCAGGGGAGTAAGAAACTTCTCCATCTATTGCATGTGCATAGGGATCGAGCAAAAGTTTTGCTGCATTAAACCGAACACCATGTTCTGGCAGCCAGGGGCCATAAACCCGATATCCATAGCGTTGACCTGGGCGCACGCCGGCCAAGTAACCATGCCAAATTGGTCCGTTACGGTGAGACATCGCAAAGCGAGTTTCCACCATCTTGCCATTTACTTCATTAAACAGGCATAACTCAACTGCATCAGCAGCGTTACTCCAGATTGCAAAGTTGGTTCCGCCTTCTGTGACGGTGGAGCCAAGGGTGCGGGGATCTGCAGGAAGCATGGGCGTTATCTTGCCGTTAAATGAGCAAAAATACTTGCTTAAGAGACGCGCGCTTCGTTAACTTCTTGTAAATCCCAGTGTGATTGAGGTGAAAATTCAGGGTAATACATAGTTCCTATTTCTTTTGCCTGTCGGTTAAAGATGATTTTGAAGAATTCGATGCTCATTAAAAACAAGGCAGCTGGGAAGAGGTCAAAGGATCTTTTGAAAAACCAAGGCGTTCCATTACGAAGCATCCAAATAATTGAAGTTTTCTTGCTCGTAACGGGAGTCTCTTCAATAACAATGGGATCAATCTTCCAATTTCGACGAAGCAGAATCTCGCGGAAGTGGGTGGCCATTATTTGATGACCGTATTTGCTGGGATGCATACGATCAATGTGCCAAACTTTTCGTTCATAAATGTCCTGAATTGAACGAGTCAAAAGGATTTGTGCGTTGAATTCCCGTCCAACTGAGTGAATGACCCTGTTTACTGCATTAATACGCCGATTCAAAACTTGGGCAAGCAATTTAGGCAGGGGAACAATTTTAGTTGGATCATGTAATTGCAAAAGTAAAACTTCGGCCCCTGATTTCTTCAACTCAGAGATTGTGGTTCGCAAATTTTGGTGCAACTTTTCCGGATCAAATCCATTACGCAAAGCATCATTTCCGCCCACAATTACCGCTGCAATATCTGGCTTATGCATGAGAGCCTTTGGAAGCTGATCCTCAAGCACCTCGGCAGATTGTGCACCTGGTCGTGAAAGATTTACATATACCAGCGGATCTTGAAAGTGTTTTGCGAGGTAGTAACCCCAGCCTCTTGTAACACCATTCTTATCGCTATCGCCAACACCTGACGCCGCGCTATCTCCTAAAACCGCAAAGGTAGCAACGCTTTCCATGATTAGGCAGCCCTTAGCCTTTTTTGATTCACAGTCACTTCGCGACCTGCGCCATGCAAGCGAAGCATCATCATCAAAGTTGAGCTCCATGGGTAATTCTCTGCCTGATGTTGGCAACGAATAGGCATGGCCCTATCTGCGGCTCGATATGCAAGAACTTTTTGAATGGCTTCTGCAAAAGATTTTGGATTGTTCTGAGCAACGGCCCCAACAGGCTCATTTGAATCTAGGAGTAGGAACTCACCAACGGCACTTGTGGAGGATGCAACTACCGGCGTTCCAGAGGCAAGTGATTCGAGGGCAGCTAGACAAAAAGTTTCGATTGGTCCTGGAGCAATTGAAACATCAGCACTTGAAATGATCTCTGCCAGCATTTTTCGATCAACGATATATCCCATGAATGTCACCGGCAGATCTTTAGAGATCGCTTTCAAGTTCTTAAACATCGGGCCCATTCCAACAAAAATTAGTCGTGCATTAACTCCTGCGGCCAGCAACTCTTTTAATGCCAAAATTGAGTTTTGTGGATTCTTTTCTTTTGACATACGCCCACAGTGCAAGAGCAAAACATCTGCGCCCTTTAGGAGTTCTGTTCTTAAGGCTTCATTTCTTCGATAGGGGGAGAAGTTTTGCAGGTCAACGCCTAAAGGAATATGAGTGAGATTATTTATCTTAATCTCGCGGAATTCTCGGGAAGCAAACTCGGTAGTGGCAATCACGTTGTGGAAACGAGATGCCAGTCTCGTGTTGTGCCAATCTACGAACCACTTCAATTCAACCTTGAAAAAGGATTTCACAAGACCAGAGAGTGTTTCATGGCTAAACACCACTGTGTGGATGCCTCTGGTCTTTGCCCAGAGACCCACTTTGGATAATGTGAAACGGTCAGAGACTTCCAAGGCATCAGGCTTGAGGGTAATCAGCAACTTCTCGATGTCACGATTATTTCGAATGATTCGATATCCACCGCTAAAGGGCAGAACTATTGATGGGACAGTAATTTTCTTTCCGTGAAGTGTTTCTTCACAAAAGAAACCGTTGCCGGGAACTATGTATGAAAATTCGTGACCGCGGGCGATGTAGCCAGATCCAAGCTCGTGCAGTGTTGTTCTAATTCCACCAGATTTTGGTCCATAAAAATTAGCGATGTGAACAATTTTCATGCGACTCTCTCATTCTGCTGCGCTTGGGTCAACGCCAAGTCCTTATAGTGTGAGAGGAGTTGGCTATTTACTAGCTCCCAGGTGCGATGAACTACTGATTCTCTGGCCCGCTGACTCATCAATCTATGTTCAGAAGAGTTCAGAATTTGATTAACACTGTGATTAAGTGAGTAAGAGTTAGAGGTGTCAATCAAGAATCCGGTCCATCCATGCTTGACTAAATCTGTAGGACCGCCAGAATTTGGTGCAATAACTGGGACACCCGATGCCAGAGCCTCTTGGATTGATTGACAGAAAGTTTCATGCTTACCTGTGTGCACAAAAATGTCTAGCGATGCGTAATAACGCGCAAGATCTTCCCCGCCTTGGTAGCCAACAAATTTAGCGTTAGGCAGTTCGCGCTCAAGTCGGATTCGAGCTGGGCCGTCACCAACGATTACAAGTTGGATGTCATCGCGCTTATCAAGCACAGCTAAATCATCAATGCGCTTTTCATTTGCTAAGCGACCGACATAGCCCACAAGTTTTCTATCTGGACGATCTCCTAACAGTTCGCATCGCAAATTGATGTCACGCTTTTCAGGAGAAAATTTGACGGAATCTACGCCGCGTTGCCACAGGTGCACGTTGTCCACACCTGAACTCTTGAGATCCTCGCAAGACCAATTAGAAGGAGCTAGAGTTCTAGTTGTGCGTGTGTGAATTCTGGCAACCCACTTCTTGAGCGAGTCATGGGCGATTGTTAACCCATAGTGACGAGCAAAACCTGCGACATCGGTTTGATAAATAGAAAGAGTAGGAATCTGCAACTTCTCTGCAACCCTGGCTGCGTAATTTCCTAAAAAGAAGGGGGAGGCTAAGTGAATGACATCAGGTGAGAATCCATCAATTAATGGTTCTAAGCTTTTTTGAGGAAAACCAACTGGAAGCATTCCCTTCATTTCAATACTTGGAACGCGCTTTACTCGAAAGCCTGCATACTCACTGACTCCACCGGTACTTTCAGGAGCGATCACTAAGGCTTCATGACCCTGGCTCCGTAGGTACTCAAGAACGCGAAGAACAGAGTTGGTGACACCATTGATTTGGGGGAGAAAGGATTCAGTCACGATGACCACGCGTAACTTCTTACTCATGGCCATAGATTGAGGTAGTTCTCAGGCTTCAAGTGGAAGTTGAGGTTACGAGTCGGCAAACCTCACGTGAAATCTGCCGCTTGGCTAGCCGAAAGAGTTACTGACCAGTAACATTTGACCCATGAAGATTGCCGTATGCGTAAAGCAGGTCCCAGACTCTTGGGCTGAAAAGAAAATGGTTAATGGAATTCTCGATCGAGAAAATGTTGATGCAGTTCTCAACGATCTTGATGAGTATGCAGTTGAGGAAGCACTGCGCATCGCAGAAGCACATGGTGGAAATGAAGAGGGTGGCAGCAACACCATCACAGTAATTTCAATGGGACCAGAACGCGCAACTGAAGCAGTTCGCAAAGCTTTATCTATGGGAGTAAATGATGCGATCTTGGTTACTGATCCCAAGCTGGCAGGTGCAGATGCGCTCGCAACATCAGCGGTCTTAGCGGCAGTAATTGAAAAGGGCGGCTTTGATTTAGTTATTTGCGGAACAGAGTCCACTGATGCACGTATGAGTGTTGTGCCTGCCATGTTGGCTGAGCGTTTAAACGCAGCTCAACTTACATTTGCCTCTAAAGTGGAAGTTGATCCTGCGGCAGGCAAGGTTTCAATAACACGAGTAACAGAAGCTGGCGTTGATGAGATGCATGCACAGTTCCCTTGTGTTATTTCTGTTGTAGAAAAAATTAATGAGCCACGTTATCCATCATTTAAGGGAATCATGGCAGCGAAGAAAAAAACAATTGAAACTAGAGATTTAGCAGCTGTGGGAGTTTCAGCAGAAGGTGCGTGGTCATTAGTTGCAGATGCAACACCGCGTCCAGCACGTGCTGCAGGAATTAAAGTCACAGATGATGGAACCGCTGGCCAACAACTGGTTGCCTACCTAGCAGAAAAGAAGTTGATATGAGCAATGTATTGATTTTGGCTGACTTTGTTGGCGCAAAAGCGACAAAGACAAACGCTGAATTAGCAACAGCTGGTGCGCGTATTGGCGAAGTAACAGCTGTTGTTCTAGCACCTACTGGTCAAGGTTCTACTTTTGCAGCAGCAATAAATCGTGGCCCTATTGCCAAAATCATCGTTGTTGAATCTGATGCTTTTGCAGCCAATGGTGTTGCAGCAGTTGCTGATGTCTTAGCTCAAGTTATTGCAGCACAGTCACCGGCTGCAGTTCTGATCGCATCTCATGCGTTTGGCAAAGAGGTTGCAGCACGCACCGCGGTTAAGAGCGGATCTGGAATCATCACTGATGCGGTAGATGTTTCAGCAGATATCACCGCAACACAATTAGTATTTGGTGGTTCGACAACAGTTCATTCAAAGGTCTCACATGGCACACCAATTATTACTGTGCGCCCAAATTCAATTGATGCAAATACAACCGAAGCAACACCAAGTGTTGAAACACTTTCATTTGCTGTGGCTGATGCTTCAAAGAAAGCAACAGTTACATCTTCACAACCTCCTGTTCAGGGTGGTCGCCCAGAATTAACTGAAGCAAACATCGTTGTCTCAGGTGGCCGTGGGACAAATGGTGATTTCAGTGCGGTTGAAAACTTTGCTGATGTTCTAGGAGCTGCAGTTGGTGCATCTCGTGCTGCAACAGATGCTGGTTGGTATCCGCACTCCTACCAAGTTGGCCAAACAGGCAAAACTGTTAGTCCGCAGCTATACGTTGCAAATGGAATTTCAGGTGCCATCCAACACCGAGCAGGTATGCAGACCAGTAAAACGATTGTTGTCGTCAACAAGGATCCTGAAGCCCCGCTCTTTGAAATTGCAGATTTTGGCGTCGTTGGCGATTTATTTGCTGTGCTGCCAAAGGCAACGGAAGGCATCAAAGCCCACAAGTCATAGACTTAGGCCCGTGCCTTCGATTTACCTAGACCATGCCGCAACGACTCCCATGTCGCCTGCCGCTTTCTCGGCTATGTCTGAGCAGTTACAACAACTTGGAAATCCATCAAGTCTTCACACGCATGGGCGTGCAACGCGCAAGAGCTTAGAAGATGCCAGAGAAGCAATTGCGAAAAAGGTTGATTGTCTAGCCTCGGAAGTTATCTTCACCGCATCTGGAACAGAAGCAAATAATATTGCTCTCAAAGGTTTATTTTGGAACGGCAAGAGAAATGGCAAGAATCTGGTTGTTATTTCTTCAATTGAACATCATGCAATTTTGGATCCTGCGCACTGGCTGCATACGCACGAAGGCGCAGAAGTTGTAGCTGTTCCAGTTACCACCGATGGAGTTATTGATTTAGCGTTTCTGCAAAAACTTGTCACGGAACGTGGCGACGAAATTGCTGTCATTTCAATAATGCACTCCAATAACGAAACTGGAGTACTGCAACCTTTGCAAGAGGTAGTCAGAATTGCGGGAGATATTCCTGTTCATACAGATGCTGTGCAAAGTTTTACAAAAACTCCAGTGTCATATAAAAACCTTGGTGTCACAGCTTTGACACTTAGCGCTCACAAAATTGGTGGGCCACTTGGAGTGGGTGCACTGATTTTGCGGAGAGCATATGAAATTCCAGCACTGCTACATGGCGGAGGACAAGAGCGAGAGATTCGTAGCGGGACCTTAAATGCCCCCAGCATTGTTGCCTTTGCGGCGGCAGCGAGCGATTCTTATGACGCGAATAAAGTGCGCGGGATAAGAGATGCATTTATCTCTGGTGTTAAGCAAATGATTGCAGGTGCGTATATAAATGGTGAAAAAAGTGATCGCTTGCCAGGAATCGTCAATGTGACCTTTCCTGGTACTCAAAGCGATACCTTGTTATTGCTGCTAGATAGCGCTCATGTGTCTGCCTCCACAGGATCTGCCTGCAGCGCAGGTGTGCATGAGGCAAGTCATGTGCTTCTTTCAATGGGTCACACAGAAGAAACCGCCCAATCATCACTTCGCTTCTCTTTTGGGGCCACATCCACGCAGAAAGATGTCGATTTCGTTTTGTCAGTATTGCCCGATGTAATTAGTCGAGGACGGGCGGCAAATAAATGAAGCTAATTGCAGCAATGAGCGGTGGGGTTGATTCGGCAGTAGCTGCTGCTCGCGCAGTTGAAGCTGGCCATGAAGTAATCGGCGTTCACTTGGCACTTGCTGCTAATCCGCAGAAGTATCGTTCAGGTGCCAGAGGTTGTTGCACAATCGAAGATTCACATGATGCGCGTCGCGCAGCAGATGTCATCGGTATTCCTTTTTACATTTGGGATATGGCCGAAGAGTTTCATGATGGAGTCGTTGAAGATTTCCTAGCCGAGTATGCAGCCGGAAGAACTCCTAATCCATGCTTGCGTTGCAATGAAAAAATTAAATTTGCCGCAGTTCTAGATCGCGCACGAGCGATGGGATTTGATGGTGTCGTCACAGGCCATTACGCAAGAACAGAAATTAGTGAAAAAGGAAAAACACTCCATCGCGCAGTCGATCACTCGAAAGATCAATCTTATGTTTTATCTGTGTTAACCATCGAGCAAATCCAAGGCGCAATATTTCCTTTGGGGGATACGACCAAGGTTGATATTCGACTTGAAGCGGAAAGGCGTGGATTGGCTGTCGCACAAAAACCAGATAGCCATGACATTTGTTTCGTGCCATCAGGAGATAACGCGGGCTGGTTGCGCGATCGCCTCGGCAGTGAAGTTGGACCGATCGTTGATCAAGACGGAAAAAAGATAGGTGAACACAAAGGTGCCTACACCTACACAATCGGACAACGAAAAGGATTAGGTCTCACAGTCCCAACCTCTGATGGATCCCCACGCTTTGTGTTAAGGATTGAGCCAGTAACAAATACGGTGGTTGTTGGTGCCCGTGAAGATTTAGCGATTTCAACTATGCGCGGAGAGCGTCCTGTGTGGTGCGGACCAGCTGTGACAACCGAAGAACAAAGAGGCTTTGTGCAAGTACGTGCCCATGGCGCAGCGCTGCCATGCACCTATTTCTTTGATGGAACATTACTTATTGCTCAATTAGATGAGCCTTTACTTGGGCTAGCAACTGGCCAAGCAATGGTTATTTATGACGGTGATCGTGTCGTGGGATCAGCAACAATCTGCGAGACGCAATGAGTAACAATGCTCGCCATGCAATCACAGAGTTGATTAATGAGATCAGAGATCATCAATTTAAGTACTATGTTTTAGATCAACCAACAATTTCTGATGCCCAATTTGATGAATTACTACGCCAGCTGCAGGAGTTAGAGGAGAAAAATCCTGAACTTCGTGAAGTAGATTCACCAACCCAGCATGTTGGCGGCGGCTTTTCTACACAATTTGAACAGCGCGATCACATCGAAAAGATGATGAGCCTAGATAACGTCTTTGATTTGCAAGAGTTATCAACGTGGTTTGATCGGGTTGAAAAAGAAGTGTCATCACCAGATTATTTGTGTGAGGTAAAAGTAGATGGATTAGCCATTAATCTCACCTACGAAAATGGCCAGTTGATTCGCGGTCTAACTAGAGGCAACGGAGTTACTGGGGAAGATGTAACACTCAACGTTAAGACCATCAAAAATCTTCCACACACCCTGGCTGGAGATCAGATCCCAGCTCTAATTGAGATTCGCGGCGAAGTTTTCTTTCCGATCGCTGCATTCAATGAACTCAACGATTCATTGGAAGAATCTGGAAAGCAGTTATTTGCCAATCCCCGAAATGGAGCAGCTGGATCGCTCAGACAAAAAGATCCACGAGTTACCGCAGCACGACCTTTATCAATTGTTGTTCATGGAGTTGGCGCTAAGGAAGGGATCAGCTTTGATTCCCAAAGCGGGGCTTATGGTGAATTGAAGAAGCTAGGTCTGCCGACCAGTGATCGATTTAAGGTGTGTGGCACCCGGAAAGAAGTTGAAAAATTCATTCAGTACTATTCAGACCATCGCCACGATGTGGAACATGAAATAGATGGCGTGGTTATTAAAGTTGATGACCTTTCACAGCAACAGCAGCTGGGTTTCACTTCTCGGGCACCCAAGTGGGCAATCGCGTATAAATACCCACCTGAGGAAGTGACGACAAAGCTCCTTGATATCAAAGTAAGCGTTGGTCGCACTGGTCGAGTTACACCATTTGCATTTATGGAGCCCGTAAAGGTTGCCGGTTCAACGGTTACCAATGCGACTTTGCATAACGCGGAAGAGATACTTCGAAAAGGTGTATTGATTGGTGACACAGTTGTCATTAGAAAAGCTGGTGATGTGATTCCAGAAGTTCTGGGTCCTGTCCTAGATAAACGCACTGGAAAAGAAAAAGCATTTGTCATGCCAACCCAATGTCCTGAATGCGGCGCTGAATTGCGCGCTATGAGCCAAGGTGATGTGGACATTCGCTGCCCAAACACTCGAAGTTGTCCCGCCCAGTTACGCGAACGTATTTACTACATTGGTTCTAGGGCCGCCTTAGATATTGATGTCTTGGGTTATGAAGCAGCAGTTGCACTTCTTGAGTCCAAAGTAATTACCGATGAGTCAGATCTTTTTGATTTAACTGCAGAAAAGCTTGTGACATCAGAATTTTTCACAAAGAAGGATGGAACCCCAGCTGCCAATGTTGAAAAGCTTCTTGCTGCTCTAAATGAAGCTAAGAGCAGGCCGCTTTGGCGAACTTTAGTTGCACTATCTATTAGACATGTTGGACCGACCGCTGCTCAAGGATTGTCATCAGCGCTAGGTTCTATTGAAGCGATTTCCCAAGCAACAGCTGAAGAACTTGCCGACGTTGATGGTGTTGGGCAGATTATTGCCGATTCAATTGTGGAATGGTTTGCAGTTGATTGGCATCAAGAGATCATCAAAAAGTGGAGCGCCGCCGGAGTGCGAATGATTAACGAACCCACGCAAATATTGCCTCAGACTTTGGCAGGATTAACATTTGTTGTTACAGGCGGGCTGGAATCTTTTAGCCGCGATGGGATTTCAGAAACAATTGCCGCCCATGGCGGAAAAGCAGCTTCTGCTGTTTCAAAGAAAACTGATTATGTCTTGGTGGGTTCAGATCCCGGGTCAAAGTTAGCTAAAGCACAAGAATTAGGCGTGCCAGTCATCGATGAAGCCAAGTTCAAAGATCTTCTCGCAGGCAGGTAATTGTGTCGGTAAGTAGTATTATTTGGCCATGATTAATCTTGCAGAAGAGATGCACCGAGAACTTCCAGCATCACCATTATATTTTGGCGTCTTTACCTTTGTAGTTTTTGTAGTTCTTCTTTATTTAGTACTTCGCCTAGACAGAGACTAATTTGTCCCGAGTAGGTATATACGGAGGAACTTTTGACCCGATTCACTTAGGTCATTTGCATGTAATTACCCAACTCATTGAAAAGAAAATTGTTGATCAACTTTTAGTAGTTCCTGCTGGAGAACCTCTACTACGCACTCATGCACCAAGGGCTTCTGCGCAACAGCGAAGAGCGATGTGTCAATTGGCAGTTTCAGATTTACCAGCAGATGTTGCCAGTAAAGTTCAGGTCAATCCGATTGAAGTTTTAAGAACTGGACCAAGTTATGCCATCGACACAGTTGAGGCGGCTGCCCAAAACTATCCTGAAGACACTCTTGTTCTAGTTATTGGGCAGGATGCTGCAGACAAATTAGATCAGTGGCATCGCATTGATGAGCTGCGCGAAATGGTGGAATTTGTGGTGATCGGTCGACCCGGATTTGAAGGAAGCGGCATCGATATTGGTGCCCTAGATGTTGCAGCAACCTCTATTCGAGATGGATTGAGCGCAGATGTTTCGTCATCGGTAGCTGCATTTATACGGGAGAATAACCTCTATGACAATTAGCAAAAGAACCCATGAGATCACCCAAATTGCAGCACATGCGGCAATCGACAAGATTGCAGTAGATGTAGTTGCGCTAGACCTTTCTGATCAATTGGTTCTCAGCGAAGTCTTCCTAATCGTGACAGGACAAAACGAAGCTCAGGTAGATTCCATTGCAGATGAGGTTGAGCGCAAACTCGCTGCTGCAGGGGACAAGCCAATTCGTCGTGAACATGGTGCTGAATGGATTCTTCTTGATTATTCAGATTTAGTTGTGCATGTTCAAAGCGCAGAACTTCGTAAGTACTACATGCTTGATCGTTTATGGAATGACTGTCCAACAATCGAGTTGGAGGCTGTGAAAGAGGCAGCAGTAAATGGCCGCTAACAGAGTTGTTTTATGGCGACATGGCCAAACTGATTGGAATGTCGTTAACCGATTCCAAGGACATTCAGATATTGACCTTAATGAAGTTGGAGTTTTTCAAGCAAAGCATGCTGCGCAGATTCTTGCAGGAATGAATCCAACAGCAATTATTTCAAGTGATTTAGGACGTGCTCGAAGTACTGCACAAGAACTTGCCAACTTAACTGGATTGACAGTTGACATTGATCCAGATTTGCGTGAAACAGATGGCGGTTTGTGGGAAGGTAAAACTGGCGCAGAAAATCGCGCAGAAGATTTCGACAATTTTATTCGTTGGATTGATGGCGAAGATAATCCAGCGGGCACCACAGGAGAGCGCCGAAGCGAGGTTGCAGAACGCGCAATTCGTGCCATCAAGAAAGCACTTGGTGAGAAAACGGATCAAGTTCTAATTGTTACAACTCATGGTGGAACAGCCAGATGCATTCTCGGATCATTACTTCAGCTTCCAATGTCGCACTGGGGTGTGATCGGAGGGCTTTCAAATGCATCGTGGTCAATCCTGGAACGCAATCCCCGCCAGTGGAGTTTGGTTGAACATAATGCCGGTTCTATTCCAGAACCTGTCTATGGTGAAGAAAGTGGCGGGGCTTCGGCATAAGTCCTATGGGGTGCGATGCGGTAAGGTCTGCACTTGCACGAAAATCGGGGCTATAGCGCAGCTGGTAGCGCACCTGCATGGCATGCAGGGGGTCAGGGGTTCAAATCCCCTTAGCTCCACATATGAATAACAAC
>Ga0214162_1000103_pt1 | contig 19576 bp, 21 predicted proteins | sample LakMenepilimnion_3_FD_153000 | JGI IMG/M metagenome (GOLD analysis project Ga0214162, IMG submission 153000) | Freshwater microbial communities from Lake Mendota, WI - Practice 20APR2010 epilimnion v5 | ecosystem: Environmental > Aquatic > Freshwater > Lake > Epilimnion/Euphotic zone | place...
ACCGGCGCGGGGTGGAGCAGCTCGGTAGCTCGCTGGGCTCATAACCCAGAGGTCGTAGGTTCAAATCCTGCCCCCGCTACTAGATGTAAAAAGGCCCTCACACGAGGGCCTTTTTGCTTATCTAATCCGTAGTGAGTTAGTCACGACCAGGACGCTGCTTGCTGCCATTGCGGCGGCGGCATAAAGCGGAGATAACAATCCAGCCGCTGCAATAGGCAATCCAATGACGTTATATATGAAGGCCCAACCCATGTTGAGTCGAATGATCTTGAGGGTCTTCTTTGAAAGCTTCAACGCTGAAATAACAGAACCAAGTCCTGAATTCATCAAAGTGATATCAGCACTATTAATCGCTGTGTCCGTTCCGGTTCCCATCGCCATTGATAGATCAGCTGCGGTCAGAGCTGCGGCATCATTGATGCCATCACCAATCATTAAAACAGTATGTCCTTCACTCTTCATGCGTTCAACAATTTCAAGTTTAGTTTCAGGCAAAGCATGTGAAACAACATGTGCTGCGTCAATACCAACAGTTGTTGCAACAGATGCTGCAACCTCGCTGCTGTCGCCAGTAACAAGCCAAGGGGTAATTCCCATATCCCGAAGTGCAGCAACTGTTTGTGCTGCATCGGTTTTGAGTTGATCACCGATAGCAAAGACAGCTAGTGCAACTCCGTCCCAAGCAAGTACTGCCAGTGTTAGGCCTGCAGTTTGTCCACGTTCGATTGCAGATTTGATATCTGCATGGAACTCAGTTGAACTGTGGGCAACAGCGGCAGGTGAGCCAATGAGCACAACTGGGGATTGTGATCCGATTAAAACCCGACCTGCAGCACCAGAACCAGGTGTTACAGAAAAATCAGAAACAGCAAATGTTGGACGTGAAGATGTCACTTGCCCTGCATTAGCTAAAGCATATTTAGTAATTGAAAGAGCAATTGGGTGGTTATTCAGAGATTCAATAGCACCAGCCGATGCAAGAATGTTCTCTCGTGTGACTATCTCTGCGAAGGAGCGACCTAGAACTGCCCCTGCTGCTGGAGAAATAGTTGCCTCTTGAACCAGCATCACTCCTTCTGTCAGAGTGCCAGTCTTATCAAATAAGACTGTATCCACCTTGCGAGCAACCTCTAGAACACGAGGTTCCCGCAGAACAATGCCACGTGCTGCCCCGCGACCTGAAGCAACCAGAAGTGCAACTGGTGTTGCCAATCCAAGTGCACAAGGGCAAGCAATTACTAATACGGTAATAGCAATAGAAATTGATTGAGTCAGTGATGAACCTGTGAAATACCAACCGGCAAATGTTCCTATTGCAAGCACTGTGACAATTGGAACGAACACTGAACTGATTCGATCTGCAAGGCGCTGAATTGGAGCTTTAGTGCCTTGCGCGCTAATTACCATCGCAGTAATTCGCGCTAATTCGGTGTCGCTACCAACTCGTGTTGCACGAACTATCAAACGGCCGTTGTGGTTAACCGATGCCCCAATTACTGAAGAACCTGGACGCACATCTACGGGTTTTGTTTCACCGGTCAACATGGAGTTATCGACTGCGCTCTCACCTTTAACGACAATTCCATCAGTAGCAATTCGATCTCCTGGGCGAACTTCAAATTCATCACCAATTTGTAACTGTTCAATTGGAACAATTAGCGGGAATCCCCCACGAACAATTGTTACCTCTTTACTGCCAAGGGCTAATAAAGATGTGAGCGCACTACTAGCTTTTGCCTTTGCCCGGGTTTCTAGATAGCGACCAAGAATTACAAAGAAAATCACACCTGCTGCTACTTCGGTATAAACATCTCCAGCACCTGTCGAGTTTGCATAGATAGACCAACCAAAGGCTGCTAGTGATCCCATTGAGATCAAGTTATCCATGGTTGGGTGTAAAAGATTTCTAAATGCTGCCTTATGTATTGGATAGGCAACAAGTAGCACTACTGGGGCGCTGAGGGCAATTACAACCCATGCAGTTGCAGAGTACAAAGGATGCGGTAGACCAAAAGTATCTAGGGCATCATGAACCCACATATCAATCTGGTGATGCCAACTCATGATCATTGACATGGCAACGGCTGGGACTGCAAAGATAAAGGCGAAGAAAAAAGCGCGAGCAGATTTCTTGCTATGTAGGGTTACAGAGGTTGCATCCACCAAAAGTGAAGCTTCATATCCTGCCTTTTCTACAACCTTGATTAAATCCTTAGGATTCATATCTGCCGGAGCCAATATATGAGCAGTTTCTGTTGCAAAGTTAATGGTCGCACTGACCCCTTCAACCTTATTCAGCGCTTTTTCAACTGAATTAACGCAGGACGAGCAAGTCATTCCCTGAACAGAAAGGGTAATTGGCTCTAGTAATTGGCTCATGATGTCCTTTTGTTAGGGATTTAATCCGTTGATCACTGCGTTATGTAATGCCCCGTTAGTAGAAACACCACTTCCGCCGAAAGGACCGTTCTGTCCTGCTGTATTGGTAAATGTACCGCCAGCTTCTCGAACAATGATATCTAGCGCTGCCATATCCCAAAGTGCAAGTGATGGTTCGATCGCCACATCAACTGCGCCTTCTGCCACAAGCATGTGAGACCAGAAGTCTCCAATGCCTCGCGTGCGCCAGGCACTAGCTAGCATTTTTTGAAAAGGTTCTAAGCGTTCTCCCCAACCCACAAAATCTGAGTATGAAATTGATGCGTCCGAGAGATCTGCAACTCTTGAGACAGAAATTTTTTTCTCATTTGTAGAATTTTCAAAATCTTCGGAGAGATCATCAACATTTCCTGAATTAAATCTCACAAATGCACCCTGTCCCTTAGATGCAGACCATCGTCGTGCAAGTGCTGGTGCGCTAGCAATGCCAACAATAACTTCTTCGACACCTGATGAGTCAACACTTACAAGAGCAATCAAAGTTGCCCACGTCGGCACGCCACGCATAAAGTTTTTTGTGCCATCGATTGGATCAATTACCCAATAACGACCTGATGTTCCTTTGTCGCTGCCAAACTCTTCACCGACTAATCCATCTGTTGGACGATGGGTGGCTAAAGCCTCACGGATTGCCGTTTCAACTGCGCGATCAGCATCGGTCACTGGTGTGTTATCGGGTTTGTTTGTTATGACTAAATCTTGTGCTTGATAGCGATCTAGAGAAATCGCATCGGCTAAATCAGCTAATGCATGGGCAAGTGCTAGATCATCCTGCAGATCGTTGGAACTCTTATCGTTGCTCATGGTGGTGTCAGTCTATTCCTCGACTATTGAGGCAGACGAATCTTTGACCGCCAACAATGATCGAAGGCTTGCCAGACGTGCAGTTCGGTGAGCATTTGCAACCCCATCCGGACTAGCCCAGGCATCTAATTTGCAAGAGCTCTCTGCGTGTGAGCAGTTAGAAAGGCAATTTGCCGCTACTTCAGATAGGTCACTAAAAGCATCAACAATTCTTTGATTATCGATGTGGCTTAAACCAAATGCACGTATACCCGGTGTGTCGATAATCCAGCCTTCACTATCTACAAGTGGCAATGCGATAGCACTAGAAGATGTATGACGACCGCGACCCGTTGCTTCATTTACATCACCTGTCACTCGATCTGCCTCGGGCACAAGTGCGTTAATTAGAGTTGATTTGCCAACACCAGAGTGCCCAACCAGTACTGAGATCTTTCCCTCAAGCACCTGATGTAGTTTTGCTAAGTCTTTTGCTCGTGACTCACTCTTTATCGCCGTGTGAATGATTTCAACATCAAGATCAGCATATTCTGCAAGAAATGTAGGAACATCACTGATGTCTGTTTTTGTTACAACGATCTTTGGAATAATTCCTTCTGTAAAAGCCGAGACTAAAAAGCGATCAATGAGACCACGACGTGGCTCTGGATTAGCCGCTGCCACAACAATTACTAGCTGATCAATATTGGCAACAATTGTGCGTTCTACTTGTGCAGCATCATCTACTGTGCGACTCAGTGAGTTTCGACGATCTTGAACAGCAACAATGCGAGCAAGAGACCCGTCCGCTCCCGTTACATCACCAACAATAGAAACATTGTCACCCGTGACAACAGATTTTGGACCAAGCTCACGTGCACGCATCGCGGTGACGATAGTTCCATCTTCAGTAATACAGGTCTGGCGGCCACGATCAACTGTTGTAACTAATGCTGATATTGCATCATTGTGTGATGGTCGATCTTTACTTCGAGGGCGAGTGCTACGTGATGGGCGAACTCGCGCATCTGATTCATCGTATTCGCGTGGACTCATAGTAAAAGAGAGCTCCAAAGCCCTGGAAAATCTGGCAATGTCTTTCTTGTTGTTGCGATGTTTTCTACTTCAATTCCTTCGACCACTAGGCCCAATACGGCCCCAGCTGTTGCTAATCGGTGGTCGTCATATGTATGAAAAACCCCACCGTGTAGTGGTGCAGGGGTTATGAGTAAAGCAGTTTCTTCCTCTACGACCTTGCCACCAAGTGCATTTATCTCACGAGTCAGCGCTGCTAAACGATCTGTTTCATGTTTGCGCAGATGGCCGATTCCACGCAAATGAGATGGTGAATCGGCAAGTGCTGCCAAAGCTGCAATAGATGGGGTTAATTCACCAACATCATGGAGATCAACATCAATGCCATGAATTTTTCCAGTGCCAATAATTGTTAAACCTTTATCTCCAATAGAGAACTGTGCGCCCATATTCGAAAGAATTGTTCGTAGTTGATCACCCGGCTGTGTTGTTTTCAAAGGCCAGTCTGCAATTGCTACTTGACCACCACAGACCATTGCAATGGATAGAAATGGTGCAGCATTTGAAAGGTCAGGCTCAATGACTAGATCTAAACCATGTAGTGGGCCTGGCTTAACACTCCATGTTTGTGCAACTGAATCAACTTCAACCGTTGCTCCAAATTGTCGCAACATTTCTACTGTCATCTCAATATGAGGCATTGATGGCAATGAACCACCTTCATGCTTAACAGTTATCCCATGAGTAAAGCTAGGTGCTACTAAAAGTAGGGCTGATAAAAATTGACTTGATTCACTGGCATCAATTGTGATTTCGCCGCCGCCAACTTTGCCAGTTGCATTTAATTTCAAGGGCAAGCTATAGCGATCTTCATGATCGATCGATACGCCAAGCTCTTCAAGTGCTTTGATTACTGGGCCAAGTGGGCGTTCGTAGGAACGTGGATCTCCATCAAAGATAACTCCACCATCTGCAAGGGCGGCTAATGGAGGCAAGAAGCGCATTACAGTGCCAGCATTGCCAACATCTATGCGCACCCCACCGCGCATTGGCGCTGGTGTAACAATCCATTGCAGCTCTTCATTTCCATCGACAATTGTTGTGCTTTCTTCGATACCAATCCCTAACGCCCGTAAGCCAGCAACCATTAGCTCGCTATCGCGTGAGACAAGAGGGCGGCGCAATGTTGAGGTGCTCTTTGCTTGGGCAGCCAAAATCAAAGCACGGTTTGTGACAGATTTGGATCCAGGGATGACAACGCTGATATCAACTGGTGTTGCGCCGCGATAAATCGCTGGCCAGTGAGCGTTGTTTGTCATCGCCTTATTCTAACGCGTGCCGATACCTGCGATACCCTTTAATTATGTGTGGTCGTTATGCGCAAACAGCCGATATGCGCGAACTCATGGAGCAGTTCGAGGTCACCGGCATATCGCCACAAAGCTCTTTGCCGCTCAATTGGAATATCGCACCAACAAATCCAATTTATATAATTCGCGCCAATGACCGCACAGGTAAAGACATCAAGAGTGAAAAAGCTCTAGCAACGGTTTCGTGGGGATTAATTGGACCTTGGTTAACTGATATGCAAGAAGCCCGCGCTTCGCAATCTAGAGCTATCAATGCACGCAGTGAGTCAATTCACGAAAAGCCAACATTTAGAAATGCGTTTCGATCTACGCGTTGCCTCATACCGGCATCTGGTTATTACGAATGGGCAACTGCACTTGGTCAATACCGCCCTAAACAGCCTTTCTATATTTCTGCCCGCGATGGCCGACAACTCCCGATTGCCGGGATCTGGAGTAGTTGGACAGCCCCAAATGGTGAAGTAATTGAGACCGCATCAATCATCACGCAAGAAGCACAAGGTGAGCTAGAAACTATTCACAGTCGAATGCCAGTTTTCATGCCACCAGATCGCTGGGATACGTGGCTCAACCCTCGCAATAGCGATGTCAATGAATTGAAATCCTTAATGGTTGTCCAGAACCCTGATTCCATCGTTATCGCTCGCCCAGTGTCAGATTTGGTAAATAGTGTGGCAAATAACGGAAAAGAGTTGACGGTTGAAACGCCTTTGGGAGAGCCAGAAACCCTGTTTTAGCGATAGTGTTTTAGGCGATGTCAACGGATCTAGTTAAAGAGAGCTCAGCGGAACGTGCTGTCCGCTTTGAGCGAGATGCCCTTGCATTTACTGACCAGCTCTATGGCGCTGCCCTTCGTTACACAAAAAATCCACATGATGCAAAAGATTTAGTGCAAGACACTTATCTAAAAGCGTTTGCTTCTTTTCATCAGTTTGAACCTGGAACTAATTTAAAGGCCTGGCTCTACCGTGTTTTAACAACAACTTTTATCAATACATATCGCAAGGATCAACGTCGCCCTCAATTAAGTGCTGGCGAGATCGAGGATTGGCAGCTAGCAGATGCGGCCTCTCACACTAGTGACCAAGGTAAATCTGCTGAAGTTGAGGCGTTAGAGAATCTGCCAGATAGCGACATTAAGCGGGCACTTCAAGATATTCCTGAAGAGTTTCGGATAGCGGTCTACTTGGCTGATGTTGAAGGCTTTTCCTACAAGGAGATAGCAGAGATTGTCGGAGTTCCTGCAGGAACTGTCATGTCACGGCTGCATCGGGGAAGAAAACAGCTGCGTGAGCGGTTAACTGAGTATGCGAAAGAACTTGGCTATAGCACCGATAAGAAATCGGGGGCGAAACCATGACATTCAACTTTGCATTGGGATGTAATGAAGTATTGAACTCATTTGTGTTGCTGATTGAGGGAAATATCGAAGCACCACAAATGAATATGATTGAAGTTCACATATCTAGCTGTCCTGCATGTGAAGCAGAACTTGCCCATGAGCAAGCAGTGCATTCCTTGATGCAAGAAGTGCTACGTCGCAGCTGTGATGAAAAAGCACCAGAAGAGTTACATGATGCGATTTATCGCCAAATACATGGACAAATGACCGGTGCCTTCACCGAAGTGGTAACCCAGTACAGCATGACTGAAATATCAATTGAAATAGATGAGTTCGGGCAGATTGAGCACCGCGAGGTCACTATTGAGCACACCGAAGAAATTCGTTTTCATAAGGATGAAGAGTGATTGCTGCAGAAGAAGTACTAGGCGCAGTTGGATTAACAGAGATGGTTGTGCGCCCCGGCGACACATCTGTTGCCATTGGAATAGGCGATCTTCCAATCATCGCACCATCTCTACTGATTAATTTGATGGAGCACGCAGCCATTTTGTCCCTAGATCTTTACTTAGAGCCTGAAGAGACAACTATCCCAGTAAGTGTTGAATTCATTTCATTATCGCCTGCAAGTATTGGCGCAGAACTTCGTGGCACTTCTCGCGTGATTGAAGTTGAGGGAAAAGAAATTACTTTTGAGTGTGAAGTCTATGAACATGATCGCCAAATTGCAGCAGCCTTGATAAAAAGATCAACGGTGGAGCGAGTATCTTTCCTCGCTCGCACCGCTGCTCTTAATCTAGTTCAGGACATTAATAAAAACTAAGCCTTCTTAGTTGCCCAGAAAATCTCTGCTATTTCATCAATCTTTGCGATCAATGAATCTGCAACTGCAACATCTTGAGTTCCCTTTGTGCCTGCGGCACCTGCAAGCTTTGTTGCCTCATTAAACAGTGAGTGCAACTGTGGGTATGCCTCAAAGTGTGGTGCCTTGAAGTAGTCAGTCCATAGCACCCATAGGTGCTCCTTAACCTGATGTGAACGCTCTTCTTTGATCGCCACTGAACGTGAACGGAAATCTGCGTCTGAGTTAGCTGCGTACTTTTCCATGCATGCCTTTACAGATAGCGCTTCAATCTTTGCCTGCGCTGGATCGTAAACTCCACATGGAAGATCACAGTGTGCGTAGACAGTTGTCTTTGGTGCAAACATTTTCTTCTCCCCTATTAAGCACTTATCGATGTGATGGAAATGCAGTGCTTATGGTGCGAGACTACCGCCCGTGAGCAAATTTGGCACAGTTAAGGTTGCAGGCGGCTCCATGCTTCCCACATACCGAGAGGGCGACTGGTTATTTGTCAGCTGGTTAGATTCCGCGCCAGGTTTAGAGGCGGTCGGAGACTCCCTTGTCAGCAAGGTTGTTGTGGTTGAGCGCGAAGAGCGACCAGGGATCTTTCTTGTGAAGCGAGTGCAAAAGTTCCATGCAGGAAATTATTGGGTGCAGGGCGATAATGATGAGAGCACTGATTCACGTAGTTGGGGTTGGATTCCGGCTAATGAGGTTATTGGTGTTGTGCTGTTTCGATACAAGAAGAGCAGAGCGCGCTGACTCTTAATCACCGGGTCGGGGGTTCGAGTCCCTCACCACCCACTTACGACAGTAAGCCCGAGATCAGAACAAAGCGTGAATTCTGTGAAGGTAATGGTTGGCCAATTTGCTTTAATCATTATAAGTGTCTTGACTTTTAACAATTCTTAAAGCAAACCAAAAGGCGTCATTCTTATCCACAATTCCATACTTGTTTACTATGTCCGCTGATAGGACAGCAATTTTTCTGTCTAAGTTTTTACCAGCCTCATTGTAAGGACCATTCATGTGTTCCATTTGCTTCTGCTGAGCTTCAAAAGCCTTTTGTTGAGACAGATTCCCTCTTTGCCACTCGTTGAAAGTGGTATTGCGTTCCTCAATTAACTCATTTTGGATTTGGGTCTCTGCATCATAGTCAGCGATTGCCTCGATGATTCCATCCCAGCGAGTATCCCCTTCTGCATAGTTTGCGATGTCTTCACTAGTTACTTCTAATTTAAATTGCAAGAAGTACTCCCATAGACCCTGTTCGCGCATTTCAGCTTCAGTAATGTCCAAAACACCTAAAACGCCTCGATTAACGATTTCTCCCAGTAGTTGAAAATCGTCAAAATACTTGCCGCTTATGTACCATTTCAAGTTATCGTCTATGCCGATACAGACTTGAACTACTCCTTCGCTTTCGCGAGACTCTCCCAGCGTTTCGCAACTTCCTGCGTTTTCATAAGGATCGGAAGCACAGCCCGAAATCGTGAACAAAAGAGCAAATGCAAAAATCCCCGATAGAAAGCTCTTCGATCTCATTACACAATTATGCAGGGAGAGGCTTAAATTTCGAGCCAACTTTCCTAACAAATGCCTAACATGCCCAAGGGATCTTGTGAAATTACTGGACACTCAGAGGAGCATCTCACGCTTGTATTCAGGAATTAGGGATAATAAAGGTACGCACAGACACAGATGGGGTCTCACTCTTAATCAGTAGGTTAGGCAGGGCAATATTCTGGTTTGATTAGAAACTAACCCCAAGTGATTCACAGATTGATTGCATCTCAAAGTACTCGTTCATAGATAATCCCACAGGATTCATATTCCAGCTGCGCAAGAAATCCATAAGATAATAAAGGCGTTCAGATTGGACACTAAGCAATCCACTTTCATATGCAACAATCCGCTGTTGATTTAATTCATCAGGCGAATATTGGCCACTTTCCGACATTGCAAATAAGTCGTCAAAAGCAATTTTTACGGAAGAACAAGCAGCAAAATCCGATTTTTCCCCACTTACGTTAGATGATTCATCTGCATTTTCAGTAGCTTCGACAGGGGCAACAGAATTAGAACTTGTTTCAGAAGTAGGCAGTCCGCAACTTGTAAGGAGAGCGGCCACAATAACACCAGCGATAAACTTACTTACACCTGAAAATAGATTTGGCTTCATAGCAATATCATTTCATCTGGAGGCTTGTTTGAAAAGCGTTGACCAGTTAAACTGAGAGAGAAGGACATTTGGTAGAGCACGGTGACTTACTGAGCGTGTGTAAACAAGCTCAGTAAGGGCTGTTAGGTAGGTTTAAGTGTAAGCGAAAAATACCTAACACACTCTTAGTCACTGATCTCGTGATGCCCTACGAATTACCGCTTACGACATTAGCGAATCTTTTGACCATCTATTTCATTGACTCTTGAAAGGATTAGGTCTTATTCTTGAAATATGCAAAAGATCATTGCAGCTATAAAGCGTGGTATTTCTCGCCGTCCCCGAGAAATTGAATCCGTTTTGGCTTTTGAATGTTCAATGAAGTGGGATGAACTTCTCAAAGTAGATGGTGGTGAGTCAGAGCGATTCTGCACCAGCTGTTCTAAGAATGTGTATTTGACTGACTCTGATTTGGCTTATAAAGAAAATGCGAAGAGAGGTCGATGCGTTTCCATTCCTGCGGGTACCGAACTAAACATTGAGGGTAAAGATGTGATTACCGAGAAAATGGTATTAGGTGGTCTGTCAATGTATGACGAACGTGAGCCAAGAGATGATTGGAAATTTTGAACCTGTTTCGTATAGTCATAGCCCTTTAAACCTTATAAGACTACATATCTAGTAATCGTTCAACTCTCTTTTCTGAATCTCCTTGTCGACACATAGCGATAAGGCTATTAGTTCCAAGGAGTGCTGAGCCAGGACCAAAGTTTTCTTTTGATTTCTTCCTTTGAGAGTGCTCGCGAGAGCTCTTCTCCTTTACCCATATCCGTTATTTGCTGCACCACTGTCAAGATTGGGTCTTCTGGGTTTAATCCAAATTTATTGGCAATTGTTGGAAAATCATCTGGCTCAACTGTGTAGTTGAACTCGTAATCGCCTTCGTTTTCGTTTCTACCAAGATACTCAAACTGAAAAAAGAGATTGCCCTCTGAGGTTAATGAAGCGTATAGAACAGGCTCGCCTTCATCTCCGATGATTGAAATCTGAGACATTGGGAATTACCTCCCTAAACAACTTTTTAGCGTGTAAAAGCTTCGAGCAATAATGCTTTTTGCTCATCCTCATGCAAGTGATGGCTACCAGTTGCTGGGGATGCTGTTGCACGACGAGAAACGCGGCGCAAAGTGCGATTACCAAATCCATGGCCGCCATGAGCCTCTGATGTGCGAAGTGCAATGTGTGACCATGGGCCTTGGTTAGCAGGTTCATCTTGAACCCACAGCAAGTTTGCATTTGGATGCTTGTTTGCTTCAGCAACCATTTCATCAACAGGCAGTGGATACAACAGTTCAACTCGAACAATCGCTGTTCCGGTCTCACCCAGTTTTGCACGCTCTGCTACTAGATCGTGATAAATCTTTCCTGAACAGAAAATAACGCGAGAGGCGTTTTGAACTGAGTCATCACCAATAACCTCTTGGAAGAAGCCTGAAGTGAAGTCACTTAGTTTTGAAGCTGCTGCCTTTAGGCGAAGCATTGACTTTGGCGTGAAGACAACAAGTGGTCTGCGCGCAGGATTCTTTGCGTGCCAACGTAGCAAGTGGAAATAATTTGCTGGACTTGCAGGTTGAGCAACAGTCATGTTCTGCTCGGCGCATAGTTGCAGGTAGCGCTCAATACGTGCAGAAGAGTGATCCGGTCCTTGTCCTTCATAACCATGTGGAAGAAGTAGAACAACAGAAGATCGCTCTCCCCACTTTTGAAGGGCAGATGAAACGAATTCATCAATAATTGTTTGAGCACCGTTGGCGAAATCTCCAAACTGGCCTTCCCACAGAACCAAAGCCTCTTCGCGCTCCAGGCTATATCCGTATTCAAAGCCCATCGCAGCGTATTCACTCAATGAAGAATCGATTGCAAAGAATTGATTTTCATCACTAATAAGACTGCGAAGTGGTGTCCACTCATTGCCATTTTCTTTATCAATGATTACTGCGTGGCGGTTTGAGAAGGTTCCACGGCGAGCATCTTGTCCTGCAAGACGAATTGGGTGACCTTCCTTAAGAAGTGAACCAAAGGCCAACATTTCACCAGTAGACCAGTCGATTGATCCGTCATTGAGAGACTCAACTCGCTTTGCAAGCTGTGGAGTTAACTTTGGATGAACGCTAAATCCTTCAGGAACTGCTAACTGTGTTGCAGCAATCTCACGAGCTACAGATTCAGAGATTGCGGTACTTATTGCCTCTGGTTCTGGCGCGACAGGTACTTTGAAGTTTGCATCATGTTCTGGCTCAATGTTATTGACGGCAGCAAAAATAGATTCGAGTTGGGCTTGATAATCACGAGCGATCTCATCTGCCTCTTCTGGTGTTAAATCACCGCGACCAACAAGTGCTTCGGTATACAAAGTACGAGTTGAACGCTTTGCATCAATCATCTTGTACATCAAAGGCTGAGTAAAACTTGGCTCGTCACCTTCGTTGTGGCCACGGCGGCGATAGCAAACCATGTCGATGACGACGTCTTTGTTAAATTCTTGGCGGTATTCAAAAGCCAAACGCGCCACTCGGACACATGCTTCTGGATCATCGCCATTCACGTGGAACACAGGTGTCTGTGTAATCTTTGCAAAATCTGTTGCATATACAGAGGTTCGTGAAGCATGTGGTGAAGTTGTAAAGCCAACTTGGTTATTGATCACGATGTGAATTGTTCCGCCAGTGCGGTATCCAGCAAGACCTGCTAACTGCAAAACTTCAGCATTTACGCCTTGGCCAGCAAATGAAGCATCTCCGTGCATAAGAATTGGCATTACAGAGTAAGCATTCTTTACATTCATACGGTCTTGCTTTGCGCGAACAATGCCTTCTAATACTGGGTTTACCGCTTCTAAGTGGGAAGGGTTGGCGGCCAGGTAAACATTTGTTGTTGCACCTGAATCAGCAGTAAACACACCTGATGTTCCCAAGTGATACTTCACATCTCCAGATCCTTGAACCTGATTTTCTGTGTAGTGACCTTGGAACTCTTGAAAGATTTGACCAGCTGATTTTCCTGCAACATTTGCAAGAACATTAAGACGGCCACGGTGCGGCATACCGATACAAACTTCATCAAGTCCATGTTCGGCAGCAGAGGAAATAACAGCATCAAGAAGTGGAATTACAGATTCTCCACCTTCGAGTGAGAAACGCTTTTGACCCACAAACTTTGTGTGAAGGAATGATTCAAATGATTCTGCGCTATTGAGCTTACGTAAGACTCGTAATTGCTCATCACGTGGAAGTTTGGCATAACCAACCTCAACCCGGTTTTGAATCCACTCACGCTCTGCGCGATTTTGGATATACATGAACTCAACACCGACAGAACGGCAGTAAGCATCACGTAAAATTCCAAGAATTTTGCGAAGTGTCATAAAGCGTTCGCCACCAAAGCCACCTGTTGCAAATTCGCGATCTAAATCCCAAAGGGTTAAACCATGTGTAACAACATCTAGATCAGGGTGTGATCGTTGAATATATTCAAGTGGATCAACATCTGCCATCAAGTGGCCAAATGTTCGGTAAGACTGAATTAACTGCTGAACACGGGCTGTCTTGCTGATTTCCTCATCACGTGAGAAAGCAAAATCTGTAGCCCAACGAATTGGCTCATATGGGATGCGAAGTGCACTAAAGATTTCATCGTAGAAGTTTTCAGCACCTAACAGGTACTCGTGCATACGACGCAAGAAATCACCAGATTGTGCGCCCTGAATAATGCGGTGATCGTAGGTGCTTGTGAGTGTAATTACCTTGCTAACAGCCATCTCTATCAGGGTCTGCTCGCTTGCCCCTTGGAACTCTGCTGGGTAATCCATCGCTCCAACGCCAAGAATCAAGCCTTGACCTTGCACTAAACGTGGAACTGAGTGAACAGTTCCAATTGTTCCTGGATTAGTAATAGACATTGTGGTGCCAGCAAAATCTTCAACGGTCAGTGATCCACCGCGAGCTTTTTTAATGATGGCTTCGTATGCATTCCAGAACTGTCCAAAATCTAATTCTTCGCAACCCTTAATAGAAGGAACGAGTAGTTGACGAGATCCGTCTGGCTTAGCTAAATCTATGGCAACACCTAAATTGATGTGCTCTGGTTTTCCAATTGCAGGTTTGCCATCAATTTCTCCAAAGAATGCATTCATCTCTGGCATTGCTTTGACTGCCTTAATCATTGCAAATGCAATGATGTGAGTAAATGAAACTTTTCCGCCACGGCTTCGCTTTAAATGATTGTTAATGACGATGCGATTATCAATCATCAACTTTGCTGGAATTGCACGAACTGAAGTTGCAGTTGGAACTGACAGTGATGCTTCCATTGATTGAACAACACGAGCTGAAACTCCACGGATTGGTTCAAGTGATGATGCTGCTGGAGTAATTAAAACTGGAACTGGCTTAACAATCGGATCTGCAGGAGTTGGTTGCGATTGTGTTGTTTCGCGAAGAACTGGTTGTTGTGGCGCAGGTGTTGGAGTTGGCGCAGCAACGGGTGCAGGTTGTGCAGCTTTTTGTTGCGCTTTAGGAACTGGTGGAACACCTTTACTTGGTGCTGCAGAAGTTGCAGGAGCTCCTGGCTTGTTGTTTTTGAAGTACTCAATCCATGCTGGGTCTACGGAAGTAGGATTCGCCAGATACTGCTCGTACATTTCATCTACGAGCCAATCATTTGCGCCAAAATCCTGTGCCGACACTGGCAAGCTCCTTCTGTATTGATTACAGACATAAGCCTATCGGCAGAAACTGGCCTCCATAAGCACGATTTGACGCTCACAGGGCGAGATTGACCACACTAATTTCAGTCTCCGTTTTAGCCCCATCTGGGGCAGGCTTTACCCATGGCTTTAGCAGTGGTTACCGGGGCAAGCAGAGGCCTGGGTTTTGAAAATGCCAGCTCTCTTGCTGGGCTGGGTTATGACATCGTGATGATTGCCAAGGATTCAGACCGCCTTTCATCGGCGCAGCAATTGCTCCAGCAAAATCACCCCGCTCAAAACTTCACAACCTATCCTGTTGATCTTGAAGATATGCAAGCAGTTCGCAACACAGTCGAATTGATATCGCAACAACACGTTGTTCCTGAGATCTTGATACTTGCCCATGGTGTTATGAGCGAGAAGATGTCTAAGACTTTGAAAACAAGTGATGCTGAATGGCGTCGAGTTATGGCAATTAATCTTGATTCTGTTTTCACTCTTGTTAATGGATTAGCATCTGCCATGGTTGAAGCCAGAACTGGGCGCATCATCATTTATTCAGCTTGTCTTGGCCGAATGTCAGGACCTGGTAATGCAGGCGGACTTGCTCCATACCGAATTAGTAAAGCTGGTGTGAATGCATTTGTAAGAAATCTTGCTCATGAAACTGGATTGGGTGCTCGTGGAGTTTTAGTTGATGCTGTTTGTCCTAATCATTCTCGAACCGATATGGGAGGAGCTGATGCACCACGAAGTGCTGAAGAAGGTGCAGCCTGTGCACTGTGGCTTGCAACAAGAGAGTTTAATCCTGGCGATACCACTGGTGTTTTATGGGAAGACAATCAGATTGTTGAGTGGTAACTCAAACTCACAAAGCACATTTCTTATGAATCCGTTGGAATAGCGCGCAATACTGAAATCAAAGTTGTTCCAGCTAATGCTGCCAAAGGAATAGCAACGAACCAGAGGTGCGCTTCAATTTGATAAGAGACAACGCCAAGTGCAATCAAATTAGCTAAAACGGCAGGTGCGCGTCCGTAGTACTTGCCACTCTTATAGAACAGCCCACACAAGAGAAGCCCACCCCCACCGAGCAATGCAAATAGCAGCACGCCAAGTAATGGCAGAAATTCAAAAGAGTCAGCGGTGAAGGTGAGCACAATTAACCAAGCCGCAATAGCCAGTACTACGCCTGCCTCAACAAAGAGTAGGGATGCCACTAGTGCGCGAGCCTTGGCGGCTTTGGCAGGATCTTGATTCATACGAGGAGAATAACTCAGGAAAGGTCACAATGCTCTTTTCTCATGATGGTATTCACGATTCTCAAACTCACTTGGCCTCTCCCTCCTATTTTTATGAACAATTGCGGCGTGAAATTTCATTAGCAACTCGAGCAAGTAAGCCAATCGCATTAGTAAAGATCGTTTTCGATAACCGCGATTTAGATCAAGTACGCGCCTATGACATCTTGCACTTTTCCTATGAACTTACCCAACTAATCCGGCAGGAAGATTGCATAGGTAGGCTGGGGATAAACGAGGTTGTCATCATTGTCCGCGATGGATGTACCAACGCTGAGCCGCTTGTACATCGACTTCTTAAGGCTACTTCACTCACCGTCGATGACACATTACAAATCAAAATTGCAACCGTCTTTAGCAATAAGGATGAAAACTCTTTACGGCTACTAGAACGATTGGATCATGCAGATTTAGTAAACACATAGAGCGAATTACAACTTTCCGTCTGTAATGTGGCAGCTACTTTATCCACCCCTTTTTTCTGGCAGGAAGATAAATGGGCCTGTCAATCTAGGTTTGCTCTTATGGATCTTGACTTAGACATTACCTTTGGTGCAATCGCTCCATTTATGAGTGACCCCACAATTGAAGAAATCTGGATCAATTCACCAGAACGAATATTCATCGCACGAAATGGTAGAAGTGAGTTAACGAACTTATTGCTGTCGGCAGATGATGTGCGAAACATTGTTGAGCGGGCCTTAATGTGGAGTGGTAGACGCTTAGATCTCTCGCACCCTTTTGTCGATGCCCGACTACCCGATGGCAGTCGCTTGCATGTTGTCATCCCAGAAATCACCGCTCAACATTGGGCAGTCAATATTCGTAAGCATCTGATGCGCAATTCAAGCCTAAATGATCTGGTCAATCTTGGAGTCATGACCAAGGAAATAGCTACCGCTCTTAGGTACTGCGTGGAAGCTGGACTTAACATTTTAGTCTGCGGTGGCACCCAAGCAGGCAAAACAACGGTGTTAAATGCTTTAGCTGGGGCCGTACCGCGCAGCGAAAGAGTAGTAACAATTGAAGAGGTTTTTGAATTAACTCCTCAGCTTCCAGATGTCGTACAGATGCAAACTCGAAGCGCCAACTTGCAAGGTGAGGGTGAAATTCCATTACGGCGACTTATCAAGGAATCGCTGCGAATGCGTCCCTCTCGAATAATCGTAGGAGAGGTTCGTGAAGCTGAAGCACTAGATCTGTTGATTGCCCTGAATTCTGGCTTGCCTGGGATGGGAACGCTGCACGCGAATTCTCCTCGAGATGCAATTGTTAAGCTGCAAACTTTGCCATTACTGGCTGGTGAGAATATTTCACATAAATTCATTGCTCCTACTGTTGCCTCCGCTATTGATTTGATTGTTCACGCAACCTTGGATTCACAGGGCATGCGTCGAATATCTGAAGTTGCTGCGGTAACGGGTCGATTTGAAAATGATCGTGCAGAAATTGAAATGCTGTGGCGATGGGATGGCAACGCATATGAACGTGGGGTTGGCTCCCTGCCTAATCCAGAAAAGTTTGTGGCAATAGGGGCGCAATTAGATAAGTGGTGGCACAAGTGAAGCTATCTTTTCGTGTTGGAATTTCTGCTTCAGTTTCTACCGCAGCTGTTCTAGTGATCTCACGCTCAGTCTCTATCGCTTTAGCATTTGGAATTTTAGCCTCAGCGATTTCCTTCCTGGCCATACGAACCAAAAACAATATAGATGAGGCAGCTATGACGGCTGCGTGGCCTGAGGTTATTGATCACTTAATGTCGGGCATTCAATCAGGCCTGTCTCTCAATGAATCCTTAGCTGGGCTTTCCACACGAGGGCCTGAGTTACTGCGTCCAGCATTTTCTCAATTTAAGGCCACTTTGTACGGAAGTGGTGATGTAGGCAAAGCCATTCAAGAACTAAGGACTAAATTTTCACATCACGGAAGCGACCAAATATTTGAAGCATTGATCATCTCTAAAGCACTTGGTGGTAGTGAGTTGTTACAAATACTGAGATCTTTGGGGGATTTTTTGCGACAAGACTTAGCGCTTCGTCGGGAAATAGAAGTCAAGCATGGTTGGGTTAAAAACTCGGCACATCTTTCCGCCATCGCGCCCTGGGTTTTACTTCTAATGCTTTCAACACAACCCAGTACAGCTGCTGCATATTCGACAACTACCGGGGCTGTGATTTTAGGTGCAGGACTCGTGATGACCGGAATTGCCTATTTTTGGATGAACAGACTAGGTCGTTTACCTCAGACTCCACGTGTTTTTGTTGGAGGGTCACGGTGAGTGCAATCTTTCTTGTCACGGCTTTATTGGTTTTTCCAGCTGCATTTTTGATTGTCATTGATGAACAGATTGATTCAAGTAAAGATTTTCAACGTCTTGTCAAAGTTAAAGCAAAGGAAATTAAAGACCGAACATATTTGAGGTCACGACTAGAGGAGCTCGGACGCAACACAGAAAAGGAGTATGTCGATTTTCGTATCAAACAATATGGATATTGTGCATCAGGTGCTGCTCTTATCTTTGTTTTAGCACTCTTTCTTTCTCATGCTCTCTTCATAGCTCTAATCTCCTCCTTACTATTTTCTTTCACGGTTTACTTCTTAATTGATCGAGATTTAACAAAGGCGGTTAAGCAGCGCCGAGAATTGATTGAATCTGAGTTTCCAGCTGTTATTGAATTATTGACATTGGCCATTGCGGCAGGAGAAACCCCTATGGCTGCAATCCTGCGAGTTGCTGACTCAGCAGAGGGACAACTATCCAAGGAGTTTCAAATAGTGATTACTGGCGTGCGTGCTGGTCAGCCCATAAATGAAGCATTAGATGCCTTGGGAAGGCGAGTTAAATCAATCATGATTCGTCGCTTTATTGATGCTTTAGTCACAGCAACTTTGCGTGGTGCACCGCTAGTTGAAGTTCTGTCTCGTCATGCAGTTGAAGCCCGTGCGAATCAGCGTAATCGAGTTATGGGAGCGGCCGGTAAGGCTGAAATCTCTATGATGATTCCAGTGGTGTTTCTTATCCTGCCGATCTCCATCCTCTTCGCACTATGGCCCTCATTAACAAACCTCAATATGTTTGCGAGTTAAGCAGCGCTTTCCTCGCGCTCACTCTTTCCCACGTTGAGTTCAATAAGTTCACCTTCTGGATTGCGTGCAGCAATTTCTTTCAAAGTTGGACGCCCAGCTTTACGCTTCTTGGCAATGATGCGACCTTCTTCAAATAGTTCACCACCCCAAACACCTGCCGGTTCCTGCCGAGATAAGGCACCCTCTAAACACTGTGCTCGCACAGGACATCCGCCACAGAGTGACTTGGCCTCTTGCACTTGCATTTCATCCTCAGAAAAGTAGAGCTCAGGATCTGCTGTGTGGCATGGCAAGTTAAATGATGACCCGTCTGAATACGTGCCAGTTACGGCATCCAAACCGATTTTCTCATCTGCCCAGCCTGGTAGTAGTAGTTCGCTGAAGAGAACGCTCATGTTCTCACCTCTTCTTTCTGTTAGTTCTTGCTTCGGTCTCTTGTGGTTGTCGTTGGTTTTCTGGAGTGAAGT
>Ga0214162_1000105_pt1 | contig 19553 bp, 24 predicted proteins | sample LakMenepilimnion_3_FD_153000 | JGI IMG/M metagenome (GOLD analysis project Ga0214162, IMG submission 153000) | Freshwater microbial communities from Lake Mendota, WI - Practice 20APR2010 epilimnion v5 | ecosystem: Environmental > Aquatic > Freshwater > Lake > Epilimnion/Euphotic zone | place...
CACCCTCTGCGCGCGCCCGAGGTGGTGGTTTGATGAGAGCCATTATGTTGCCGACGGCGAGCGCAAACCCAAGCGCCATCACGAGATACGCGAGCAGGTTTTCTCCGAGGAACATCACTACAGAATAGGCGTGGCAGACTCTGCACATGGGCTTTCATCACGTCGCACTCGCAACTAAAGACTTACAAGCAACACACCACTTCTATACAGAGGTGATGGGCTTTTCATTAGTGAAGACAGTTATTGGCCCGGTGCCAGGTTCGCCGCAGGGTTGGGCTCGACATGTCTTTTACGACACCGGCTCAACGGGCATGATTGCGTTTTGGGATCTGCATGATGCGCAATGGGCTGATGGCTACCCCACTGACATCAACAAGCAGGCTGGCCTTCCTGGTTGGGTAAATCACTTTGCGTACTTTGCACCATCGCGTGAATTTCTTGATGAGCGTCGTAAGAACTGGACAGACCACGGACACATGGTGGCTGAAGTTAATCATGAGTTCTGCATCAGCATTTACACAAGTGACCCAGATGGCAACACCGTTGAGTTCTGTTACGACGTTCGCGAATTTACTGACGAAGAAAAAATCGAAGCAATGGCATTGTTAGGTCACAAGCACCCGCCAATGGACAAAGACGCGTCTGTGACTATTCATCCGCCGACAAATGCGGCGGTTGCTCACTAACTATTCCGGTTCGTCAACGAACTGGGTGTATGCCTTGTTGAACAACAAGCGCACATCGCCAGTAGGACCAGAACGGTGCTTTTGCACAATGACATCAGCAAAGCCCTTGTCGTTGTTGCGCGCTTCAGCATTGGCTGCTTCTTCGCGATACAGGAACATAACAACGTCGGCGTCCTGCTCGAGTGCACCTGATTCACGCAAGTCTGCAAGTACCGGGCGACGATCGGCGCGTGTTTCAATAGTTCTACTTAACTGGCTGAGCGCAACAACAGGAATTCCAAATTCACGGGCAAGCAATTTGAGCCCACGACTGATTTCACTGACTTCCAATTGACGGTTTTCGTTATTTCCGCCACCCATCAACTGCAAGTAGTCAATAACAACCATTGCAGGTGGAGCATCTGCCACTGCGACACGGCGCAACTTCTGGCGAATCTGCATCACCGTAATTTGTGATGTGTCGTCAATGTAGAGAGGAACTTCAAGACGATTAATCGCATTCGTAATCTTGGTCCAGTCAGCATCTTGCAAACGGCCTGTACGCATACGGTCTGAATCAACTTGTGCTTCTGCAGACAAAATTCGCTGGGTTAATTCGGTGGCTGACATTTCCAATGAGAAGAACAACACCGGGCGGTTGGTGGTGCGCGCAGCACTGACTGCCATACCCAATGCGAATGCGCTCTTACCCATGGCTGGGCGAGCACCAACAATGTTCAGAGTTCCGGGCTGTAAACCGGAAAGAAGTTTGTCGAGCTTTGAATACCCAGTACGAACACCGGTTACGTCGTTCTTTGCGTCAAAGCGATCTTCCAGAATTTGTGCAACAGCTCCAGTGAGTTCATGGAGCTTCTTCAGCGAATCAGTCATTTGCTCGTCGCCAATGTCGAACACAATTTGCTCGGCTTTGTCGATCGCAATCTTGATGTCTGCTGGTGCTGAATACCCGATGTCTGCGATATCGCTTGCGCCACGAATGAGGCGACGAAGAATTGATGTATCACGAACAATGCGGATGTAGCGGCCGGCGCTACTGATAGATGGTGTTGCGTTCTGCAGTTCCAACAGGAAGTTCAATCCGCCCAATTCGTCGATGAGATTGTGGCGACGCAATTCATCAGCAACGGTAACTACGTCAACAGCATCGGCAGCTTGTGACAATGCTTTGATGGCAGCAAACACATGGCCGTGTGCTGGCTTGTAAAAATCTTCCGGAACAAGTTGCTGTTCAATGGCCAATCCAATTGGTTCTTCATTGAGCAACATCGCGCCAAGCAACGATGCTTCCGCATCTAAGTTGTGCGGCGGCACGCGGCTATCCGTACGAGTAGTACGTGGCGCAGAGGACCGTTCAGGCCTGTCGGAAAAGTCGCTCATAGAGATCCTCTACCTTGCCTGTAAATGCCTGTGGATTGCTAGTGGATAACCCTGCGAAATCACTGTGGATAGCGCTGGGGACAAAGCCCGGCAACTGGGGATAACAAGTGTGTTAGCGGTACTGGCTATTAGCCGGCAACCACTGACAATTTCACTGTGCATTCGACATCAGCGTGCAAACGGACAATTGCCGTATGTGAACCTGTTGTACGAATTGGCTGAGCCACAACTTTTTTGCGATCAAGGATGACGCCAGATTGTGCAGCAAGTGCAGCAACGATGTCTGCAGTGGTTACTGAACCGAACAAACGGCCTTCGTTTCCAGCTTTTGCCTTGACAGTAAAAGAACGAGCCATGAGTGTTTCAGCAACAGTGTGAGCAGATGCTCGGTCTGATGCTTCACGAAGGTCACGTGCGCGACGCATTGACGTTGCTTGCTGTACAGCGCCGTCGGTTGCTACAAGAGCAAGTCCGCGTGGCAACAAGTAGTTACGAGCATGGCCGTCTGCAACAGCGATGATGTCACCGCGGCAGCCGACTCCGGCGATGTCTTGACGAAGAATGACTTTCATGATTATGCCTCTACTTCGGCTTCAACTGCAGCAGTTTCTTCTGCGACAGCTTCGGTTGAATCTGTTGATTCATCTTCGTCCTCACGAGGCACGAATGATGAACTTGTTGGCTGCTCGTCGAGCTCCAAGTTTGCTTCGTCTTCACGACCTTCTTTACCTGGGCGAGGTGCACGGGTGCTGACGGTGCGCTTTGTGTATGGCAACAATGCCATTTCACGAGCGTTCTTGATTGCAGTTGCGAGGTCACGCTGTTGCTGCACGTTTGTGCCGCTCATGCGCTGTCCACGGATTTTCGAACGATCTGACATGAAGCGCTGAAGAAGGCTTACGTCTTTGTAATCGATGAAAACAACTTTTTCGATGGCCAATGGGTTGGCCTTCTTCTTGAACTTGCGGTTTGCCTCACGGGCGTTACGAATTTTGTTCGTTTTACTTGTCATGGTGTGATCCTTGTATCAGGGAAGGTGTGATTGGTAAAAATGGAAAGCCTAGAAAGGCTCTTCGTCAGATGGGAAGTAGTCGCCACCACCGGCGTTGCCGCCTGCTGGTGAACCACCACGTGCGCCGCCAGCGTTGCCGCCACCTTCGCCACGAGGTGTGCGCTCGACAGATGCGGTTGCCCAGCGAAGGCTTGGCCCAATTTCATCTGCGTTGATTTCAATCGCGGTGCGCTTTTCGCCTTCGCGGTTTTGGTATTCACGCTGCTCGAGGCGACCTGAAACGATGACGCGCATTCCCTTGGTGAAGGTTGCTGCGGCGTTCTCGCCCATTTGGCCCCATGCAACGATGTTGAAGTACGAGGTTTGTTCTTGCCATTCACCGTTGACTTGGTAGCGACGACCAACGGCGATGCCGAATGATGCGACGCCCTTGCCGCCAGTTGTGAAACGAAGTTCTGGATCGCGGGTGAGATTGCCCACGAGTGTGATTGAGTTGTCGGCCATTGTGATGGTTCCTTCCTACAAATGAAGAGAGCGCTGTGCTCGATATGGGCGGCTTACGCCGCCGAGATCATTCCGCGACGAGCTGCCTCGTCGTCTGGAAGTCGGAGCAATTTATGACGCAAGACGTCATCGGAAAGGCGGAATCCACGCTCGACTTCATCGAGTGCGCCACCTTCAGCAGAGAGGTTGAAAATGGCGTAGTAGCCATCATCTTGTTTCATGATCGGATAAGCCAAGCGACGCTTGCCCCACCAATCGGGGTTGCCGTGGATTTGTCCACCAACACCTGCCACTGAGGCAGAGATGGTTTTGATCCATGCATGGGCTGTGCTCTCGTCGAGCTTCCCGCTAATAATGACCATGAGTTCGTATGCACGCATTGCGTGTGACCTCCCTTCGGACCCGAGTACGATCCCGGGGCCCCCGAGGGGGCAGGGTGAATAAGTGACTTGGGTAGCGTACCTGCTGAGATTCACCCTCCCACAGGGGTGTTTCACTGATGTCTGTCCTATGTCCATTACCCCTGATGTGGACCAGGAATAGCTACTTTTGGCAGAATTTCAGCCTTTGGCGGCTGTTCGAGGCCTTTTGGGTACCGCAATCGGCAAAACCCGTAATAAGTGGTGCCACCGGCATTGCGGGCAGGCTTCCACTACATAGGCGGTGTATTCGTGGCCGGTGCGCTGCAATTTCACAATGTCGCTGCGGTCGGTGACGCACTTTCCATTCTTTGGCAAGCCGTGTCCGAATACATAGGTCACGAGAGCCACATTGACTTCTTCACAGATGGGGCAGATGGTCTTTGATGGTTCACCAATGTTGCGAGCTGCGCGAATGAGTTCGGGGTGCGCATCACACACAGAGTCCTTGCTTACACGTCCGCGTTTCACCTCATTAATGAGGGAGCGACGTGACAGTTGATGGTCAACAACTCCGGTGCCACCGCGCAACATGTCAACTGAGAAACCCATGCCTCCATAAGTTAGCCATAAGATGCCTGTCATGTCAGATGCAGGTTCCACCGTTACCGATGGCCGCTCTATTTCCTTTGGATCCACGGTTCACAACGAAAGTGAACTTCGGGTGTGCGGAGACCTTCGTGGCAAGCGAGTACTGGAACTAGGACTTTTTGGCACTGTGCCGAATTGCGTAGCCATGGCGACTCAGGGCGCTCGCAGTATTGCCATTGATCCATCGCGCGAGGCAATTTCTCGGGCTCGTGTCGCTGCCAGCAATTCAGAAGTGGTGGTCGAATTCCACGAAGGCGATCTAGCTGACCTCGGATTTCTCATGAACGCGGTCATTGACCTTGCGGTCTGTGTGCATCAGATTGATTCCGAAACCGACATTGCTCGCCTATTTCGCCAAGTGCATCGGGTCTTACGCCCAGAAGCTGGACTTGTGTTTGCAGTTACTCACCCCATGTCTGCGGTGTTTGACAACAATGACCCAACAGCGCGTCGCCAATACGGTTCTACCACGCCAACAATTGGCGAATTAACAATGGCTTTGCAGCGCGCCAACTTTTCTATTGACGTGATGCACGAACTAACCCCACTGCATCAACCTCGTGCTGTTGCGCCATCAACACTTGTGGTGCGTGCGCGCAAACTAGGTTCGTAGTTAGCGAGTCTCCGCACGACGAGTGCGCTTCAGTTTCGACACATCATCGGCATTGGCTGCCCACCATTCGCGTAAGCGAGCAATAATCACCTCTTCGCCAAGAATTCCTTCTTCCAAACGAATGTCCATCAGGAATTCAAGCGCTGCACCAACAGCTGGGCCTGCAGGTACGCCAAGCAATTCCATCACGTGTTGTCCGTCGATTTCCGGACGCAGTGAGGCAAGTTCTTCACGCGCAGCAACTTCTGCAATGCGTGCTTCCATTTCATCCATGCGGCGAGAAAGTATCTTCGCCTTTTTTTCGTTACGTGTAGTGCAGTCACAGCGCACCAACACATTGAGTTCGCCTAAGTATTCACCAGCATCACGCACATAACGACGTACTGCGCTATCGGTCCAACCCATCTGATACGTGTGAAAACGCCCACTAATTGCTACTAATTCAGACACTGCTTCAATATCAGCATTCGGGTACTTCATGGCCTTCATACGTTCACGTGTCATGCGTGCGCCAACAACTTCATGATGATGAAACGTAACGCCCTTGCCTTCTTTGAATCCGCGTGTACGTGGCTTACCGATGTCGTGATACAAGGCAGCTAATCGCGTAATGCGAAAATCGAATTCACGAGTGGGATCAAGTTGCACGTTCTCAACAACTGCAAGTGTGTGCGTCAACACATCCTTGTGTCTATGAATAGGGTCTTGTTCAAGGCGCATTAGTTTCATTTCTGGAAGAAAATGATCAACAAGACCAGTATCAACTAAGAACCACAGACCAAATGTTGGTCGCTTTGTTGTCATCAACCTGTCAAATTCAATACGCACACGCTCAGCAGACACGATGGTGAGTCGATCCGCCATTGCAGTTACTGCCGCAGTGATAGACGGATCGGGTGCAACTTCTAGTTGGGAAATGAATCGTGCTGCGCGCAACATGCGCAATGGGTCGTCACTGAATGATTCTTCTGCGGACAATGGAGTACGCAGTACACGCGCCATGAGGTCGGCGAGGCCGCCAAACGGATCAACAAGCACAGGAGTGTCTGTCGTTAGTTCCAACGCCATTGCATTGATGGTGAAGTCACGGCGAGATAAATCAGTTTCGATATCAGTTGCAAACTGCACGTCGGGTTTACGTGAATCAGGCGAATAGGCCTCTGCGCGATGAGTGGTGATTTCGTAGGTGCGCTCACCAATCTTTAAACCAATGGTGCCGAACCGTTCACCCTGGGTCCACAACGCATCGGCGATTGGGTTCACTATTTTCTTGATCTGATCGGGGGTGGCGGTCGTCGTTGCGTCGAAGTCAATCAGGCTGAGGTCAGTGCCGGCATCTGAGTCTCCGAGGAACAGGTCGCGCACACTTCCACCCACCAGGAATAGGCGATGGCCCGCTTCACGAAAAAGGGCAGCGAGGGGCTCCATCTCCTGAAGAATTGGGGCAAAGCGTGGCGGAAACATGACAGATGAAGGCTAGGCACCCGAGCGCCCGAACAGGTGGTACCCGCTCTTTCTGCCAGTTTTCGGCATCGCGGGGACCAGTCGCACTACGGTCATGGGGTGAGTTTGGTCGAGCAGCGTTCCCGAGCAGGGGTCATTTGGTCTGGTGCCACTACTGCCCGCGCTCGGCCGTGGCCGCAGGTTCCGAGCAGAGCTTTCCTATTAATAGGTGGCTCACATAACCCAACATTGCAATTACCCGAGGCTCCAATTTTGCAGACCTGGGTAGACACCCTGTCTCGCTGGGGGTACGACAGCGTTCGCACGTCTCCCCTTGCCCCTGTTGCAGCAACTGCTCTTTCAGCGGTTGGTTTCAACACCTCTCAAAAGCTGACTTTGTTGGAACGAACAGAGTCGGATCCAATCATCGTCGCCCGCCCATTGCAGTCTGTACGGCCTCGTTTTCCCTTCTTGCGGATGCCCGCCACTTCTATGGTTGAAGCGATTCTTGAAATCGATCGTGCAGCGTTTGGCCAAGATTGGATGATGGATGAACAGACATTTCGCGAGGCCCTTCATGCCACGCATCGGGCGCGCATCTTTGTATCGCATGCGACGGGTCGTATCTCTGGTTTTGTCATTGCTGGGATCACAGACTCATACGGCTTTATTCAGCGGCTAGCGGTCCACCCTGATTTTCAACGACGTGGAGATGCCAGTTCATTGGTGCAGAATTCACTGGCATGGATTCACTCGCACGGGTGCAGGTCAACAGTTGTGAACACTGAGGTCTCAAACGCCGCCGCACTGTCCATTTATAAACACCATGGGTTTGTTCCTCTTAACTACAACCTTTCAGTGATGGAACGGCAGTTGTCGGTATGAAGTTCGTGCGTCTTCTTGCAGTGAGCCTTGTTGCTCTTGGTGTTGCTTTGCCCGCTACCAATGTTCAGGCAGCAACACCTGCAGTGGCACTGGGTATACCCGAACTAAAGATCGTCTCGCAGCCGTTCAATGTATTCACAACGGTGAATGCGCGCTTTGTCTTGTCTGCGAACCTAGACACCTTTATTGCTGAAGATGATCGTCTTGAGTTTCTTCTTCATCGTCGCGTTGCTTCACGTGATTCGTTTCGTTCTATCGCTGATGGAGATGTCATCCCGGCTGTCACTGACTCCGTCAGTTTTCGTATGTCACGCATCTCTCGTGATAACGCAGGGAACCTAGTAGCAGTTGTTCCAATTATCACTAGTGACAGACAAGGCTCTTCGTTGTCTATTCCATTTGATGGCGTATACCCACTCACCATTCGTATTGTTGATCCAGAAACGGGTGATGTCGTTACGTCAGTCATTACCTTTTTGAATCGACGTGACACAAAGCTTGAAACTCCGGTAGTTCCATTCAGCACAGTTGTTTCTCTCACGGGTCCCGCTTCATTGTTGACCGATGGCACGTACGTCATTACTGACAGTGAGCGCGATTCGATTACTCGCCTTGTTGCATTTCTCACAACGTTTCGGTCTCCGGTCACCATCTCTATTCAGCCCGAAATCATTGCCTCATTTGCGAATTCCGCCGACCCTGCTGATGCTGCACTCTTTCTAAGATTTCGTGAGGCGTTACAAGGCCGAACAATCATCAACAACACGTTTGCACCCAGTAATCCTTCGCTCTTTGCCGCAATGAATTTGAGGTCTGAATTTGTCTCGCAATTGAAGTTTGGAGAAAGAACATTGAATCGGCTCCTTCCCGGAGTCACGATTCAACGTCAGACATGGATTGCATCAGACAATGTTGATACTCCTGCAATGTCTGTGTTGAAGTCTGCCGGCATCACGTCTGTCATTCTGATGCCTTCTGCGCAATCGCTGGTGACAAGCGAACGGTCGTTGTCTTTGCTCGGCCGTGCGACAAAAGCTGGTAACGAAATGATTTCAGTTATCAGTCCCCTCAATGGTGTTACGCAAATCAAGCAGATACAACCAGAAGGCTCAGAGCGGCTCACATACAAAATTGCCGCTGAACTGTTGGTGGAACGGGACGATCTTCTCGCTCAAGAAAGTGCTCCAACTGAAATCAAGATGGGTGTTGTTGCTCCCTTTAGTGACCCGACCGAATCTGATGCTGTCGTCTCTGCTACTCGGCTGTTAGCCCAAACCAGTGGTTTTTCCATGAATGACTTTGGTGGCACCGTTATTGTCAATCCAATTACGCCCGCTGTGGCTTTTGCGAAGAACAGCACCTCGTTTGACATCAGCCGAACCTCAAGTATTCGTGCAACACGCAGAGACTTAGACGCCACATTGTCCATGCTTGGCCCAGACGACCTTCGCCGCGAAACCTGGCCGTCTCTTTTCTCGCTCGGTACATCCACAATCACAGACTCCCCTGGGGCATACATCACCTCGTTGCGCGCAACCATGCGGGCAACCCGAGATGCAGTCACTGTGACGACGCCAGAGTCGGTCACCCTCTCTAGTCGAACCGGCGCAATTCGGATCCAGGTTCGCAATGATTCAGACCAAGATCTCACGGTGCGGGTGCGTTTGACCAGTGCCAAGTTGACCCTGACTGATCCCACTCGAATCGTGGTTCTCACAAGAGGCGGAACAACCGAACTCAATGTGTCTGCCACAACACGTGCCAGTGGTGAAATCCCCATCTCAATCTGGGTGTCGACGCCAGAAGGCAATCAGTCCGTTGTCGACCCCATCACTATTTCTGCCAATGTCAATGCCATAGCGGCGTACGGACAATTTGTGAGTGCAATTCTTTTGCTGTTGCTTTTTGCATGGTGGTGGTCGAACCGTCGTTCCGCACGACGCGAGCGCCTCAACGCGACTACGGTTTAATTCATGACCGTACGCATCGTGACCGACTCTTCCTGTGACCTTCCGCAAGCCATGGCTGATGCCTTGGGAATTCGCATTGTTCCCCTCAGTGTTCGTTTTGGCGACACCGAATACATCGACCGCACCACCATCACCGCCACCGAGTTCTGGTCAAAGTGCGCTGCGTCTGCCACGTTGCCAGAGACCGCCGCTCCATCGCCTGGTTCCTTCGAGGAAACCTACCGAAGCCTTGCTGCAGAAGGCGCAACCGCCATTGTGGTCGTTGCTCTCTCCTCAGATTTGTCTGCAACCATGCAAAGCGCAGAGCTTGCAGCGCGGGCAGTTGCACCTGGTATCGATGTTCGCATTGTCGACAGCCGTAATGCCTCAATGGGCCTTGGCCTCACAGTTTTGGCTTGTGCCGAATTAGCAAAGACCGGTGCTTCAGCAGACGAAGTTGTTGCTCGTGCACAGTCAGTCATTCCTCGCACCCGCGTGTTTGCAGCTCTCGACACTCTTGACAACTTGAAAAAGGGTGGTCGCATCGGTGGAGCAAAGGCCATGCTTGCAACCGTCATGTCGATTAAGCCGTTGATCTCAATTACGAATGGTCTCGTCGAAGAAGCTGGCAAACAGCGCACGCGATCAAAAGCACTTGCTCACCTCGTTGAAATTTTGCGCAATCAGGAAGTTCCCATCGAGCGTCTCGCAGTCCTGAATGCACAATGTGCGGACATCGATGCATTCATCGCAATGGTGAAAGAGGTCTACACCGGCGAAATTATTGTCGGAGACATTGGTGCAGTCATCGGTACACACGCCGGTCAAGGAACAATCGGAATCGTTTTTCTCCTTTCTGCATAAGGGGTATACCCCGCCTAGGGGGTGAATCAGAAGTAGCGTTTCCTCCCAGTAATGGCTGCAGCACGACACTCCGATGACCTCATAGGTAATAGGTACCGTCTTGAGAGCACCATTGCATCTGGTGGCATGGCCGATGTGTGGCGTGCAACCGACTTACAACTGGGTCGTTTAGTCGCTGTCAAACTTTTGCGCGCAAGTGTTGTTGATGATCCAATCGTCACTGAAAGATTCCGTCGCGAAGCACGCGCGCTAGCGCGACTGACACACCCGAACATTGTTCCGGTGTATGACTGCGTCGAAGAAGACGGTCAAGTTGCATTAATCATGCGCCTCATCGAGGGTAAGTCGTTGCGCGAATTACTTGATGAAGCAAATGACTCAGACCAAGCCGGAATGCTCAGCGTTCATCTCACTGTGCATATTGGCCGTGCAATTGCAGCGGCACTTTCAAAGGCGCATGCAGAAAATATCGTGCACCGCGACATCAAACCAGGCAACATTCTCATCATGCAACAGGGCGAAGTGTTGCTGACAGATTTTGGTATCGCTAAGCCGCTGAAGAGTTCAAAAGAAGACGGAACAGACCTCACGCGTGTTGACATCATGATGGGAACAGCTAAGTATTTGTCGCCAGAACAAGTGCAAGGCCGTGAATTAGACGGCCGCGCAGACATGTACTCATTGGGGCTCGTTTTATACGAATGCCTTGCAGGACATGCCCCGTTTAAGGAAGACAACGATCAGGCAACTGCCGTTGCACGCTTGCAACGTGACCCCACTCCACTTACTGGAATCCGTTCTGATGTTCCAAGCAATGTCATCGCAGTTATCAACAAAATGTTGCGCCGTAAACCTGAACACCGGTACGTCGACTGCAATGAAGTTGCACAAGCTCTTGAATCTGCAATCAAAAATGTGCACGATGCAATGACTCCAGTCGATGGTTTCTCACCTGCAGTCAGTGCACCAACAACTGCGCGACCACGTCCAGTACTGAACGATCCGTTGATGCCAAAGAAGCAGCCGCGTGCACTTTCTGTTGTAGAGAATGACGACACGCCACCAAAACAAGTTCCTAAAAAAGAAGTAACGCCGCGCGGAATTGTGCGTGCTGCTGCTTCACTACCTCGCTCACAACAAACGTCGACGAAGCGCAATTACATTCCTATTGCGTTACTGCTTGTCGCAGCATTAGTGATGTCAGTGATGTTGTGGCGTGGATTACAAAACACAAAATCAGTTCCAGGTGCTGTACCTGAGGTAGTGAATGATGTGGTCGTTGGTCCCGTCTCAGTAGTTGGTTTGCGAAGTTACGACCCCAATGGCGACGATGGGCAAGAGAACGAAGCCATGATTCCTAATCTCACTGACAACAATCCGGCCACCTCGTGGACCACCGTGTGTTACGGAAACCAATATTTCGGCTCCAAGGGTGGTGTCGGAGTCATCGTGCAGCTGTCTGGCATCGGCATTGGCTCGTTGGCCGCAACATTCGGAACTGCTCCGTGGAACGCCGAAGTGTTCGTCTCAACTAGTGAAGCAATTCCCACCACGCTTGATGGTTGGGGTGTTCGGGTTGCTAATTCAAATGGCGCAGCGCCAGGTGCCGCAACGTTCGAGGTTGCAACGCCGGGTCGTAATGTTCTCCTGTATTTGCGTGAAGCTGGCCGAAGTACCTCGTGCAGCAACAGCAATCCCTTTAAGGGCATGCTGTCTGACCTCTCATTCACATCAGGGAAATAGCACCCTCCATTAACTAACTAGGGTGTGGACATCACGGACGTTGATGATTCCCTTCTCGTTCGTCGAGCCAAGCGTGGCGACCAAAACGCTGTCGATGCGCTTTTGCGCGTCCATTACGACACAGTGCGAGCGGTATGCCATCGCATTGTTGTTAACAAATCAGATGCCGAAGACGCCACCCAAATGGCTCTGATCTCCATAGTTCGAGCACTGCCCTCTTTCGACAGCCGTTCCAAATTTTCAACCTGGATCTATCGCATTGCCACTAACGCAGCCCTTGATGAAGTGCGTCGCATCCAACGTCGTCCACTTCCCACCGATAAAGAGTCGGTCTATGACTCGCCCACTAGCGACCGAACCAATGCTGTTGATGCCCAGATGGATGTCTCAGCTGCCCTTGCCCAGTTGCCAGAGGAATACCGCACCACCATTGTTCTTCGCCACGTTGCAGACCTTGATTATGAGGAAATCGCTGCAATTCAAGGGGTTCCAGTCGGAACTGTTCGGTCTCGCCTTGCGCGCGGCCGGGCCCAATTAGCTGAAATTCTGGGGAACCAAAATGCCTCGTCAGATCGTCAGACAAAGACCACCACTGCGCCGCCCGAAGGGAGTGCCCCATGAACGATGATGAACTTGACCCAGAGGTTGTCGCCGCCCTTCGCAATGTTGCGCCAGCATCTGATGCCGTGCGCGACCAACACATCGCAGCTGCTCTTGGTGCAATCTCAACCACTTCCCCTCGCTCTCGAGTCAAATGGCTCAGTGCGGCAGCTGCAGTAATTGTCCTGCTCGTTGGCGGCAATGCTCTTTACGCATCGCTTTCCCCATCAAGCGACACGCCCACAGTTGCAGCTGCGCCCAATAACTCAGTCACCACGGTGCCAGTCAAAGGTTCCTTGTGTGGTGCCGATCTGACTGACTACACAATCGTTGGCACCTATTCATCTGCCGGCTCCGTGCGAGAAGTGTGGAGTTCTGCGCAAAACCTTGTTGTTGTTGACCCATCCTCGTGTGCCGTTATCGCCAGTTACCCACTTCCTGCACAGCCGTAAGCCCATTGCCCTACTTGGTGTCGCCGTTAGGCTGAACCCATGGTGTCAAACCCTCTGACCGATCCTGAATGGGCGGACCGCTCTGTCGATTTCATCGACCGCGTTGTCAGCACCATTCGTCGGTACACCACGCAACCACTTGTCACCACAGCTCGAGGCATTGTCTTTGGCTTGCTCGGGGCCTTTGGTGTCGTTGCAATGGTGGTGTTGTTTGTCGTCGGTGTTACCCGCGCACTGCAATCAGCACTTGACGCCGTCGTGGATCACGATGCAGCCGTGTGGATCTCCTATTTCATCCTTGCCGCAATCTTTGGTCTCATCGGAGCCCTATTGATGCGCCGCCGTTACACAGAAGAAGATAAATAAATGAGCAACGTTCGCAACACCATCATTATTGGCTCTGGCCCTGCCGGACTCACAGCAGCTATTTACACTGCTCGTGCGTCACTTGAGCCACTCGTCATTGAAGGTGAACCAAGTTCCAGTAGCGATCAGCCAGGCGGTCAGCTCATGTTGACCACCGAGGTTGAAAACTTCCCTGGTTTTCCTGAAGGCATCATGGGACCAGAACTCATGATGAATTTCCGCTCACAAGCAGAACGCTTTGGTGCGGAGTTCATTACTGAAAAAGTAACGAAGGTTGACTTCTCATCACGTCCGTTCAAAGTATGGATTCGCGACACTGAATACAGTGCGAACTCCATCATTGTTGCAACAGGCGCACAGTCATTAATGCTTGATTTACCCAAGGAAACCGAGCTAATTGGGCATGGTGTCTCCACCTGTGCAACATGCGACGGGTTCTTCTTTCGCGGTCAAGAAATCGTCGTTGTCGGTGGCGGTGACTCAGCAGTTGAAGAAGCCACGTTCCTCACAAAGTTTGCATCAAAGGTTCACCTCATTGTTCGTCGTGATGCTTTACGTGCTTCGCGCATTATGCAAGATCGTGCAATCTCTAACGAGAAGATTGAAATTCACTGGAACTCAAAAGTGTCTGAACTTCATGGTGAACAATCACTCTCTGGTGTCACGCTGACAGACACAGTCACCGGTGCAACAAGCCCGCTGGCGGTTACTGGTTTGTTCATTGCTATTGGTCACAAACCAAACACGGCAATTTTCCAGAACGTTCTGAACATGGAAGATTCCGGTTACTTGCTGACACGTGACGGTTCCACTTACACAGATATCGAGGGCATCTTTGCCTGCGGTGACGTGCAAGACCACACGTATCGCCAAGCAATTACTGCTGCTGGTTCTGGTTGCATGGCTGCTCTTGACTGCGAGCGCTGGCTCGAACACCAGCACTAGTCATGACTACGCGCATCGGAGTCGTGTCGGTTTCAGACCGTGCCTCGACCGGCGTGTACGAAGATAAAGGTGCTCCGGCTATCCACCAGTTCCTTACTGGGTGCATCACGTCCCCTATTGAATTCGTAGATTGCCTGATTCCAGATGAACAGGACACAATCTCGGCAACTCTGATTGATCTCGTTGATGTTCAAAAATGCTCGTTAGTTGTTACTACTGGCGGTACCGGCCCATCGCCTCGTGATGTCACGCCAGAAGCAACCGAGGCCGTGTGCACCAAGATGCTGCCGGGCTTTGGTGAAGCAATGCGAGCGGTTTCTATCGGCCTGATTCCCACCGCCATCTTGTCCCGTCAAACAGCCGGTATTCGTGGTTCGGCACTCATCATCACTTTGCCGGGCAAACCAGCGGCCATTGCCGAATGTCTTGGGGCTGTTATTGCAGCAGTCCCCGATTGCCTCAGCGTGATTGGTGCGCCTTCCATTGAGCTGATTCCCGCCATTGGCACCTATCGCCCTCACTAAACATTGCGGCAGTAACATAGGAACCGACGAGAGGTTTTGCTATGGCTATCACACTTACAAGTGCCACATTTGATGAGGTAATCAACAGTTCAGATACACCGATTTTGGTTGACTTTTGGGCCGAATGGTGCGGACCGTGCAAGCAAATTGCGCCCATTCTCGATCAAATCGGTGCAGAGATGCCAAGCCAAATCACCATCGCGAAACTCAACGTTGATGACTACGGCGACATCGCTGGTCGTTTCAATGTCATGAGCATTCCCACCATGTTGTTGTTCGACAAGGGCGAAATCAAGACGAAAATTGTTGGAGCGATGCCAAAGGGCCGCATGCTCGAGGAGCTTTCCAAATTTCTTCCGGCTTCCCAATAGGTCCTGGTCACCGCGGTCCAGCGGTGCATGATCTACAACGTCGACTCTCAGCTGCAGGTTTTCTTGCTCCCGGCTCAGCTGAAGATTTCAACTTCTGTGCAAGAACGCACAGCGCTGTCCTGTCGTTTCAAGATTCATACGGTCTTGCTGCTACGGGCGAATGCGACGAACAAACGTGGTCGGCATTAATTGAAACGTCATGGTCGCTCGGTGAACGTTTGTTGTTTCTTCGCACACCAAATATTCGTGGTGATGACGTAGCCGAATTACAAACACAACTGAATCGTCTCGGTTTTAACTGCGGACGTGTTGATGGCATCTACGGTCAGAAAGCAGTTGATGCTGTTTCGGAGTTTCAGCGCAATATGGGAATCACTGCCAATGGCATCTGTAGCCCTGAATTCATTGACCTTTTGAAGCAGATGGGGTCGCAGTCTGGTGCTGGTCCTGGTGTTGCCGCTGTACGCGAATCAATTGATTTAGGTAACACCGATGCGCGCGATGATGCGCGATTAGTTGTTGGCTACTTCACTGGCGGAGCACAACTTGCGCATGCAATTCTTCGGCGCGCGAAACAAACGCATCCACTCGCGACATCTGTTGACGCAGATGCATCATCACAAGCACAAGCTGCTAATCAATTTGTTGCAGATGTGTACATCGGTTGCGAAGTATCGAACGATGACGGATGCATTATTTACTTTTATGAAGTGCCAACGTTTGTCAGTGTCGGCGGACGCAATCTTGCGCGGCGTGTTGCTGCTGCAATCACATCACGAGTGCCCGAATTGTCAGTACGTGTCATCGGAATCCGTCATCCGGTACTTCGAGAAACGCGAATGCCTGCAATTTTGTGCTCGATGGGCCCCGTTGACATGGTGGCGTTGACCACCAGTTCAATTGCTTTGGCAGTCACTGACGCTTTTGATGCCTGGCGCGAAGATCCACTGCGAGAGATCTAGTTATCCACAGGCAATCCACAACTGTGCGTAACCATGAAGTCTCTACCCACAGTTGAGGGTGATAGCGGTGTGGATAACTACACCGTTGGTATTTGCAATCAGATTTATCTGATTAATCAGTCATATGGCGATAAATACGCTCAAGATCAATCAGATCCGCAAACTCAATGCTGATCCGTCCGCGTTTGCCAGCCATTGACACGCTGACTTTCGTATCAAGGAACTCCGCCAGCAGATTTTCCAACTCCAACAGACCAGCTGGACGCAACGTAGTGGTTCCCCCACTTGTTGCTGGCTTTGGCTTGTCGACTCCGGGAACTCCATTTTTCACTGCGTCTTCAGTGGCTCGCACTGACCAGCCATCCTTAACAGCAAGCGCTGCGAGTTCTTCCATGACGGAACTTGAACTGCTCGCCAATAATGCTCTGGCGTGACCAGCGGTTAGTCGGCCATCTGCCAAATACCCCTGCACTGCTGCAGGCAGTGACAACAAGCGCAATGCATTGGTAATTGCAGCACGGCTCTTGCCAACACGCTTCGCAATCTGCTCGTGCGTCATTGAAAAATCTTCAGACAGTTGCTGGTAGGCAGATGCTTCTTCAAGCGCCGTGAGGTCTTGGCGATGAAGGTTCTCAACCAATGCTTGTTCTACTGAACCCAATTCGTTGATCTCGCGAACAACGACCGGGACAACAGACAGCTTGGCCTTTTGTGCTGCACGCCAACGACGCTCGCCCGCAATCAATTGGAATTTGCCTGGCGACATCTCGCGCACAAGCAACGGCTGCAAGATGCCGATTTCCTTTATGGACTTTGCCAAATCACTCAATGAATCCTCATCGAAATGAACACGCGGCTGATGTGGGTTCGGCTCGATAGATGATGTGGGCACATCACGCAATGCAGACGCTGGCAGTTCCTCTTGCGGGGCTGCGGGCTTCGCGGCTGATGCAGGCGTTGTTGCAGCGGGTGGCGGAGCGTCTTGTCTCGTCGTAGGGATGAGAGTAGAAAGTCCCTTACCTAGCTTTCGGCGTTCGACCATGGCTCAACTCCTTTGCTACATCGCGGTATGCCTTTGCGCCTTTTGAGGCGCTGGCGTGCTTCAATACCGACCGTTCCATTGACGGGGCTTCGGCCAACTTCACGTTGTACGGAATTGAACTGCGAAAGACTTTGGCGCCGTATGCAGAACGCAATTCGGCTTCGACTTCAGATGACAACTTCTTGCTGCCCTCTGACATCGTCAATAGATAATGGGCTATTTCAAGAGTTGGGTTTAGTGCCTGTTGCACTTGCTTCACCACTTCACTGAGATCACGAAGGCCTTCAAGCGCAAAATATTGGCACTGCACCGGCGCAAGAATTGCATCGGCGGCCATGAATGCATTCACCGTGAGGCGCCCAAGGGTGGGTGGGCAATCGAGAAGTACGTAGTCCCAGTCAGCACGGCACGCATCAATTGCGTCTTTCAAACGGGGCTGCGGGAACATCTCTGCTACAAGCTGGGCTTCAACTTCTGCAAGTGCTTGGCCGGTAGGCGCAGGCGCAACAAAGAGATTCTTTTCCGCGGTCGGCTCAATGATGCTGTCCAGGGTCTCTTCACGGCGCAGCACTTCGGCAATAGTTGGCGCATCTTCTGGCGGGCGTACGCCGAGGCCAGATGAGGCGTTGCCCTGTGGGTCGAGGTCAATGATCAGGGTACGAAAGCCCAGCTCAGCGAGAGCTGCCCCCAGGTTGATGGCGGTCGTGGTCTTGCCGACGCCGCCCTTCTGCAGTGAGATGGCAAGGACAGTGGTGTCTGAATTGCTCACGAAGGGGTGTCTCCTTGCTCTGTGATGTTGGGGTGGACACTGCCAGTGTAGGTGCCCCCTGTGGACATCGGGTGGATGTTGACCGATGTTTCACGTGGAACATGGCCCTTGGGCGGGGAGCTCTCAGAATGTTTCACGTGAAACATCTGAAGGTTTTTGGTCTGGCGATTGTTTCACGTGAAACAAACCCTCAACCAAATAAATCAAGGGTTTGCCGTGAGGCACACCACGCCAGGGCGGTATTCAGGGGGGTCAAAACCGAGCCGATTCAGGAGGTCTGCCGGCCATCGAGAGGGGTCAAAAGTAGGGGGTTCGGACACGATTAACGTCCCTCCGTTTTTTAGGAGGGGTCGCGCGAGGGTGGCCGTGACCTCGGGTGAGGCGAACCCTCGACACACCACTGCGTCGTACTTCGCGGCGTGCTCGGGGTTTTGGCCAAGAGCAGCCACGTCGGCCGTCAGCACCTTCACTCGGTCGCGAATTCCCATTGCGGTCACCCCGCGAGCAAGCGCATCCATCCGGGCTTCGCGTCGATCAGTCAGCACCAAAGTCAGGTCAGGGCGGTCAACGGCAATGATGAGACCTGGCACTCCGGCCCCCGTTCCGATATCCATCACTGACCCAGTAATGCCAACAAGGGCATCAACAAACTGGCGCGAATGCGCAATGACATCAGGGATTGGCAGTGCGCCAAGAGTGCCGAGACGTTGGGCTGTCCCAAGGACGTCTTCAAGGCTGCGGGGTTCTGGCACGTCATGAATGTAGTGCCGAATATGCAAAAGGCCCGCCATACGGCGGGCCCATCACACTAAAGAGTGCTTATTCAGCTGGTTCTACAACCACCCGGCGGCGAGGATCTTCACCCTCAGAGCGGGTAACAACGCCTTCAAATTCCATGAGGGTGTCATGGACGATCTTGCGATCAGCTGATGACATTGGCTCAAGCATGCGTGGCGAACCAGTTTCCTTCACTTCAGTTGCAACCTTTTGGGCAAAGCGACTGAGTGCTTCGCGGCGACGCTCGCGGTAACCCGCAATGTCGATACGAAGGCGAGTGTCCTGGTCGCCAAGGCGACGCTGGCTGGCTACGCGAGTGAGGTCTTGGATAGCGAGCAATGTTGCGCCGCCAGGTCCGACCATGAGCCCAAGCTCTGATCCGTCGACCAGTACTTCGATCTCTTCTTCAACGCGACTGACCTTTACAGAACCCGTGGTACCAAAGGCTGTAACGAGACCGTTGAGGAACTCGGCTGCTGCCTTGCCCACTTCTTCAGGATCAACTTCAATCTTTTCGCGTGGCTCGCGTGGCTCGCGTTGTGGGCGATCCTCGCGTGGTGCGCGCTCACGACGCTCTCCGCGCTCAGCGTTTTCCTTGCGGGGACGCTGTTCACGTGGCTCTGATGACTTCTCGGCTGCTTGCTTACGGGGGCGACGCT